>Ga0209633_10005677_pt1 | contig 10889 bp, 8 predicted proteins | sample Cruoilmetagenom1_FD_187290 | JGI IMG/M metagenome (GOLD analysis project Ga0209633, IMG submission 187290) | Oil polluted marine microbial communities from Coal Oil Point, Santa Barbara, California, USA - Sample 1 (SPAdes) (version 2) | ecosystem: Environmental > Aquatic > Marine > Oil seeps ... | reverse complement strand
CCGGGCGCGCCCGCCGACCGGATGGATCTTGACCCAAAGCCCGCCGATCCGGACGCGATGCAGCGCCTGCGCAGCACGATGTCTGCGGGATGCGCGCTCAACCGGTCAAGAGAGGGACTTTTACAAGCGCTCGACGTCATTCACGCGCTCAATATCAGCCCGTTCATGACCAGCGGCCTCAAAAGCGCGCTTGTCTCCGCGGAGCTGATCGCGCAAGGCGCGCTGATGCGCGAGGAGTCCCGCGGCGGGCATTATCGCAGCGACTTTCCGGAGACGGAGGAAGAAGCGTTTCACACGGAAATCTGCGCCACGGCGACCTATGAAGAAGGTGATGAAGAGGACGACGAATGACTTTGCCGCGCCTCTCCTCATTGATCGTTGACGACGCCGTCGCCCGCGCCCTCAAGGAGGATATTGGCGACGCCGGCGACATCACGACCAATGCAACCATCCCCGCTGACGCAACATCAAGAGCCGTCATCGCCGCGCGAAAACCCGGCGCCATAGCCGGGATCGACGCGGCGCTGGCCGCCTTCCGGATCGTTGACCCGGCGATAAGCGTCACCGTTGAAAGCAGCGACGGCGCGCGGGTAGAAAAAGGCGATATTGTTCTTGTCCTTGACGGGCCTTCGCGGGGCATCCTTTCCGCCGAACGCGTTGCGCTTAATTTTCTCAGCCATCTTTCCGGCGTCGCGACCGCGACCGCCGCCCTTGTTGATGCGGTAAAGGGGACAACCGCCAAAATCGTCTGCACGCGCAAGACAACGCCGGGCCTGAGGGCTTTTGAAAAACACGCTGTACGCTGTGGCGGCGGAAGCAATCATCGTTTCGGCCTCTATGACGCGGTAATGATCAAGGACAACCACATCGCCGCCGCCGGCGGGATTGCTGATGCGCTCGCCGCCGCCAAGGCCGCGCTAGGGCATATGGTCAAAATCGAAATTGAGATTGACCGCCTCGATCAGCTTGAAGAAGCGCTCGGCGGCGGCGCTGATGTTGTGCTTCTCGATAATATGTCTGCGGATGATCTGAAACGTGCGGTCAGCGTCAATAATGGCCGCGCAACCCTCGAAGCATCGGGCAATGTCACGGCGGCCACCGTCCGCGCGATCGCTGAGACCGGCGTTGACGTCATTTCTTCCGGCTGGATCACCCACTCCGCACCGAGCCTCGATTTGGGGCTGGATTTTATTTAGCGGAGCGGAAGCCTCGCCAAGCGCGGCCAACGGTTGTTTTGAAAAACCGGAACGCCAATAAAATTAACAATCTGCTTTTCGCCAGGATGCTCAGCTTTGACGCAATAATGATTTTGGCCGCCTGCTCTTTGGCCGCAAGCACTTTCCAGAAACTCCACAGCCATGATTGAGACAAGCTGTTTTCCATGAAACGCTTTTTTACCAGCGCGCGCGGCACATGTTTGAACTCACCCTCCATCGCCAACGACAATAACCAGTGCCAGTCTGCGATAAATTCTCCAGCGCGATGTTTTTTCATCCCGCCAACCGCGCGAGCGGCGGATGCGCGGAAAACGCCCCGGTTTGGCGTCCACCACGCGCCCTTCATGCTGATCACTTTCGCCGCGCGCGTCTCAGGAGACGTAACGCCCTCCATTAAAGTGTAAACGTGGTTGTCTACGCGCCCATCCGTATAGCTCGTATCCATATCCGTGAACGCCAACACGGTCGCCGGGTTGTTTTCCAGCCGGTCAACACAGGCCGCAACGTAATCTGGAAGAATGAGATCATCATGAAAGGCGAAGTGAAAGTAAGGCCCATCGGCGGCATCAAAAAGCGCATTGATATTGCCGATCCAACCGAGACGTTCCGTTTGTTCGATCACACGAAAGCGCGGGTCCTTCGATGCGTGGGCGCGAATAATTTCCGCCGTTCGATCAGTGCAAAGATCGACTGAGGCTATAACACGATAGTTTTGATAAGTCTGTGCGGACAGGGCGTCTAATGTAGGCTGAATAAATTCTTCAGCATTCCAGGCGGGCAAGAGGCCGGTTACAAGCGGAAGGGCGTCAGACATCACTGGAAATCCGTTAATGCGCCGAAACCTGATTGATCGCCGGTGATTTTATCTGCGGCTAAAACCGCATAATAAGGCGCCGTTGTCAGCTTGCCGGGGTCTACGCTTAAATAATCATCATCGCCGAAGACGCCGATCCTTGTGCGGTCGTGGAGTTTGCTATCGGGATCATCGACATCCGTCTTGCCGTAGGCGACGATGGCGCCGGCATCCACATATAAGGGCGTTGCATCCATGATCGCCGGATACCATTCCGCGAGATTTTTCATAGCCTGGTGAGTTATTGTCGATGCGACGTCCTGATCGGGATCGCCGCGGCACGGATCATTCCAGCTTTCAGGCGGCGCAAGCTCATGACTCCACCCCTTACAACCCGTTGGGTACCACGACAAATAGGCGCGCCCGTCATCGCGAACAACAACATCGCCATACGGACCGAGAACAATTGTCGCCGACGGCGCCGCCAACATTGCTGCAGGCAATTGTGCAATAAGCCGGTATTTCAAACGATGAACCCAGCCTGAAGGCGCCGCAAGGTCCATCTGCGCATCAAGAAGCAATCGGTTTTCCCAACTGCAATTGACGACCTGTTCCGCTTCCAGCGTCCATGCGCCGTCAGCGCCGCCGCCCTGCAACCGAATTCCGGAGGAATGCCGCGTGATCGATTTACAATACCGATCACAGAGCACTTCAATGTCGGGATGCGCCAAGACCGCCTGGCGACAGGCCTTTGCAAGACTATCGGTATTGATCGCGATTTCCGCAGTATCGAAAACCGACGTTACTTTGCTTTTCGAAAACCAATTACTACGCGCCGGCTCCGCCGGTTGCGCCAAGGCGCCCCCGTCATACCCGGGATAGAACATAGATGAGTTGGACGCTGAGAACTCGCGCGCAAAATCGGATAACTTGCCGTAATGCTCCTCAAGCTCATCGGGCGATTTTAGAGAATCGTCAGCCACGAGATAGCAAAACGGCGTAGAAATTCCGATTGATTTCGCCTCATCACCCAGCCACCGATTTATTAACGGAAAAAAAGAAAAGGCTCCAACAAGTTGGGTTTTCGCCGTGCGCATCGTTTCATCAGCCGCGTAGATCAATCCGAGATGGATTTTTCCCTCATTGCGCAAGCTTGCACGGTTCATGATTTGATGATCACGCTCAATAAGCGTGACCCGCTTGCCGCGATTGGCGAGCTCAAGGGCGATCGACGCCCCTTGAAGGCCCCCGCCGATGATAACGATGTCACTGCTCACTTTGCTGGCTCCCCTTGAAATTTCATCAAAACGCCCTTTAATCGAATGCTCGACATACCCATCGAAATCTGGCAATTTTTGCGCCAATGCGAGTTTTTGGCTTTATCATCTGCATTACATGTCTACTCACGCTCGCAGCCTGCGAGAAGACCGTGGACACGGAAAAAGCAGCAGCCGCGGAGAAGAGTTGCCCAGTCTCTCTCCTCGTTCTCGGCGTTGCCCAGGATGGCGGCAAACCGCAGATTGGCAATCCAAACGATCCGGCCTGGGCGGATGCTTCGTTACGACGCCGCGCCACGTCAATCGCACTACTTGATCGGCGCGGCGACGAAACCAGGCGCTGGCTCTTTGAAGCAACGCCAGACATTAAAGAGCAATTGCAGCAGCTCGATGAGATCGCGCCGGCCGCGCGCCGGACGGGTCTTAACGGAATTTTTCTAACCCACGCCCATATCGGCCACTATACGGGTTTGATGATGCTCGGGCACGAAGCGATCGGCGCACAAAATATTTCCGTATACGCTATGCCGCGCATGGCCGACTTCCTCGTAGAAAACGGACCCTGGAGCCAGCTTGTCCGCTACCACAATATTATTCTCGCGATTATGGAAGAAAATGCGCCGGAAGAGATCGCCGATGGGATTTCCGTAACGCCGTTTCTCGTTCCTCACCGACAGGAATTTTCTGAAGTCGCCGGCTTCCGCATCGACGGTCCAGACCGGTCCGCATTGTTCATTCCCGATATCGACAGCTGGGAAGACTGGGACGCCGCGGGTACGCGCATTGAAGAGATGATCGCTACAGTGGATGTCGCCTATCTTGACGCCACCTTCTATGCGAATGGCGAAATTCCGGGCAGGGATATGTCTGGCTTTCCACACCCCTTCGTTGCGCATTCCATGGAACGGTTTTCAGGCCTTGCGAGCGAAGAAAAAGCGAAGGTGCGATTCATTCACATGAATCATTCAAATCCGCTTTTGAATCCGGCGGCGGACGAACGTCAAACCGTCGCTGATGCAGGCTTCAATATTTCAGAGGAAGGCGAAGAAATCTGTCTTGCGCAATCGTAAAGCGCACAGTTTTTACATCGTTCTACCCAATCGCTTGCGGGACGCCGTTGAGATAGAAAATCACAACGCTCAGCGTATCGATTAGCCCGTGAACAATGATAAGCGCCCAAAGATTGCGCCCTTGCAGGGCATAAAATATTCCAAACACTACGGCGACAAGGCCTGTCGTGATGACGCCAAGCAAGCCTTGATATAAGTGCAGGATGCCAAATGGAATTGCATGGAGCAGGCTCATGGTGAACACCGCCATTCCGCCGCCGCCCGCCAGTCGCAGCAAGTTCCGCAACAAGAACCCGCGATAAACGACCTCTTCAAAAAATGCGGCCGTCACCCAAATGCTAACCAGCGAGATAATCAGTACAGGAAGGTTGTTATGAAGAACGGCGAACTTGCTGAGATCAGGCGGCGCATCCACGAACTGCAAGACAACAAGCTGGCCGCCGCCCGCGACAGCATACGTCACGACGAAAATCGCGATAACCCACAAGGGCAACGTCCAATACCGCTTCGGCCGCCGCAATCCCATATCCGCCAGCGTCTCGCCGCGAAAGCGCGTGATCGTCATCACGACGATGAACGATCCGATTATGGTGAGGAAACCTTGATAGATCCCCGGCGGCACAAATTTCTGATCTACATAGGCAATGACAAGGGTGACAATTAAGAAAATGCCAATTGAAAGGCCGATCGCGCCTCTGTTTGTTTCCGTATCGCTCATAGCTGAAACCTCCCTGCCGCCCGACTATCGAAATTACCCCTAAAAGTAATCAACGATTACATATTGTAATCAACGATTACATATGTCAAGATGAAATGGCTATGTCCCGCGAACCTACCCGCGACAAATTGATGGCCGCTGGGACCAAATTGCTCTCGGCAAATGGCTATGAGAAGACAACCATCGGCGATATCGAACGCGCGGCGGGGCTGACGCCGCGCGCCGGCGGCTTTTACCGGCATTTCAAAAGCAAGGAGGCCCTACTCCTTGCGATTGCTGCGGACCGCTTTGAAACGCCGGAAAAGATAGGATTGTTCACCGCATTCCCCCTGGGCGACACACGCGCGGAACTGATTTTTATTGCCCGCGCCTATGAGCGCCTGAATCAAGACGGCCATGGCATTTCCCATGTGATCCGCGTTGAAGCCGCCCGTATCCCGGAACTGCAGAGAAAGTTGGCCGACGCTAATGCAGCCGTAGGAGATGCATTTACAGACTGGATCGCTGAAAAACCTGCTCTAAAAAACAAGAGCCGTAAGGACGCAACAGAGGTTATGCTGATTATTTTTGGCGGATGGCTGTTTTATCTCAGCCGCCGCGAAGAACTGCCGAGCAAACCGGCGATCAGTTCGCAGAGCATACTGACGCGGTGGGCAGATCACTGGGCCAGCGCATTAGACGGCAAAAAAATAGGGCTATAATCGCGGCGTCGTTTAGACCGGATTACATCGCGGCCGGCGCGGCGGCGATGGTGCGCCGGCTTGGGAATTTATAAAACTTGTGAGTGCCGATGCTGGCGGTTGGCGTCATTTTGGCGGCCCAATAAGGATCGACATAGTTGGCGTGATAGTGGGTCGCCCGGCGGCTTACCGGAACGCGAATGCCCGCAAGGACGGCGCCGGCAAGCTCTTCCGACGCTTTCCATTTGCGCTGGTTAAGGCGCGCCTGCATTGAGCCGTCGCAGGAAAACGAGAACTGACAGCCCGTGCGCCGCGTCGAGCCTTGAAAGACAACGCCGCAAATAGAACCCGGATAAAGCGGGCTAGCGACGCGGTTCAGGACAACATCGGCGACAGCAAGCTGGCCAATGCGCGGCTCTGAGCGCGCCTCATAATAGATCGCTTGCGCGAGGCAGGTGCGCTCTTCCCCATCCAGCTTGGCGACAGTCAGGCTGGTAAAGTCAAAATCAACGAAATCTGCGAGCGCGTTATCGCCGTTAAGTATAGCAGCGGTCGATTTCGCCGGCTTGAGACGCGGCGCATCGAGCGCGGATCGCACCGCCGCTGTTTCAGACGCCAGGTAGCTGGCAAGATCGGCAACAAGTTCGGCTTCATCAGCAATCGCCTGCTGCGCTTCACGCTCCGCCGCCGCGCGGTCCGCATTCACTGTTGCGCTCAAAGCCGTCGCCACCACGCAGACGCAAAGCAACCCCGCCGCCAACAGGCTGCGCAGGGTCCAATGGACCTCATGGTGTTTATGCGGACGGCGATCGTTCACAATGTTATCTTCAGCTTCCTGCTAGTGACGCCCACAATGGTAATTTCCGGGCGTTAGCGCCTTCTAAAGACGCAAAAAACGCGCCTCTCGAGCGCGCGCCGGGGTTATATGGCGCCCAGACTGCGCAGGTGCAAATAAAATCGACGTGCGTTAACCTTCTGTTAACCTTTCCGGCGCGCACCTAACATATTGAATATAGGCGGCTAAATCCATAGTGAAATTAACCGTAACGATATATGTGGTTGGTTTGGCTTAGTTTTCGCCGAGTTTTGATTGCGCTGCAGCAAGACGCGCAATTGGCGTCCTGTATGGCGAACAGGACACATAATCGAGCCCGACCCCTTCCACGAACCGGATCGAGTCCGGATCGCCGCCATGCTCGCCGCAAATGCCCAATTTGAGCCCGGGCCGCGCCTGGCGACCCTTTTCAGCGGCAATCTTGACGAGCACGCCGACGCCCTCAGGGTCGAGCGTCACGAACGGATCGCGCTCGAAAATACCGCGGCGCATATAATCCGGAAGGAACGACGCGGAATCGTCACGGCTGAGCCCGAAGGTCGTTTGCGTCAAATCGTTGGTGCCAAAGGAGAAAAACTCCGCTTCCGCAGCGATTTCATCGGCGGTGAGCGCGGCGCGCGGCAGCTCGATCATCGTCCCGACGAGATAGGTGAGATCGGCGCCGGTTTCTTTCAGCACCGCCGCCGCCGCCGCATCGACGCGTTTTTTCACAAAGGCGAGCTCCTCGCGCTTGGCGACCAGGGGGATCATGATTTCAGGAACGACCTTGTCGCCGGTCTCTTCGGCGATCACGCAGGCCGCCTGCATAATCGCGCGCGCCTGCATCTCGTAGATTTCCGGATAGGAAACGCCGAGACGGCACCCGCGATGGCCGAGCATCGGGTTAAATTCCTGCAGCTTATGCGCGCGATCTTTGAGCTTGCCGGCGTCCATGCCGGACGCTTTGGCGACCTGATCGATCTCTTCATCCGAATGCGGAAGAAATTCATGGAGCGGCGGATCAAGAAGACGCACGGTCACCGGCAGACCGCGCATCACCCGGAACAATTCTTCGAAGTCAGAGCGTTGCATCGGCAGCAACTTTTCGAGCGCAGCTTTGCGGCCGGCCTTGTCTTCCGCCAGAATCATTTCGCGCATAGCGACAATGCGCTCGGCGTCAAAAAACATATGTTCGGTGCGGCAAAGCCCGATGCCTTCAGCGCCGAAATCGCGCGCGACCTGTGCGTCATGGGGCGTTTCGGCGTTGGCGCGCACGCCCATGCGCCGCACCGCGTCCGCCCAGCCCATCAGTTTGGAAAAATCGGTTGAGAGTTCCGGCTGCACTGTCGGCACTTCGCCAAAGAAGACCTTGCCCGCTGCGCCGTCGACCGTAACCACCTCGCCTTTCATCACAGTGCGCCCGCCGACGGCGAATTCCTTGCCGCCTTTATCGATCTTGAGATCGCCGGCGCCGCAAACGCATGGCCGGCCCATCCCCCGCGCCACAACCGCAGCATGGCTGGTCATGCCGCCGCGCGCGGTGACGATCGCCTGGGCCGCATGCATGCCGTGAATATCTTCGGGGCTGGTTTCGACCCGCATCAGAATGACTTTGCGGCCTTCTTGCGAGAGGCGCTCGGCTTCATCGGAGTTAAAGACAACTTCACCGGACGCCGCGCCGGGCGAGGCCGGCAGGCCCGTTAAAACGAGATCGCGCGGCGCATCCGGATCAAGCGACGGATGCAAGAGCTGATCAAGCGAATGCGGATCGACGCGCATCACCGCCTCTTCCTTGCTGATCACGCCTTCGTCACAGAGATCAACCGCGATTTTCAACGCCGCCTTCGCGGTTCTCTTGCCGCTGCGGGTCTGCAGCATCCAGAGCTTCTTGTCCTGGATGGTAAATTCAATGTCCTGCATGTCGCGGTAATGGTTTTCGAGCTTGTCAAAAACCGCGATGAGTTCCGCATAGGCTTCCGGCATCGCCTCTTCTAAAGACGGATCGGTCTCGCCCATCGCCTGTTTTGCGCGCAGCGTCAGCGGCTGCGGCGTGCGGATGCCGGCGACGACGTCCTCGCCCTGGGCGTTGATCAGAAATTCACCGTAATATTCATTTTCGCCCGTCGACGGGTCGCGCGTGAACGCAACGCCGGTCGCGGAAGTCTCGCCCATATTGCCGAACACCATCGCCTGAACATTGACCGCCGTGCCCCAACTTTCGGGGATATTGTGAAGCCTGCGATAGGTTTCCGCGCGATCATTGCGCCACGAGCCGAAGACGGCGCCGATCGCGCCCCAGAGTTGTTCTTTGGGATCTTGAGGAAACGGTTTGCCGGTCGCCTTTTCAACCACGGCCTTATAACCGGCGATCACCTTCTTCCAGTCGTCAGCATTTAAGTCCGTATCGAGAAAATAATCGTTTTCTTCCTTGTAGGTCTCGAGAATATCTTCGAACTCGTGATGTTCGACCTCGAGAACAACATCGGAATACATCTGGACGAAGCGGCGATAGCTGTCATAGGCGAAGCGCTCATCGCCCGCGAGCGCGGCGACGCCGATCACGGTCTCGTCGTTAAGGCCGAGATTTAAAACCGTGTCCATCATGCCCGGCATTGAGGCGCGCGCACCCGAGCGCACCGAGACGAGAAGCGGCTTATCCTTATCGCCGAACGTCCGGCCGACCGCTACGCCGACCTGTCCCAGCGCCGCTTCGACTTCGCTCGCGAGCCCCTCCGGATATTGGCGGTCATTTTCGTAAAACGCGGTGCATACGTCGGTGGTCAGCGTCAGGCCCGGCGGCACCGGCAGGCCGAGGCTCGCCATTTCAGCGAGATTGGCGCCCTTGCCCCCGAGCAAGTTCTTCATCGACGCGTCGCCGTCTGCGCTGCCCACTCCAAAGCTGTAAACCCACTTCTGTCCGGCCATATTAGATCCCGCTTTGTCGTCCAATTGCGTCTATTCCATTGCGGCCATCCATTAGGGCGCCGCGCTGCCTGTTCCAAGCAGGAAATTGCCGCATCGCAGCAGCAAGAACGGCGCCCTTTGGCGCTGTACAGCGCGCGGCAAAATGTTAACGTCAAACATCGAACAAATGACGCCAGTAAAGGCGCAATAAACCGCCAAAACGGGGTCCAGAACGGGGTAATGATGGGGGCATTTGCACGCACGGTTTTGCGGCTCAGCGTTTGCGCGGCCACCGCTGGGCTCATCTTGGCGGGAACGGCTAACGCGCAGGAAGAAACGGCCTTCGATATTGACCGTTTGCCGGCGGCGGCTGGCGTCGCCATCGTGCTGGCGGTGATGGCCGTGATGATCGGCTCGATCATGACCACGCGGCGGCTCAAAGGCTCGTCCCTGTTCAACCGGCTGTTTATCGTCGTGGCGGTCGCCTCCAGTTTCTTCAGCGCAATCAGCTCAGCCATCGGCTTCAGCCTTATCACTTCACAGGAGTCCGCCGACTTCTTCCGTAACTCGGTTCTGCCGCCCGCCTTTGGCGTCTTCGTCTTCGCTCTCGCCATCGCTATCTGGGTTGGCGGGGCGGAATTGGTGCGCCATCGCGATTGGTTCCGCAGGCTTGGGCCCGGGATTTTCGGCGACATGATTTTCTTCGTCGAGCGTGCGTTCAAGCTCTTCGTCGTGATCCCCGTGCTCGCGATCATTCTTTTTTTCGTCTCAACCTGGACGACGGTTGTCGGGATTGGCGGCGCCGATGCGGTGCGCCACACTTATCAGTCTGAAATCGACCGGCTCCAGAGTGAATGCGCCGGCATCACCTCCTACAGGCAAAAAGACTTTCTGTTTCTGGAAGACCTACGACTGTCGGTTACAGGCGTTGCCCGCGTCGCCGAGAGCGAGCGCACGGGCGGCGCGCAGTCCGGCGCGGCCGGGCCCGGCGCCGTCACCGCCTATTTCACCGGGATCGCCGACTGGCTGCGCGATCTTGAAGCCAGCGTCGCCGCAATCATCGACGGCGACGACCCCTCAGGGCTCGATCCTTATGGCGCGGAAATCTGCGCGGCAAAGATTGGTGAATTGAACGGATTGCTCAGCCGCAACGCTTTTGACAATTACGATCTGTGGGCGCGCGAGTTTGAAGCCGCGTTCAACGATTTCGCCTCGACCCTCAATCGCTGGCGTCAGGACCGGCGCATTGAAAAACTGCTTGAACAGCAATTGGCGAGTTTTTCCCGCGCAAATCCGAAACCCGTCGGCGCGCGTCTTTCGCCGCGGCAGAGCGAGGCGATGGATCGCTATGCGAGCGATGTAGAACAGGCGCTGAAATCCCTCATCAGGAAACAGAAACTCGCAAAACCGCCTGCA
>Ga0209633_10005676_pt1 | contig 10890 bp, 9 predicted proteins | sample Cruoilmetagenom1_FD_187290 | JGI IMG/M metagenome (GOLD analysis project Ga0209633, IMG submission 187290) | Oil polluted marine microbial communities from Coal Oil Point, Santa Barbara, California, USA - Sample 1 (SPAdes) (version 2) | ecosystem: Environmental > Aquatic > Marine > Oil seeps ... | reverse complement strand
TTCACCAGATTTAAATCCCATTGAGAATTATTGGGCCGTTATGAAAAGCAACATTAAAAAAATAAGAAATAATTTTGAGGATATTGTGGAGGCTATCGACGCAACGTTAATCAATGAAAAACGGTCACTCCAAAACTAAACTACTATAGTCATTCCAAAAAAGTCCCAGACGCGTTAGTCGCTCCTAAACTATAAGGCATAGTCGTCTATCGCTCTTTCTGAGAGCGGAACCTTTTTGAAAAGACTATAGAAAGAAACCCAAGGGGGCTTTAGCCCCTTCAGACAATTTTAATTTCTCTTGCTAAATATTTCGACTAATCTTCGCCTTGGGCTTTGGTGAAACCGTTCTCGCCATCAAAAACCGTGAGGCGCTCCGTATGCATCCAGCTGTATTTCTCACCAATGTTTTGAAGAAGCTTTAAGGTCAGAAAAAGATCCATCTCACCGTCATCATTCATAAGGAAACGGGCACGGCATTGATCAACCATATCGGGTAAAAGCCCTCCAATACTGGGATAAATTTTAACCCCTCGTGAATCAATCATCTTAAGGTGCAAAGAAAGATCAGAAGCAATTTTCTCAAGATCCGCACCTAAAGTATTAACCTCTTGAGTCGTCTCAAGGAATACGTCCAACCCAACTGTTTTACGGCTTGTGGTTTTTACATAGGCGCGCTCATTGGAAAGCTCGGGCATTTTTATTTTTTTATAATCTCTTTTCGGCCAGGCAGACGAGGTACGACCAAAGCGCTCAATAATAGCATCGGTAAATTCTGTTGTTGAAACAGCGCCCTCATTCTTACGCACATCTTGAGTGTAAACGCCGTCCTCAAGGGTTGCTAACACAGCTTGCTCGATGGTATATGCCGCCTCAAATTCTCCAATATGACGCAACATCATCACACCAGACAGCAACACAGCAATAGGATTAATCACATTTTTACCTGCAAAAAGAGGCGCTGACCCATGAACAGCTTCAAACATGGCAATACCTGTTCCAAGATTTGCACCTGGGGCAAAACCAAGGCCGCCAACAAGACCTGAACCAAGATCACTTAAAATATCACCATTCATATTAGTGGTCACAATAACATCAAATTCTTCTGGTGTTCTGACCATTTGGTGCGCACAGTTATCCACAATGATATGTTTTGCCTCAATGCTAGGATATTTTTTCGCCACATCTTCAAAGGCACGCTTCATCATTCCTTCTGAGAACTTCATAATGTTCGCTTTTGTTGCACAATGAACTGTTTTTCGTCCTTCAGCCAAGGCTACTTCAAAGGCAAAAGTACAGATTTTTTCACAGCCTTTTCGTGTAATAAGCTTAAGGGTTTGTGCAACACCTGGTGTTTGCATGTGTTCGATCCCTGCATAAAGGTCTTCAACATTTTCACGCACAATCATAATATCAATATGACGACCTTTATAAGGTGTATCAATGCCTGGAAATTCTCGAACAGGGCGTATATTAGCATAGGTCTCAAAGAGTTTCCGCAAAGTCACATTGGCACTTTTCTCGCCATACCCAACGGGGGTTTCAAGGGGGCCTTTTAAAAGAAGGCGAGTGCGCTTAATGGATTCGAGAGTTTCTTCAGGCACACCAGAGGCAATACCGCGTTTAAAGACTTCAGCCCCAGCCTCGCACACGTCCCAATCGATCTTTACACCGGTGGCATCGATGATTTTTTTCGTGGCACCAACGACTTCTTTACCAATACCATCGCCATAAATAAGTGTAACTTCTGTGGACATTTTGTGATCTCTCCCTTACGTATTATATTGTTTTGAGTGCAGTCTACAGGATGCTTCGAAAATTAAGAAAAGAAAACATCACCAGCACTAAATTTTTTAAGAGTTTCCTCTCCCTGATCTTCGCAAACTAACACAAGATAACCTTTTTCATCTAAGTCGTGAAAACGCCCTTGAATAGAGGTTTTTGAACCATGTTCATACCCTTTCAAGATAAGGTGATCATGGGCTGGATCACGGCGTTTCAACCACTCTTCCCGTAAAGGTAAAAAGCCTTGTGCTTCAAGTGTATTGCGCCAATGATCAAAGAACATACAAAATTTTTCAAGAAGATCTTCGGGCGTGACGTCAAAACCGTGAACCGATAAATTTGTTGCTTCATAGGGCGTATCAAGAGGGTGACTTTTCAAATTCACCCCCACACCAATAATAAGTTTCAACCCCTTGGACGTTGTCTCAACTTCAAGAAGAATGCCACCTGCTTTCTTTGAGTCCAGCAAGAGATCATTGGGCCACTTCAAGGTTAAAGAACTATGGGCTTTCGTTAATTGTTCAACAGCACCATAAAGCGCAAGGGCTGTTACATAAGAGAAAAGAGGCGCTATTGAAAGGTCATCCACAGAAACAACAAGGCTGGCGTAAAAATTTCCAAGGGGTGATGACCAAGAGCGTTGATGGCGTCCCCTACCCTGTTCTTGTTGTTTTGCAAGCACAATATAAGGCTCTGAAGGCTCTTGAGCTAAGAGATCTTTTGCCACATCCATAGTCGACGTAACAGAATCAAAACGATGAATTTTCCAAGTCATTTAACGTAAATAAGCTCCAATTTCAAGGGTAAACAGATGGGGCATGAGAACGTAAAAAGTAACTAAGAACGTTGACATAACAAGGACTAGTTTTGTTTGCATTGGTATCGTTTTATCAACAGCCATCGTATGCTCACCACCAACAGGCTCATCAAAATACATGGCTTTAATCACTCTTAAATAATAACCAGCAGATACCACACTTCCCAAAACGGCTAAGACCACAGCAAGATAATGTTCTCCGCTAACCGCATTTTGAATCACAGAAAGTTTTGCAAAAAAACCAGCAAAGGGAGGAACACCCGCCAAGGAAAACAAGAGAACTGTCATGCAAAGAGCAATCAAAGGTGCATCCTTTGAAAGGCCTGTTAAATCCTCAATATTTTCAAGCAACTGACCGCGTTTTCGCAAAGTTAAAAGAGCAGCAAAAGCGCCAATCGTCATGATGACGTAGATAATAAGGTAGTTAAAAATATTCTCAAACCCTTGGGCATTCAGACTTAAAAAGCCCAACAAAGCAAATCCCATATGGGAAATAGAACTGTAGGCTAAGATACGCTTAAGTTTCCGCTGAAAGAGAGCCGCAAAAGCCCCCACAAGAATGCTGAGAATAGCAAGGGCTGAAAGAACCGGTGTCCATAAAGAACCATGTGAGGTAAAAACAGTTGCCACAAAGTTTAGCAACAAGACAAAGCCCGCAATCTTAGGCGCTGCTGCTAGGAAAGCCGTAACAGGGGTTGGGGCACCTTCGTAAACATCAGGTGTCCACATATGAAAGGGTGCTAAAGATACTTTAAAGCCAACGGCAATCAAAATCATCATAAAGGCAACCCCAATGGGTACGGGTACTTCAGACGTATTTGCTAGAACTGCCGCCATACCATTGAATTCCGTCGTGCCGGTAAATCCGTAAAGGTAACTGGATCCAAAAAGGAAAAAAGCTGTTGCAAGGGCTCCCAATACAAAATATTTCACACCAGCCTCGTTGGAAGCGGGACGATCCCTTGAAATAGAAACCATAATATAAAGGCATAGACTTTGCATCTCAAGGCCCAAAAAGGCCGAAATCAAATCATTAGCCGAAATCATAATCATCATGCCAACGGTAGAAATCAAAGCCAAAACAGGATATTCAAAACGATTCATTTGCTCTCGCGGGAAGTGCTTGAATGTCATATAAAATACAGCGCCAACAGCAGTGAGAACCACGCCTTTCATAACTTGCGTAAAAGGCGTCACTTTAAACATTTCGTTGAAAGAATAGGCATAATTTCCAAAGGATGAGTAAATCATAAAAAGAGTCAAGCCAATGCCCACAAAGGTAATATAATAAATACCTTCACGCTCGCTTCGTTTCTGGAAAACCCCGACCATTAAAATCACAAGGGCCCACAAGACCAAGATGACCTCGGGCATGCCATGGATAAACTCGGGAAGTAAATTAGGCGTCATTAAATTGTATCCTTTTTAGAAGTCTCAACGAAAGACTTTTTTGGCTTTTCGGAGCTTATCTCAAAGAGAGAAATTTTTACCTCACTGGGTGATTCTTTGGCCTTAGCATAAGTGATCCCCCGTTGATAAGAAGCCAGCAATCGAGCCACGCTTTTATCACTAATATCCAATAAGGGTTGGGGATAAACACCAAAAATCACAATAGCTGCAACTAGAGGTGCTAAAACCATTTTCTCAATCCTCGTTAAATCCATCATCTTTTTTAAATCATCTTTGGTCAATGCACCAAAAACGACTCGGCGATAAAGCCACAACGCATAAGCTGCCCCCAAAACCATACCTGTGGCAATACCCAATGCCAGAAAACCATTGATATTAAAAGCTGCCACAAGAATCAAAATCTCACCCACAAATCCTGTTGTTCCTGGCAAACCAACGGAAGCAAAGGTAAAGACCATAAAGCCAAAAGCATAATAGGGCATACGCTCTACAAGACCGCCATAACGATCAATCTCTCTTGTATGCAAACGATCGTAAATAACCCCCACACACAAAAAGAGCGCTGCTGAAACAAGGCCATGGCTAATCATTTGAAAAACAGCCCCTTGGACACCTTCTTGGAGGAAGGTAAAGGTACCAAAAGTCACAATTCCCATGTGAGCAATGGACGAATAGGCAATCAATTTCTTCATATCTTTTTGCACAAGAGCCACAAGGGACGTGTAAATCACAGCAATGATGCTTAAACCAAAAATTAAGGGCGCAAAATAGTGGGAAGCCTCAGGAAAAATCGGAAGAGAAAAACGTAAAAAGCCATACCCTCCCATCTTCAGTAAGACTCCAGCCAACAAAACGGATCCCGCTGTTGGGGCTTCGACGTGGGCATCGGGTAACCAAGTATGGACAGGCCACATGGGTACTTTAACGGCAAAGGAGACAAAGAACGCAACCCAGAGCCACATCTGCATATCGCGGGCAAAATGATACGCCGTCGCTTCTTCGATACTGGTTCCACCCGTTTGAAAAAAGATCGCCACAATGGCAACCAACATGAGAACAGATCCCAAAAAAGTATATAAAAAGAATTTCAAGGAAGCATAAATGCGGCGCACCCCACCCCAAATACCAATGATAAGGTACATGGGAATCAAAACGCCCTCGAAAAAGAGATAAAAAAGAATGAAGTCAAGGGCGCAGAACATACCAATCATCATGGTTTCAAGAACCAAAAAGGCAATCATATAATCCCGCACACGCCTTGTAATGGACTTCCAACTCGCCAAAATCGCCAAGGGTGTCAAGAACGTCGAAAGGATCACAAACAATAAGGAGATACCATCGATACCCACATGGTAGTAAGAATTAAGACTGCTAATCCAACGCACCTTTTCAACAAATTGATAATCTGACGTTTTTGTATCAAAACTGACGACCAGTAAAAGAGATAAAAAGAAGGTAACCAGAGATGTAAGCAACCCAACAGAGCGTGCGTTGCGTGCAAGAATTGCCTCGTCTCCCCGCATAAACAAAAGGAACCCAACCCCGAAAAGAGGAAGGAAAATAATAATCGAAAGAAGCGGGACAGTTGTCATAGTTTAGTATCTCTTTTTATTCTTATAAGCTTCTATAAAATCCTAACGAAAAAACACCCAAGCAATCAACAAAGCAAACCCAACCATAAAGGACAAGGCATAATGATAAACGTAACCACTTTGTGCTCGACTCACTCGGTTTGATGCTTTCATCACTTTATCAGCAATACCATTTGGGCCATAACCGTCAATGATATCCCCATCTCCCTTTTGCCAGAAAAGGGATCCGATTTTTTGAGAGGGTGTTACAAAACAGAGTTGATAAAGCTCATCAACATACCATTTATTTAACAAAAATTGATGGAGATGCTTGTATTTTTTGGCCAACAATGCGGGTAAATTCGTGCGATAAAAATAGAACAAATAAGCAAGATAAATACCAATAACAGCCGCAATTAAAGGAAGGTAATGAATCAACAAAGGAACGTGCTCTGTCGAGGGAGCTTTAAACGCTAGAGCACTTTTCCAGAAAGTCTCTTGAGTAAAGAATCCTTCTCCTAAAAAGCCTGCAAAAACAGCGCCAACGGATAAAACAAGAAGAGGAATCAGCATGGTTGCACCAGGCTCATGAAGGTGGCCAATGACTTTTTCATCGGCTCTGGTCTTGCCATTAAAGGTCATGATAAGCAGGCGCCAAGAATAAAGAGCCGTCAGAAAAGCAGCTCCAATACCAAGCAAATAAGCGTATTTCGCCGGTAATCCCTCTCCAAACCAGGCGGCTATCAAAATGGCATCCTTAGAATAGAAACCAGCAAAGAAAGGAATACCTGCAAGGGCCAAGCTACCAACCCACATCATGGCATAGGTCGCTGGTATGGCACGCCAAATGCCACCCATGCGGCGCATATCTTGCTCATCCGATAGGGCATGAATCACCGCACCAGACCCAAGGAACAACAGGGCTTTGAAAAAAGCATGGGTCACCAAGTGAAAAATCGCAATGTTATAGGCCGAGAGGCCCGCTGCAAAAAACATATACCCTAACTGGCTACAGGTAGAATAAGCAATGACTCGCTTGATATCATTTTGCATTAAAGCAATGGTTCCAGCAAAGAGTGCTGTTGAGGCGCCAATCACAATAATAATAGACCTTGCATAGGGCGCTAGCTCATACAAAGGCGACATCCGAGCTACCAAAAACACACCAGCCGTCACCATAGTTGCTGCATGGATCAAGGCCGAAACTGGTGTTGGGCCTTCCATGGCATCAGGTAGCCATGTATGTAATCCTAACTGGGCTGATTTTCCCATAGCCCCAATAAAGAGCAACACGCCGATCACTTCAAGTCGACTGAATTCATAGCCAAAGGCTGTAAACGTAAGAGAAATTGATGTATTAAGTTGAGATAAAATGATCCCAATATCCACGGTTTTAAAGGTGAAATAAAGAGCCGCAATACCAAGGGCTAAACCAACGTCTCCAACACGGTTCACAATGAAAGCCTTCATGCTAGCTGCATTTGCGCTCTCTTTGTGATGCCAGAACCCAATCAATAAATATGACGCAAGTCCGACGCCTTCCCAACCAAAAAACAGCTGAATCAGGTTACCAGACGTCACCAACATCAACATGGTAAACGTAAATAAGCTCAAATAAGCCATGAAACGAGGTACAGCTTTATCGTGACTCATGTAGCCAATGGAATACAGATGAACCAAGAATGAAACAGTTGTCACAACCATCACCATAGTGGCTGTTAATGGGTCAAAATAGAGCTGCCAATCAACTTTGAAGTTCCCCACATTTATCCAAGTACAAAGCGTCACAAGGTGAGAAACAAGTTCCCCTCGAATCACATCTAGAAAAATATGCCATGCGCTTAGGGTTGCAAAGGCCATAAGGACAACGCTCACAATACCACTGATGCGCTTCCCTATTAAGTTGCCAACACTCCCAACGGTTAAAAATCCCAGAAGCGGAGCAAAAACAGCAACGATATAAGCATTATATGTCATTTAATGATCCTAACCCCTCATCACGCTGATATCTTCAACGGCAATGGAATTTCGATTTCGGTTATACACAACAAGAATAGCCAGACCAATGGCTGCTTCTGCAGCTGCCACGGTCAAGACAAACATCGTAAACATTTGCCCCACGAGGTCTGTTAAATACACGGAAAAGGCAACAAAGTTAATATTCACTGCCAAGAGCATTAACTCGATGGCCATCAAGACATTAATAATTGTTTTGCGCCCCCAAAAAACCCCAAAGAGGCCTAAGGAAAATAAGATGCCCGACAAAACGAGGTAATGATTTAAAGACATATCAGCATTTTCTCCCTATTCAATACCTTTGCCCAAAGGCATTTTTTGAACAATTAATGTCTCTTTAGGACAGCGCATCACTTGATCAATAATATCTTGCTTTTTAACACCTTCGCGTTTTCGATGAGTCAAAACAATGGCGCCAATCATGGCAACAAGTAAGATAATGCCACAGGATTGGAACGCGAAAATATAATCCCCATAAATAATTTGCCCAAGGGCATGGGTATTACTGACAAGGTCCGTTGGTGGCGTTGGCGAGGCAATGAGGTCTTCCCGCAGCGGAGACGGTATCCAGCCAAGGGCCAAAGTCACAAATACACTCATAAATGCCGCCCCCAACAGCAGCATAAAGGCTAGAGAATCAACAAATCCTGAAATAATAGTGAGAAAAGCCCTATTTGTTAGCATTTGCGTCACATGACGAGCAACAAAAACGGTCACAATCACACTAAGAGCAACGGGAGCAATAAGGGCATTTGAAGAAAAAAGAGACCATTTTGAAGTTTGGAGCAGAGACCATAAATCATCCAATTTAAAGCTCCCTCCCCCTTGCATAACATCAATAACCGGCGCAACGGACAGCATCACAAGAGCTGTTATTAAGAAAATCACCCCATAGGTTACAAAGGCTGATAGAGTTTTAAGGGCTGCAGTAAACCGTGTTTTTGAAAAGATGGCACGTTGTTCATCTGGGTTCACCTTCATCATCATCACAACAAAGAGGAACAAAACAGCAACGGCCCCAACATAAACGATGACTAATAACATGGCTAGAAACTCAGCCCCCATGAGGACAAAAAGCCCTGCGGCATTGAAAAAGGCAAAAATCAAAAAAAGAACAGAATGCACAGGGTTTCGAGAAAAAATAACGGCGAGGGAAGCCCCCACTAAAAACGTTGAAAAAATATAAAAAATAATTTCAGTCATTATGTTTATTATTCTTATTGTTATTTTATATTGCGCCGTTTAAAGAGCTCTCTTCAAAAGGCGACACCTGTAGTCTATCAGGCTTATTTCCCCCTGCCAACCATAGGTATTATTATTTTTCTTCTTATCAAAAACCATAAAAACGCCTATGATTTAAAAAAGTTCTCATAAAGAGTCTCTCTCGTGTCTCAAAATGAACAGAAAAAACAGGGCGTGATTTTTGAGTTTATCCAACTGGGAAATTGCATCAAAGTTGTGGCTATTGATACAGTTACAGGAATAGAAGTCACGATTATAGGTCCAATAACGGCTTCTCAAACCTACCTTGAACGCACCGCTCTTGCAAAATTACGCCACACCCTTAATAAGTGAAGCCTTCCTTCTCACCGACTCTTTTAAGCGATTTCTATTGATAAGAATTTAGAAAATCTAATATAGGTCGCAATACTTAGGGCTACCCTAGACCAGGTAGCCCCTATTTGAGATTATTGATTCCAAAAAACTATCTAAACAAAAGCTTTAAGCGACTTTTCATACCTAAATGTTGCTTGGGAGCTACTTTATGAACCGCATAAGCCCCCAGAGCATCGGCCACATAAAATTTCCCAGCGTGGGCCTTGGGTGTTAAGGCAAGGCTCTTGTTGGATAATTTTTTGAGAAGACCTGTTGTTGCAGATGTTGCTGGTATTTTAATAGACGTCCCAACATGTTTAAAGCCAAGTCCTCCTTGAGGAACAGAAGGAACAGGATCTCCTGAAATCAAAAAGCGTACAGTATTGCTAGTCCCGATCTTTGAATTATAGTTCCGAGAAGCATTTGATCCAAATGCTCGTGGCGATGCATACGTAAAGGCTTTGACTTGGTTGCTCTGTGTATTAGGCTTTGCAGAAACAAGTTCTGGATCACTTATAATTTTTGCAGCCCCAAGAGAGGCAAGGGCCGCGCCCAAACTATGCCCAACAACAATATATTCAAGTTGCTTTACATCTTTTAGGTGCTTATTTGCATAGGTAATAGTTTGTTGCTTGATAGCAGCCCAACTTGAATTAAAGGCATTTAAAAACCCTCGGTGCACGGATCCTGAAAGACCAAGGCCACTGGCACTCACTTTAATAAATGCCGCATCAGTCATAGCATCCCCAGCCGATTCTGTGCCATGGAAAGCAAGAATTACCAAATTCCCTTTCCCCATGACAAGTCCAGCAATATGGCCGCTCCCAAGGCGTGTTGTGCCGTGGAATTCTTGTATATTCCACCCTAAAGGCACGTAAGTTGTATATAGTATTGAGCGCCTTGCAGCATAACTAAGATAAGCAATATTAGCAAAAAGCCCTATATTATCTGGCTCAAAAGCAAGACCAGAGATAAAGCCAACTTCGTTCGGATAGTTTGTTGCGATATAAGTATCAAAAATTTCAACATTAAAAGAACGTTGAGGTTTTGCACAAACGTCGTTAAAAATAGCAGGCCAAAGAACGCCATGTGCTCCATAATGGTATTGGTTTACATCATAGCTCTTGCCACTCTTGCTAATCATTTTTTTCTTATTTGTTGCACTACAAGATGTCACACAAGAGTCGCGCATTTCTTTAAGACTTGCCGCTGTTCCACAGACTTTTTTAGGGTCTGTGCAGCGTTTAGCACAACTAAAATCGCGATCTGATGATTTTTTACCCTTGAGGATTTTAGGGACTGAAGGCTTTGGTAAAGAAAACCCAGCCTCTACAGGCGTGTTCTGAGTTATCAAAAAAGACAAAAAAATGGATGGAAAAATATATTGGTGCATTGATTTCCCTAATAAGTTATTATTTTTATATTATAAAAAAACTTAAGAAACTGTTAAAATTGACAAAACAGACCTTCTCCACACAAAAAATATTCTTAAAAATTAAAGAAAAATCATCATCAAAGAAGTAGGAAAAAAACCATAGAAAACCGTTCAAGAATAAGAGTCTATTCCCTTGCAAATTCACCTAATAAGACCTTGCATAAGAGAGTGTTTCAGCTTGACATTGATGGCAATAGGCTATAAAAGAAAATAAGATTCTATTTTTGGAGAGAAAAATGAAAGTTTTGATTTATCTTTCTATG
>Ga0209633_10005675_pt1 | contig 10890 bp, 11 predicted proteins | sample Cruoilmetagenom1_FD_187290 | JGI IMG/M metagenome (GOLD analysis project Ga0209633, IMG submission 187290) | Oil polluted marine microbial communities from Coal Oil Point, Santa Barbara, California, USA - Sample 1 (SPAdes) (version 2) | ecosystem: Environmental > Aquatic > Marine > Oil seeps ... | reverse complement strand
GTGGTTTTTTAGTTTTGGCAACATGGTTAATGGTATGTCTAAAAGAGCTTAAATCATCTCCATTTTTTTCTGGTTTCCAAACACGCATAAAGCTTTTTACGTCAGGTGTATGTAGATGTATTTTGATATTTTGAAATTTTGAACTATTTTTATATGACGCTATAAGCTTCTGCCCCGTCTTTAATGCCAGTGCTTTATCACCCGTTTTCAGTGCCTCTATAAAGTCTGGATTTTGTGCGATGCTTAAAACATTAGTCATGGAGATAGTCTTTTTTACTAAAAGTGATTTTTCCGTAAACACCGTTAATGCTTTTGCTTCACTTTCATAGACATTTTTCTCCATATCTTTTTGTCCTGAGAGGGAGACCATATATATAGTAAGGATACTCACTACCAAAGAGAGCATCAAAGGGATATGAATTTTTGTGGATATTGACTTAACTTTAAACATTATATTCCTTTAAAATATTATTATAAATGCACATCGGATAATAATAAAAAAAGTTTAGAATTTATACCTAAATGTACTCCCCTTCTTAGGCATTGAAACGATACTTAACACAATAGCATTCTCATCTACAATCTTTTTAACGATATTAAGCCCTATCCCAAAACCCCCTTTATCTAAATCTTCACGGTAATATCTCTCAAATATTTTATCAGGCTTTGCTATCCCCACCCCATAATCACGTACAGATAACACTATATCACTATCATGATAACAAAGACTCACCTCAATAGAAGCGTTTTCATAAGAGTACTTAATCGCATTTGAAAGGGTGTTATCGATGATGCGTTGAAGTTTTGTTTTATTAAAGAAAATCACGATATCTTTCTCTATTTTTACCTCTATCATGATAGCTCTCAAAGATGCCACAACTTGAAAATAATCAATCCTATCTATCAAAAAAGTAGAAAAATCTAAACTCTCTTTAGGATACTCAATAGTATCTTGCTTGATAAGATAGTCCATATCATTGTAGATATTTGACAAAGTTTTGGTGGCTGCTTTCATACGGGTGAGGTATTTATTTTCCCCGTTTTTCATCGTAAAAAGGTCTATATTGACATTAATGATACTTAAGGGAGTATTGATTTCATGCATAGAATCTTTCATGAAGTTGTCTAACTGCTGATTGACTCTTTCAAAAGGCTGCGCAAACTGTTTAAAGATAAAATAAGAGATAAGAAAAAGGATAAACAAAATCAACATTCCTATCAACAACCCTGTCTGATATATCTCATAGTTTTTACTATAAGACTCCACTATCAAATAATCCGCTGAAAAATATCTCTTACTAGGCAAAGGTTGTACATAAAATCTTCTATTTTTATACTCATAATAGCCTTCTATCATGATAATAGGCAAATCATCTATCAAGGTAAATAACGGATGGAAATTTTCATCATATAGACCAGCACGGCTCTCATTGTAACGCGGGAAATCAAAATATCCCCCCTCTTCACTTGGTTTATATCTATCCATCTTAGTGACGATTTCATACGCCCTATTTTTAAGGGCAAGCTCATTTTTCGCTTCATTGATACTGGTGATAAGTTCAGTATAGACAAAAAGGGGCACTATCAATATAACAGCAATAATTAGTGCATATATCACGCCATACTTAAGCGCATACCCATCATTTTGTTCAAGCGTCAATTTTATACCCCAATCCACGTACATTGACTATCAACTCATGTTGCAGTTTTTTTCTTAGTTTATTGATTTGGACACGTATATTGGCTGGGTCGATATCCTCACCCCAGACCTCTTCTTGAAATGCTTCGATACTGACAACAGAACCACGATGCTTAATCAGTGATTCCAAAATTCTCTTCTCTGTTTTTGCTAACTCTATCTTTTTTTCCTCTTCTAATAAAATAAAGTTTTTTGTATCATAGGTATACAGATCATTTAATATTATCAACTCTTTTTTTGCATGTAAACACTCCGCGCGAAGTGCATGTTCTAGCCGAATCTTTAGCTCTTTAAGGTCAAAAGGCTTTTTGATATAGTCACAACAGCCAAGTTCATACCCAAGCACTAAATCATCCACATGCGTTAAAGAGGTGATAAAAAGCGCTGGTATCATGATATCTCTTTCTCTGAGTGCTTTTAAAAGTGAAAAACCATCCATACCTGGTACCTTAACATCTAACAAAAGCAAGTTATAACTGCCCTCATAGATAGCATCAAAAGCATCATCCCCATTTTCAAAAGTATCTACCTCTAAACCCAAATCATCTAAAAACTCTTCTACACTCACCCTAAGGGCATACTCATCTTCTAATAAAAGTATTTTCACCGTATGTTTCCTTCTATCTTCTTTTTATACTGTTTTTGCAAGATGATATTAATCAATTCTTCTTTATTGTATGATTTTAGTATCTCTCGTGCACTCTCTTCAAAAATGATTTTCTCATTCGCAGAAAGCCCCTCTAACAAATCAAGAAATGCTCTATCATAGACACTTCTATAGGAACCCTGCTTTCTCTCTCCACTCGCTGTGACATTATAAAGATCTGTTTTTGAGATATTAAGAAAAAAGGAGATATTATCTTTCATCTTCTCATACTCACTAAGCTTATCTGGCGAGACAGATAAAACATAAAAACCTATTTTTTCGCCAGCAGAATCCCGCATAACATCAAAAATGTGTAAAAACTCATCTCTTAGGATAAAGTTTTCTCTCTCAATCATCTTGCTATCTATCTCTTTTAAATCAGAAAAAACAGTCCCATTATAGTTTTTATTGGAAACTACAAAAGAGCCAAAAGTGGGGTTTTCACGCATCAAGGTTGCTACATCTAAAAAGTCATCATACATCAACACAGTGAACTCAATACCGCGTTTTCGAAGCACAGTGGTGATCTCATCAAAGGTCTTTATCGCCTCTATGTATCCTACCAAGGTATCACCATCTTTAAAAGGTGTTGTCGCTTTAATCGTCAGCAATCTCCCCGGATCGATAGAAACTTTGGGTTGTCGTATCTTTCTGATAAGTTGCAAATCCTCACGAAATCCCTCTAGTGGCATACCAGCAAAAGTATTGTCCCAACTTCTTGCAAAAATATATAAATCTTTAGTCAGTAACTGTGTTCTCACATCTTTGATAAAAGTATATTGCTTCAGTGTATTTAGTTTATTGATAAGGATATCATAACCTAAATCCTCTTCTTCATCTAAAAGTGCCTCTTTCAAAGCTTTATCTCCAGAGAGTGAAACCGATAAAAAGAGTGCATTTGATTTTTGGATATCAAGTTCATGACGAAACAGTGTGAGGATATTGTCAGAGACTTCATTGAGTTTGTTATCTTTTACTTTAGCATTTACCCAAAAAATAGAGACTATCATGATAGCAAATAATATAAAAAAAAGTGATAAAAAAAGCACTTTATAATTTCTAATCATCATAATCCTTTCTTATTTTAAGATTGTACCCAAAAAGCATTGAATTGCTCTTTTTTATCCATTCTCTACTACAATAGACAAAAACTAAAGAGCAGTTAATGGCTGATGACGCTGAAAAGACCGAAGAACCCACCCAGAAGAAGATTGACGATGCCAAAAAGGAGGGAAATGTCCCTCGTAGTCAAGATGCTAGTGGTTTTCTCACCCTTGCTGTCGCCGTTGGAGCAACATTTGGACTGATGGGTTTTATCCATGATAGACTGGATAAACTCTATATTTATTATCACTCGATGATGGGAACAGAACTGACGAAAACGGTTGTATTTGATATCGGATTTAACTCCTTAAAAGAGCTACTTTTTATGATAATCCCCCTTGCCTCTATCGTGGCACTTTCAGGAATCATCGCAGGTGCATTGCAGTTTGGTTTTAACTTCACTCTAAAACCCATAGAACCAAAACTCTCTAAAATGGATCCAATCAAAGGATTTGGAAAACTCTTTTCTATGAAAAAACTTGTTGAAGGCATCAAAATCACAGCAAAAGTTGCTGTCATATTTGGTACGGCTTTTTATTTTTTACTTGAATTTACAAAAGAGTTAAGCACCGTTATCAACTTCTCTCTCATCATGCAGCTAGAGTGGCTTCGTGATAAGGTTATCATCCTCGTTGCAGTGATGCTAGCCTTGCTCTTTATACTCGGTATCATTGACTTGCTTATTGTGAGATATCAATACTTTAAAGATTTAATGATGAGTAAACAAGAGATAAAAGATGAATACAAAAATATGGAAGGTGACCCACAAGTAAAAGCACGTATAAAAAGAGTTCAGATGGAGATGGCACAAAAAAGGATGATGCAAGACATACCTTCAGCCGATGTGATTATCACCAACCCAACCCACTATTCAGTCGCCATTCGCTATGACAAAACCAAAGAAAATGCCCCAAGAATAGTCGCCAAAGGGGTAGACCACCTCGCCCTAAAAATCAGAGAAATAGGACGAGAAAACCTCATCCAAATAGTCGAAAACCCTCCCCTTGCACGTGAACTGTATAAGTCTTGTGATATCGACACAACTATCCCTGACACACTTTATAAAGCAGTGGCTGAAGTACTAGCTTTTGTCTATCAGGCGAAAAATAAAAAGCTATAATCTTAATCCCGTCCTTCAGCAAAACCTATCAGCCTATACCCGTCTCTCCATCTCTTAGTAGCGATAGGGGCAAAATCTACGATATCATCTACGCTATTATAGCCTTGTGTACTGTAACCTGCATTAGTTTCAAACACAGCGAACCACTTTCCATATCCATACTCTAAATTTGTTAACATATACCCACTATCCCAATAACTTTTGATATCTAACTGTATCTCTTCCCAATCATCTGAAATAGCTATACCTTGACTCATCTCTTTTTTACTTTTCGTAAAGACACCAAACCAGATGGAATCACCATACTCAAAATTACTAAGATAATAGCCTTTTTTCCAAGCCGATTTTACCGTTGCTTGAAACGCATCTAAGGTCTCCCTACTTTCATACATCTCATCGATTACAGACGCATCTTTAGAAAATATCCCTAGCCACTTTGCACCACCATACTCCACATCACTAAGGCTATAACCTTGCTTTCGTCGCACTTTTACCACTTCTAAGAACTTGCGAAAATCCCGTCTTGTGGTGTACCCTTGGGTCCCTGCAACGTTACCTTTTGCAAAAAGCCCTAACCATTTATGATAACCATACTCTACGTCGACTAAACTATATCCATCTCTCCACTCTTTTTCAACTAAGTTAGTAAAATTGTTAAGATATTTTCTACTCTTGTAGTTTTGCTCAGTTATTCCTGTGTTTTTTGCAGAAATCCCTACCCATATATGATCTGCAAAGAGAGAGGATGATGAGAGGGCTAAGCCTAAACAGACTACTAATGACTTTGAAATGGAGTTCATAGCTAATCCTTTATATTTGAAATTCTTATAATTATAGCATATAGATGATTTATCATAGATTACAAAAGAGTATACATTTAATTTACAATTATCATAAAAATTATAATTATTTATATTATTTTATGTTTTATTAAGATATACTCTATTTTATTTTTTGGAGTGTAGCAATGAAGCGCGTTATCATGATAGTAAGTTTATCCTCTTTTTTTCTAAGTGGATGTGTGCAAAATGTGAAAGCTTGGGAGAAAGCAAAGCTCTCAAAAGAGACGATGCAAAAAGGTGGAGGCAACGCCCTTTTAAAAGCATACCAAGAACATGTCTATTTTTCAAAAGAGGCCACTAAAGGTGGATCAGGTATCGGTGGCGGAGGTTGTGGATGCAACTAGTTAAACTTTCAATCACAACAGCACTTTTACTCTCAACACTGCAAGCCGATAACTACATCAATGTACAAGTCCTACAATACAACGAACATAATGGACGCGCTTCAATCTCAACGCCTTCTGTCGAACTAAACTATGATTTAGGCGCAGACTACACCTTCAATGGGAAATATACTCTTGACTCCATCTCAGGTGCAAGTCCTATCTTCTATGATAGCACCTCAGGCGCATCCGCCTATAGCAGAGGAGAAACAACCCAAGATAGTGCAAGATATGGTGGCGTAGAGTATGATGAGACAAAGAGAATGCAAGGCACAGTGAGAGGTACAAAACGTTTTGAAAACCGTGATGAAGTGACCCTAGGAGCCTCTTTTTCTAACGAATATGACTACCGTTCTACAGAGCTTTCAGCAGAGGTTCTTCACTGGGTAGATGAAGGCAAAAATCAAGCCTTCTCTATGGGTGTTGCTTTTCAACGAAATGTTATTTTGGTAGATTGTAAAGAGAACAGTATCTGTGATGCTACTTCAGGAGCAAGTAAAAAACTACGCGCAGATGCTTTTTTTGCAGAAGCTGGTTTTTCACAGAACCTAAATAGTTCCTCGGTTTTAAAAACATCTCTCTTTTTTAATAATGAAGATGGCTATCTTACCAACCCTTTTATGAATGTGTTGCGTTACTACAACACAACACCAACAATCACCAACGAAACACGCCCTCACAATCGTCGTGGATATGGTGGTGTTTTAGAATATACTAAAGCTATAGGTGAAAGTACGGCTTGGCATAGTTCTTATCGTTACTATCATGATGATTGGGAAATCGACTCTCATACATTAAATAATGACCTTTACTATGAACTAAACAGCGATACCACCCTAGGAGCAGGTCTTCGTTACTATAGCCAAAGTGCCGCGCATTTTTTTAGCAAAGAGTTTGACCACTTCACAGATGAGGTATATGCCTCTTCAGATGAGAGATTGGGAGATTTTAACGCTATCAACCTTTCTATGTCTATTGACTATAAAATAACAAAGCAACTCATGTATAACCTGAGTGGCAATTATTATAAACAAAACGAAGGAACAATAGCTCGTTATTTTACAACAGGGGTAAAGTATAAGTTTTAAAGAAAAATGCGTGCAATTTAATGGACTTCTTGCGAACTTAACCTTGGAGGACAAATCCTCCCTGCAGTCTGAGCCTCACGGTGAAGTTCGCAAGAAGCCCATTAAATAAAATTTCTCAACATATTGTTAGTAAAAATTCACTAAAATCCCCCTAATTTAACTTGGGGGAGAATTTTGCATGTATCATGATACGTTAAAACTGATAGAACAATCACAAAAAATCACCCTCACCTCACATATAACACCTGATGGAGATGCCCTTGGTAGTTCTCTTGCTTTTTATTTAGCACTTAAAAAGATGGGCAAAAATGTCAAGATATTTAACGCCACAAAAATACTTTCTAACAAATACGATTTTTTACCCTCATTTTCTAAAATCACCAACACTTTTCCTAAAAATTGTGATTTAGTACTCTCTTTTGATTGTGGGAGTTTTGACAGACTCGGTATAGAACAAGAAGATTTTAAACTCATCAATGTTGACCACCATAAAAGTAACACCCATTTTGGAGACATCAACATCGTCAATGATAAACACGCTAGTACATCATCTGTTGTCTTTGATATGCTACAATCTTTAGAAATTGAAATAGATAGAGATATGGCCACGTGTATATATGCCGCTTTAGCAGAGGATACCAACTTTTTCACTACTAAAAATGTTGATGAATCAGTCTTTACACTCTCCTCAAAACTAACTGCGATGGGTGCTAATCCAGCCTTTATAGCAGATAAGTTAAAACAGAGAAACTCTCTAGCTAAAGTACGCTTGCTTGCCCTTTTTGTAGATACGATAGAGTTAGTCAATGATGGGCGTATTGCCATAGGTGAAGTAAATGAAGAGATGTTTAAAAAGACAGGTGCAGTCCGCTATGACACCACCGAATTGGTAGACACTTTACACGATATGAGCACTGTTGAAGTTGCCATCTTTGTGTTGACTTTGCCAGATGAAAACTTTAAATTCTCTTTGCGAAGCAAGGATATGGATGTCTCAAAAATAGCTACAAAGTTAGGTGGTGGTGGGCATCATCATGCCGCAGGATTAAGTGTTAAAAAAGAAGAAAAAGAGACTATACTAAAACAAATAATTAAAGAGGTTACTATATGAGAGAGAGACAACAGGGTAAAGGATACATAAGAGCAGTATTGCTTCTTATGGTCATAGCAGGCATTATTTATGGGATACAAAAACTTTTTAAGTCGCCACTATTTGAGACAAATGCTCCTGTTATAACACTCAAAGAGCGCCTCTATTGGAACTTAAATCAGCCACTTCAAGTTCCTATCACAGACGATACAGGTCTTAAGACAGTGCAAGTCCTTTTAAGTGATGGTACAACAACAGTAGAAATCCCTCAAAAAAACTTTAAATCGCCTATAAACTCTTTTACTACAAACATTGCCTTTCCTAAACTAGGACTAAGCCGTAAAAATGGTATCTTAAAACTGACAATAAAAACTACAGATATCAGTAAATGGAACTTTTTTACAGGTAACGCTAGCATAAAACAAGCGATAATCAACATAGATGATAAGAAACCAGAAGTCTTCCCACTTATCTCATCATACTCTATCACAAAAGGTGGTGCAGGACTTGCCATCTTTAAAGCCGAAGATGACAATCTTGAAAAACTCACCATCGAAACCAACTTTGGTAAAGAGTTTAAACCCACTCCTTTTTATAAAAAGGGATATTATGCGGTACTCGTTGCTTGGCCACTCACTGAAAAACGTTTTTCAGCAAAAATAGTTGCTACTGATAAGGCTGGCAATAAAACACGATCTCGCCTTAGTTTCTTTCTTAAAAATAAAAAGTATCGTACGTCTACTATCAAAGCTAGTGAAAGTTTTATCAATGGAAAAATCGCAGACTTAGCAGAAGATAGGCCCAATGACACTCAAGATTTAAGCCCAGCAGAAAAACTTAACTATATCAATGCTACCTATAGGGGTGAAAATAACAAACTTATTAGAGAGATCACTTCAAAAGTAGATCAAAACACCTTAGAGCACTTTAAACTTCAACCATTTTACCCTCTTAAAAATGGTAAAGTAGTAGCAAGTCATGGAGATCACCGTTACTATAAGTACAAAGATAAAGTTATCTCAGAAGCGTATCACTTGGGAATTGACCTTGCCAGTGTTAAAAGAGCCGATATACTCATAACAAACCCAGGTGTTGTTGTTTTTGCAAACTACAATGGTATCTATGGAAACAACTTGATAGTTTACCACGGTCTAGGGCTCTATTCTCTTTATGGACACTGTTCCTATTTAGCAGTACAAAAGGGTGATATTCTAAATGCTTGGGAAGTTGGTGCAAAAACAGGTGCAAGTGGTTTAGCTTTAGGTGATCACTTACACTTTTCACTACTCATTCAAGGTATCTTTGTACGCCCTGCTGAGTGGATGGATGCAAAATGGATGCAGACAAATATCACCGACGTTATCGAAGGTGCTAAAAAGATGATAAACAAATAATAAAAAGGAGGAGGTACTATCAAAGCAAAACAGAAAAACATACGCATTTTTGAACTAGAAGTTGATGAAGAAAGTCATTTTTTTGACTATATGGATAAAAATATCATTCTTCTTAAAGACTATTTTTTACTTATACAGGGTTCACTCACCCCTAAAATGCGTGAGTACCTTGAAGAGAAAGGCACATGCTTTAAAGAAGCTAATACATGTAACTTAAAACTTTCATCTAAGTCAGATGCAAGTCAAAAAAGTGATATAATAGAGGAAGAAAAGAACCAAGAGCCACAAGAAGTGGTAAAGTATGTAGAAGTAGCAAGTGAACCTGAAGTGATAGAGCACGCTAAAACCCTACTTTTTCAAAAGCCTATTCGCTCAGGTGAAGAAGTAGTACATGATGGGGATGTGACTATTTTTGGACGTGTTAATAGCGCGGCTAAAGTACTTTCTGAAGGTAACGTAGAAGTTTATGGTTGCATAGATGGACTTGTTCAATGTGATGGAGAGTATATGATTCTCAAAGAGATTGGCAAGGGATATGTTGTTTTTAATGGTGATATTTTAGAAAAAGAGCTTTTTGATGGAAAACTCAAAAGGGTAACACGCTCAGACATAGGAGCCGTGATAAAGGATATTTTTTGAAACAGTTAACGCTTAAAAAAAAGGTTGAGGGTGTGGGTGTGGGTTTACACAAAGGTGAACCCATACGATTTTCACTCTCACCCTTAGATACCAATGCAGGTATCGTTTTTTATCGTAGTGATACAAATACCTATATAGAGGCAAAACCAGCCAACGTGATAGATACCCAGATGGCAACAGTTATCGGACAAGAGGGAGAGTCTATCTCCACGATTGAGCACCTACTCTCGGCTACCTATGCCTATGGTATTGATAATGTCCTTATCAAGATAGATGCTCCTGAAGCACCAGTTCTTGATGGCTCTTCTGCTAGTTTTTGTATGATGTTTAATGAAAGTGGCATTGTAGAACAAGAAGCCAATAAAAAGATCATGATACTAAAAAAAGAAGTTGAAGTGAGAGAAGGTAACAAATTTGCCAAGATTTCACCTTCAGCCAATAGTGAATTTACTTTTTCTATCGATTTTAATCACCCGTCTATTGGTTTTCAAAAATTTCACCTTAATTTTTCAAAAGAGAATTATCTTGAACAGATTTCTCGTGCACGTACTTTTGGATTTTTAAAAGATTTCCAAATGCTAAGAAACAGAAACCTTGCCCTTGGTGCATCACTAGACAATGCTGTCGTACTAGATGAAAAAAAGGTTATCAATAGTGATGGATTAAGATTTACAAATGAATTTGTACGTCACAAAATCTTAGATGCTATTGGTGATTTAGCACTTCTTGAGATGCACTACCTTGGTCACTATGAGTCTCACGCAGGAAGTCATGATTTAAATCACAAGCTAACCTTAGAGATTTTAAAAGATCCGGCAAACTATATCATCACAGATTTACAAAATATAAAAGATAGTACTTTTTCAAAGGCATACGCATAAAAAA
>Ga0209633_10005673_pt1 | contig 10892 bp, 8 predicted proteins | sample Cruoilmetagenom1_FD_187290 | JGI IMG/M metagenome (GOLD analysis project Ga0209633, IMG submission 187290) | Oil polluted marine microbial communities from Coal Oil Point, Santa Barbara, California, USA - Sample 1 (SPAdes) (version 2) | ecosystem: Environmental > Aquatic > Marine > Oil seeps ... | reverse complement strand
GGGAACGACCGCCCGCCAAAGCAGCGTGCTGTTGCGCCGCGCACCCGAAACGCGCAACGGCGTGCGTTGGCTGCATCTCCACGAAACCTGGATCGAGGGCCATGCGCCGCCTGTCTGAGCCTCCATTGGGGACGGCCATCGTTGCCTGATCTCAAACTCGAGCACGCGGCCGGCGGGGTGGTCGCCGGGGTCGACGAAGCCGGACGCGGCCCACTCGCAGGGCCGGTCGTCGCCGCCGCCGCGGTAATCGACGAAGCGCGGCTCGACGCAGCGCTGCGCCTCCGCATCGATGATTCAAAGAAGCTGAGCGCCGCCAAGCGCACGGCCATTTTCGCCGAGCTTGCCGGCTGCGCGCGCCTCGCCGTCGGGGCGGCGAGCGTGGCCGAGATCGACCGCTTTAACATTCTGGGCGCGACAATGCTGGCGATGCGCCGTGCGGTGCTGTCGCTGGGCATTCTACCCGACCTCGTGCTGATCGACGGCAACCGCACGCCAGAGCTGCCCTGCCCCGCTCGCGCCGTGGTCGGCGGCGACGCGCGCAGCCTTTCGGTCGCCGCCGCCTCGATCGTCGCCAAGGTGACGCGCGATCGGATCATGGCAAGCCTGGCCGCACGCCACCCGGGCTTCGGCTGGGAGCGCAATGCCGGCTATGGCACCGCCGCGCACCGCGAAGCACTCGTCCGACTTGGCGCCACCGCGCATCACCGCCGCAGCTTCGCCCCGGTCGCCGCGCTCTTCAATTGAGTGGGTTGCGCGCGCCGGTTGGATTCGAAATAGAAAATATTCCGTTAATCCTTTGAAATAAAAATCTATTGACGCCGAATCACGTTTGACTCAGGATCGCCGCCCATGACAGGCAATCCATCGAACGGGGCCGGCGGCCCCACCAAAGACCTTCCAATTGGCGAGATCGTCGTCGGCGACTGCATCGCGACCATGAACGGCCTTCCGGAAGGATCGGTCGACATGGTCTTCGCCGATCCGCCCTATAACTTGCAGCTCGCGGGCGAGCTTCACCGGCCCAACAACTCGCGCGTCGACGGCGTCGAGGAATCCTGGGACCGCTTTTCCAGCTTCGCCGATTACGACCGCTTCACCCGCGAATGGCTGGCGGCGGCCCGGCGCATCCTCAAGCCCAACGGTTCGATCTGGGTGATCGGCAGCTACCACAACATCTTCCGCGTCGGCGCCGCGCTGCAGGATCTCGACTACTGGATCCTCAACGACGTGGTCTGGCGCAAGACCAACCCGATGCCGAACTTTCGCGGCCGGCGCTTCACCAATGCGCACGAGACCCTGATCTGGGCGGCCCGCGGCAAGGATGCCCGCCACACCTTCAATCACGACGCCATGAAGGCGCTGAACGAAGACCTGCAGATGCGCTCCGACTGGCTGATCCCGCTCTGCACGGGCCCCGAACGCCTGAAGGACGACGAAGGCCGCAAGCTTCACCCGACGCAGAAACCCGAGGCCCTGCTGCACCGCGTAATCCTGGCGGCAACCCGCCCCGGCGAGATCGTTCTCGATCCCTTTATGGGCGCGGGCACCACGGGCGCGGTCGCCAAACGCCTGGGCCGCAAATGGATCGGCATCGAGCGCGAAGCGCATTACGCGGTCGGCGCCACCGTCCGTATCGCCGATATCACCGAACTTGAGGATGCCGATTTGTTCGAAACCCCGTCCAAGCGCGAGGCCAAGCGCATTCCCTTTGGCTGGCTGATCGAGCGCGGACTGATCGAACCCGGCACGGTGCTGTTCGACGCGCGCAAGAAGTATTCCGCGCGCGTGCGCGCGGACGGCTCGCTGGTCGCCGCCGAACAGACGGGCTCGATCCACAAGGTCGCCGCCGGTGTTCAGGGCGCGCCGGCCTGCAACGGCTGGACCTTCTGGCACGTTCGTCACAAGGGCGCGGACGTGCCGATCGACGCCTTCCGCCAGAAGCTGCGCGCGGAACTGAACTGAGAGCGCTCGGCGAACACGCCTGATCCAACGCTAAGGCCCCCTCACCCTCCCATCGCTAAAGCGACGGGCCCCTCCCTCTCCCTCGAGGGGAGAGGGGTGAAGGCGCGCAAGTTCTGGTTCCCTCTCCCCTCGAGGGAGAGGGTTAGGGTGAGGGGGCCTTTGTCTGCCCCTATCCCGCCGCCGGCAGATCGATCTCGACTTGAAGCCCGCCGAGCTTCGACGTCGTCAGCTTCAGCGAGCCCTCATAAGCCTCGACCAGATCGCGCACGATGGAGAGACCGAGGCCGCTGCCGGGCGTCGCCTCGTCGAGGCGTTCGCCGCGTTCCATGGCCTTGTCGCGCTTGCCGGGCGCAAGGCCCGGGCCGTCATCCTCGACCCGGATGAGCACCCGCCGGTGGCTCTTGTCGGGGGTCAGCTCGGCGCTCACCTCGACCAGGTGCTTGGCCCATTTGCAGGCATTGTCCATCAGATTGCCGAGCATCTCCTCGATATCCTGACGCTCGCCGATGATCGCCGCACCTTCCGCGATCTCGGCCGAGATATCGAGGTTCTTGTCGCGGTGAATAGCCGTCAACGTGCGCTCCAACGCGTCGACGATGGGGCCGAGCTCGGTGCGCGCGCCGAGGCCGCTCACCCGCGCCGCCGCCCGGGCGCGCGTCAGGTGGTGGTCGACCTGCTCCTGCATCAGCGTCGCCTGCTCGTGCACCGTCTTGGCGAGCGGGCTCTTATCACCGGCGCTCTCATTGGCGAGCACGGCGAGCGGCGTCTTCAGCGCATGGGCAAGATTGCCCACATGGGTGCGTGCACGCTCAACCACTTCGCGGTTGTGATCGATCAGCTTGTTGAGCTCTTCGGCCAGCGGCTCCACCTCGGCGGAGAACTGGCCCGTCAAGCGTTCGGACCGGCCCGACCGTATCTCCGCCAGTGCCGTGGGAATGCGCCGTAACGGCAATATTCCGTAGCGAACCTGGATAAACACCGCGATCACCAGGATCAGCCCCAACCCGCCCAGCGACCAGACGAGGCTGCGGTTGAAGAGCGCGATCTCGCCCTCGATCTCGCCGCGATCGCCGGCCACCAAAAGCGTATAGCGCACGGTGCGCTGTCCCCCTTCGTCGGCGACCAACACGGTCTGGGCGAGTATCCGCAGGTCCTGGTTGTCGGGCCCGGCCACGCGCAGGAACACCGGATCGCCGCCGATCGCCTTGTGCTCGATCGAGCGGTCCCAGAGCGAGCGCGAGCGGCGCATCGCCTTGACGTCCTTGGATATCTGCCAGTACCAGCCAGAGTAGGCCTGCTCGAAGGCGGCCTCGCCGGGCTCGCCCAGCATCTGCAGGCGCCCGCTCGTGTCGACCCGGCTCACCGTGTAGAGGCTGTCCCAGAGCACGGCGAGGCGCGCATCGAAGCTGCGCTCGACATAGTCGCGAAAGAGCGTGGAGAGCAGAAACGCGCCGCCGAACAGCCCGGCCGCAATCCAGAAAGCGGCCCCGGCAACGAGGCGGAAGGCAAGCGAGTTGGTGCGGATCGCCAACGGCCGGCGTGCTCAGTCCCCAGCCTTAGCCATCGGCCTCGGCGGGCGGCTCGAGGCGGTAGCCGAGGCCGCGCACGGTCTGGATCAAATCGAGTTCGAGCTTCTTACGCAAGCGGCCGACGAAGACCTCGATGGTGTTCGAATCGCGATCGAAGTCCTGCTGGTAGATGTGCTCGGTGAGCTCGGTGCGCGAGACCACCTTGCCCTGGTGGTGCATCAGATAGGCCAGCACCTTGAACTCGTTCGCGGTCAATTTTACCGGATTGCCGTCGACCGCGGCACGGCCCGAACGGGTGTCGACGCGGAGCGGGCCGCAGACCATCTCGGGGCTCGCCTGGCCGGCGGCGCGGCGGATCAACGCCCGCAGGCGCGCGATCACTTCTTCCATGTGGAAGGGCTTGGTGACGTAGTCGTCGGCGCCGGCATCGAAGCCAGCGACCTTCTCGCTCCACTGGTCGCGCGCGGTGAGGATAAGAACCGGCGTGTCCTTGCTCTCCTCGCGCCAGCGCCGCAGCACGGTGACACCGTCGACCACGGGCAGGCCGAGATCGAGCACGATGGCGTCATAGGGTTCGGTGCCGCCGAGAAAATGCGCTTCCTCGCCATCGGGCGCGTGGTCGACGGTATAGCCCGCCTCGCTCAGCGCCTTGGTGAGCTGACGGGCAAGATCGGGATCGTCCTCTGCAATCAGGACCCGCATCAGCGCCTCCTGCGGTACCAAAGCCGCCGATTGCGACGGTAGTTTGGCCTCCGCTCGAATTGGGGCCTTCTATATACCGGCGCACCGCCCCGGACTCCAAGTATTCTACCCGTCCGGGCGTTGGCCGTGACCACGGCAACGCGCCCGCCGAAGGTCAACATGCGGACGCGATAGATGAACGGACCCCGGGGGCAGCCGAGAAGCCGCACGCCCACCATCCGACCCTGTACGCGCTGACGCACCCGCCGCAGGATCTGACCCAGCGGCACGATACGGCCGCTCGCAAGCGCCTGGCGCGCGCAATTGTGCGAGCCCTGCGCGAGCGTTGGGTGGGCGCCGCCGGCAGCCAATAGTACCGCGACGATGATGGCAAATACGGTCCTCATGGGGGCCGTTATAAGGATCGGCGCATGAACCCTGGATGAACGGGATGGGGTGGTCTCGTTCAGATAAAACCAAGGAAATCCGCCGTGTTTTGCCACCTGGCCGCGCGGGCATACCGGCTTAGGCGCTAACCCGCGAGATGGCGCAGCGCATGGGCGGCGACTTTGCGCATGAGCGATGGCAAGGCCTGCTCACCGAGCCGGTCCACGGCGACCCATATGCCTGCGCCGCCGCCACCGCTACTTGCGCCGCCTGGGTCACCTGCATCGCCTATTTTGGGATTTTTCCCCTCAATGCGGCCGGCCAGCACCGCCAACTCCAGGTGAAAATGGGTGAAGCTGTGCCGCACCAGCCCCGGCAAAACCTCTAGCGGCGCCTTCAATGGTGCGGCCGCGCGAGCGGCCGACAGCGCGATGGGCACCTCCCCCCAAACGGTCGATGGCACCTCCATCATGCCGCCCAGCAGGCCGCGCTCCGGGCGACGGCGAAGCAACACCGCGCCATTGCCATCGCTGATCCAGAAGGCGGCGCCGTGCCGGGTGGGCCGTTGGGGTTTGGGCGCGCGCCGGGGCAGCGTCTCGGCGATCCCCGCCGCCCGGCCGGCGCACTCCGCCGACCAGGGACAACCCCCACAGCGCGGCTGGCGCACGGTGCAAACCGTCGCGCCCAGATCCATCACCGCCTGCGCGTAGTCACCGGGCCGCTCGGCCGGGGTCAGCCTGCCGGCCAATTCGCGCAATTGCGCCTTGGCGCCGGGCAACGGCGTCTCGACGGCAAAGCGCCGCGCCATCACGCGCTCGACATTGCCATCGACGACCACCGCGCTTCGGCCAAAGGCGATCGCCGCGATCGCAGCCGCTGTGTAGTCGCCGATCCCAGGTAGCCGTTTCAGCTCAATGGCGGTTTCGGGAAAGCGGCCGCCAAGCTCGCCCGCGACGGCCCGCGCGCAGGCATGCAGGTTGCGCGCCCGCGCGTAATACCCAAGCCCGGCCCAGGCCCGCAGAACATCGTCAAGCGGCGCCGCGGCCAGCGCGCGCACCGTCGGCCAGCGCGCCAGGAAGATCTCGTAATAGGGGATCACCGCTGCGACGGTGGTCTGCTGCAGCATCACCTCGCTCAGCCACACCGCGTAGGGGTCGGCGCGCTCGCCCGGCCGCATCCGCCAGGGCAGTGTGCGGGCGTTACGGTCGTACCAGGAAAGCAGTTGCGCCGCCGCCTTGCCTTTGTCCGCGGCGGTGCCGTTTTCTGCCGCGCTCGTCACACTCTTGTTATCCGCGTCGGAGGTCTCTGGTCGAAACACAATTTGGCCACTATTCTCACCGAGAACGCGATCGGTCACCATAGGCCGTGATCGACCATCCGGCCACAGCGAGCGAGCCGTCCCACGATGCCAGACCGCCCCGAAAAGATGGCCGACAAGATAAAGCGTGACGACAAGACGCCGGCCAACCGGGACGAGCGGCGGCGGCCAACCGGCATGCGGGCCATCGCGGCCCCGCTTTCGACTGTGGGCCGGCCGGTGCTCAAGCGCCGCGGACTGGCCGGCGGGCGTATCGTGGCCGAATGGCCCGAGATCGTCGGTGCCTCGCTCGCGGCCTGTAGTTGTCCCGAACGCCTCAGCCAGCCGCGCGACGGCGGGCCGGGCGTGCTCAAGATCCGCGTCGACGGGCCGCTGGCGATCGAGCTGCAGCATCTCGAACCGGTGGTCGTCGAACGTATCAACGGATATTTCGGATACCGTGCGGTGGAGCGGCTGTCGATGGTGCGCGGCCCCCTGCCGCCGCGCCGCGATGATGCGCCGAGCGCGCCGCCCGCCCCCGACGCGGCGGCGCTGCAAACGGCGGCGGATCGGACTGCGGGCATCGAGGACGAGGCCCTGCGCGAGGCGTTGACCTCGCTCGGCGGGCATGTGCTGTCGCGCGGCCGGGGTTCGGCGCCGCGCTAACGAAATGCCGATTTTTCGCGGTTCCGAATGCTTCGGTCCGCTTGTGGAGTTCCAGCCCAAACCCTATACTGCCCCCAGATGTAGGGGCGAGGAGGTAAACTTGCTCAAGGTCTTGTTGAGAGGCTCCGCTCTCACCGTATCGTTGATTGGCTTCGCGGCCCTGCCCGCGACGGCCGGCGCGCTGCCGGCAAACGACAAATTGGCGGTCCTGGCGGCCCCGGTTCAGCTCGCCGAGAAGAAGGGCGCCGAAACCAAAAACGAAGGTCCGATGGTCGGCCTCGTCACGCTCAAGCAGGCGCTCGCCGACAAGGTGCTCGGCAAGAAGGATGCGCCGATCACCATCCTTGCCTTCGAGTCGCTGAGCTGCTCGCACTGCCAATCGTTCCATGCGGGCGCTTGGCCGACGATCAAGAAGGAGTATATCGAGACCGGCAAGGCCAAGATCGTGCTGCATGCGGTCTTCGGCGGCGTGCGCGCCCAGTTCGCGACCATGCTGGCGCGCTGTGTGCCCGACAACCGCCATTTCGCCATGGTCGATCTGCTCTATCGCAACCAGGCGAAATGGACACGGGCCGCCAACGCCGACGAACTGCTCGCGCAGCTGAAACCGGTCGCCCGCCTCGTCGGCATGAACGACGCGCAGTTCAAGTCGTGCATGGACAGCAAGGAGCTCTATCGCGGCCTCGGCCGCATGCGCGACGAGCTCAACGCCAAGTACAATATCCAGTCGACGCCGACCTTTGTGATCAACGGCAGGCGGCTGATCGGCGCCCAGCCCTTCTCCGAGTTCGACAAGCTCATGAAGCCGATGATCAAGGCCGAACTGAGCGGCGCCAAGTAGCAACGGGAGAAATCGGCCGCATTGGTCCAGTTCACCAAAGTCCGGCTCTCCGGATTCAAGTCCTTCGTCGAACCGACCGAACTCGTCATTGAGAACGGGCTGACTGGCGTCGTCGGCCCCAATGGCTGCGGCAAGTCGAACTTGCTGGAAGCGCTGCGCTGGGCGATGGGCGAAGGTTCGGCCAAGCAGATGCGCGGCGGTGGCATGGACGACGTCATCTTCAACGGCACCAACGAACGCCCGGCGCGCAACATCGCCGAGGTGGTGATTTCGCTGAAGAACAACGATCGCAAGTTTCCCGCGCAGTGGAACGAGCTCGACGAGCTCGAGATCGTGCGGCGGATCGAGCGCGGCGAGGGCTCGCAATACAAGGTCAACGGCCAGGACGCGCGCGCCCGCGACGTCCAGCTCCTCTTCGCCGACCTCTCGACCGGCGCGCGCTCGACGGCGATTGTCAGCCAGGGCAAGGTCGGCGCGCTGATCAACGCCAAGCCCGCCCAGCGCCGCATGCTGCTGGAGGAGGCCGCCGGCATCACCGGCCTGCATTCGCGGCGCCACGAGGCCGAGCTTCGCCTGCGCGGGGCGGAAAACAACCTCGCCCGGCTCGACGATGTGATCGGCGCGTTGGCGGGCCAGATGCAGGGCCTGAAGCGCCAGGCCCGCCAGGCCACGCGGTATCGCAATATCGGCGAGCAGATCCGCGCCTGCGAGGCGATCCAGCTTCACCTGCGCTGGCGTGAAGCCGCCGAGGAAATGGAAAGCGCCCGCGCCCGCCTTCGCGACGCCGAAGCGAAGGTGACCGAGCTTGCCCAGGCGGTGTCCGCCGGCACGGGCGCGCAAGCCAAGGCGGCCGAGGCGATGCCGGCGCTGCGCCTGACCGAGGCCGAGGCGGCGGCGGAGCTGCAGCGCCTGGCGATCGCGCGCGACACGCTCGACAAGGAAGAAGAACAGCTCGCCGAGGCGCGCGCGGAATATCAAACCCGCCTGCAGCAGATCGAGGAGGATCTCGCGCGCGAGCAGACGATGAGCGAGGACGCCGGCGCCGCGCTGGCCCGGATCGAGACCGAGGCCGAAGGCCTGGCCGACACGAACGACAATGAAAGCGACGCACGGTCCGAGGCCGGGCGCGCCGTCGCCGAGGCCGAGGCGGCACTCGAGATCATCGAGGCCGAGCTGACCCGCCTCACCCGGGCCGCCGCCGAGGCCGAGGCGCATCGCTCGGGGCTGGACGAGCGCCTGGAAGCGCTGCAATCGCGCCAGGCCCGTTTGACCGAGCGCGCCCAGTCGATCGAGATCGAGCGCCAGGCGCTGGCCGAAAAGGCCGGCCCTGACGCCGATGCGGGCGATGAGGCCGCGCACGCGGCGGACCGGGCGCTGGAGGAGGCGCGCGCCGACGCGGAAGCGACCGAAGTTGCCAATACCGCCGCACGGGCCCGCGAAGCGGAGATCCGCGGTGCGCTGCTCCAGGCCGACGAGGCGCTGGCGTCATTGCGCGCCGAGGCGCGCGGTCTGGAGGCGCTGCGCACGGACGCCGACGATCTGCCCGATGCGGTGGTCGGCAAGATCCGCGCCGAACCCGGCTTCGAGGCCGCGTTGAGCGCGGCGCTGGGCGACGACCTGCGCGCCTCGATCGACGACAGCCAGTCGATCCACTGGATCGCCACCGACGGACCTGACGGCCCGGGCCTGCCCGACGGTGCGGTCCGGCTGAGCGATCATGTCGCGGCGCCCGCGGCGCTCACCCGCCGGCTCACGCAGATCGGCGTGGTCGCCAATCTGGCAGAGGGCGGACTTTACGCACCCAAGCTCGCGCAGGGCCAACGCCTGGTCAGCCGCGCCGGCGATCTCTGGCGCTGGGACGGCTTCGTTGCGCTCGCCGAGGCCGGCAACCCGGCCGAAACGCGCCTGCGCCAAGCCAACCGCCTGGCCGAGATTGCGAATATCCTGCCCGACGCGGAAGCAACAGCCCAGGCCGCGCGCGCCGCGGCGGAGAAAGCCAAGGCCAAGGTTGCGGAGACCGCCGAGGCCGAGCGCGCCGCCCGCGAAGCCCAGCGCACCCGCATGGCGGCGCTGAGCCAGGCCCGCGAGGCCCAGGCCCGGGCCGCCAAGGAGGCCGCCGAGCGCACCACCCGCGCCCGCGCGCTGGAAGAGGCCGCGGCCAGCGTCGGCGCCGATCTCGCCGAGATCGACGAAGAGCTCACGACTGCGGAGGCGGCGGCGGAAATCGCGCGCTCCGGCGAAGACAGCCGCGCCGAGCTGGAGAAAAAACAACAACAGGTTCAGGCCCAGCGCGCCACGCTCGATGAGCTCCGCCAGACCCGTGACCGCTTGCGCGCCGAAGCCGAGGCGCGCGAACGCCGCCGCAACGCGATCGCCGACGAGCGCCGGATCTGGGAGGCGCGCATCGAAAACGGGACGCGCCAGTTCAAACTGCTGGGCGAGCGGCGCAATGCCGCCAAGACCGCGCTCGAACGCCTCGCCGGCCGGCCGGCCGAGATACAGAAATTGCGCGCCGGGCTTCTCGACAGCATCGAGACCGCCGAGGCCAAGCGCGGCGAAGCCGCCCGCACGCTGGAAGCCGCCGAGGCCCGGCTCGCCGAGGTCGAAGGCGCCTTGCGGGCCGCCGAGGGTGCGCTCGCCGATATCCGTGAGGAGCGCGGCCGCTCCGAGGGTGCTGTCTCGCAGGCCGATCAGGCGATCGAGGCGGTCACCGAACGTATCCGCGAGCGCCTCGGCTGTGCGCCGGAAGCGGCGCTGGGCGCAGCCAACCTCGACGAGGGCGCCGAGTTGCCGGCGCTCGACGACATCGAGACCAAGCTCGACCGTCTGACGCGCGAGCGTGACAATATGGGTCCGGTCAATCTGCGCGCCGAGCGCGAATCGGAGGAACTCGCCGAGCAGATTTCCACGATGGAGACCGAGCGCGAAGACCTGCTGGGCGCCATCTCGCGCTTCCGCCAGGCGATCAACGAGCTCAACCGCGAAGGCCGCCAGCGCCTCCTCGCCTCCTTCGAGAAGGTCGATGAGCATTTCCGCACGATCTTCGAGCGCCTCTTCGGCGGCGGTCAGGCGCATCTGAAGCTGATCGAATCGGACGATCCGCTGGAGGCCGGCCTTGAGATCATGGCGAGCCCGCCGGGCAAGCGGCTGCAGGCCATGTCGCTGCTCTCCGGCGGCGAGCAGGCACTGACGGCGCTGTCGCTGCTGTTCGCGGTCTTCATGACCAACCCCGCGCCGATCTGCGTGCTCGACGAGGTCGACGCCCCGCTCGACGACGCCAATGTCGACCGCTTCTGCTCCCTGCTCACCACGATCACCAACGAGACCAAGACGCGCTTCCTTCTGATCACCCACCACCGCATGACCATGGCGCGGATGGACCGCCTGTTCGGCGTCACCATGGGCGAAAAAGGCGTCTCGCAACTGGTCTCCGTCGATCTCGGCGAAGCCGAGCGCCTGCGCACCGTGGCCTAGATATTTCCCGCTCGCGCGGAAGCGGCACCAGCCCACTCCCCCGCCCGACCACCCA
>Ga0209633_10005672_pt1 | contig 10892 bp, 7 predicted proteins | sample Cruoilmetagenom1_FD_187290 | JGI IMG/M metagenome (GOLD analysis project Ga0209633, IMG submission 187290) | Oil polluted marine microbial communities from Coal Oil Point, Santa Barbara, California, USA - Sample 1 (SPAdes) (version 2) | ecosystem: Environmental > Aquatic > Marine > Oil seeps ... | reverse complement strand
CTTTAGGAGTTTCTTACTCTGAATTCAATAGAGCTATTACGGCTCAAGTTGCCATGTATCAAGGCAATAATGCTAAGGTTTTAAGTGCTTTAGCAGATTCTTTTATGGATATAAATGGTGATATGGGATTTGGGGCTTATTTTAGATATTCAGCTGCGGGAGCAGATCTATTAAATCCATTATTTATTGCTTTGAATTCTGGCGATACAGGGGCTGCTGTAGCCTATCCCGATTTTATAGAAGATCCTTCCATGCCATCCTTTGAACCTGGTGATACAAGATTAAATAAAGTTGTTGCTCGTTCAGATTTTCCTGTTCAATTAGAACTTGCAGGTATGGCTGGAGCATATGATGTATTTATCTATCAATCCAGTACTGATCCTGTAGGCATCATAAGAAATGAAGAATTACTATTATTATATGCAGAAGCAAATATGGTTTCTAACCCTAGCGATGCAGAAGCGGCAATTGACGCTGTTAGATCCGCTGCTGGATTGGGCCCAATTGGAGCTGGAAATGTTGATGAAGATAGAATTATATTTGAAAGACGGTATTCTCTTTTCGGAGAAGGTCATCGTTGGATAGATATGAGACGCTTTGGTAGACTTGCTGAAATAAACCAAGATTTTGATAGAATAGGTGATTTATCACCTGTTCCTAGTCAGTTTCCGATCCCTCAAAGTGAAGGTTTATAAATTAAATTTTTTGTATAAAAAACCTCGCACATGTGCGAGGTTTTTTTATCTATTAACTCATCAATACTGCTCTTCATCACTAGGGAAATCTCTACTCTTTACATCTTTAATATAGTTTTTAAAAGCACCATTCATCTCAGTATATAGATCTAAATAACGACGTAAAAATCGTGGGTTAAACTCATGCGTCATCCCTAACATGTCATGTATAACTAATACTTGTCCGTCAACGCCGTTACCAGCACCAATACCAATTACAGGTATACTTATACTCTCAGCGATTTCTTTGGCTAATTTTGCAGGCACTTTTTCTATTACCAATCCAAAACAACCTAGTTCTTCTAATAATTTTGCATCTTTTTTTAATTTTTCTGCCTCTTCTTCTTCTTTAGCTCTTACCGTATAGGTTCCAAACTTATAAATAGATTGTGGTGTTAAACCCAAATGCCCCATTACAGGAATACCTGCATTTAAAATTCGTTTAATAGACTCTTTAACTTCTTTACCACCTTCCATTTTTACTGCATGACCGCCAGATTCTTTCATAATTCTTATGGCAGATCGTAAGGCTTCTTTAGGATCTGATTGATAACTTCCAAAAGGTAAATCAACAACTACTAAACAACGCTCAATTGCTCGTACCACTGAAGATGCATGATAGATCATTTGATCTAAGGTTATTGGTAGCGTAGTTTCATGACCTGCCATTACATTTGAAGCAGAATCACCTACTAAAATGATGTCTATCCCTGCATGATCTACTATTTTTGCCATGGTATAATCGTAGGCAGTAAGCATGGCAATTTTTTCACCATTACGCTTCATCTCTACAAGAGATTTGGTTGTGATTCTTTTATATTCTTTTTTGGCTGTTGACATATATAGTAAGTTTGAAGTCAGAAGACAGAAGACCAAAGTCTATCGTCGTTAGACTAAAGTTAGTTTTCGTTAGTTGCGTCATCTGTACTTTCCTTAATGATAGATGGAAATATAAATGGTGCTAAATTTTTTACGGGTTTATATAATACTGATGCCTCTAAACTTGCAGGTTTTACAAAAGGGAGTGTTCTGTTAAGCTTGCTAAAGACAATCAAAACAACACTTAGTATTAATCCTATTTTTGCAGCGCCAAAAGCAGCGCCAAATACTTTATTCATAATGCCCAATGATGCTGTATCAGCAATTTTTGTCAATATTTTTCCTGTAAAAGAAATTAAAATCACAATAATGACAAAGGTACTTGCAAAAGCGGTTATTTGTATCGTTTTTTCGGACCATTCAACTGTATCTTTAAGATAATCTCCGGCCAAATAAGAAAAATGTATCGCGCCCCATAAACCCAAAGCTAAGGCTACTAAAGAGGTAACTTCAACAAAAAAACCTTTCATGAAACCACGTATCAATCCGAAAAGTAATAGCGCTAAAAGTATAATATCTAATGTGTTCATTTAGCAAATATATTAATTGTACTAAGACAGAAGACAGAAGACCGTAATTTTTTTGCTTTACCACTTTTTAACAGTATTGAAACAATTCGCCTTGCAGAAGGACAGGTTATGTTATAAAGTTGATAATTTATCGTCATTGTGAGGAGAGAAAGCGACGAAGTAATCTCTGTTTAAACAGATTGCCATATCCTTCGTCCTCACAATGACGTTGGACGGATACATTGGTCTTCGGTCTTCAAACTTCCTCCACTTCTATTGTCTCTCCGATATAAACTAATAATTTTTTTGTCACTTTATATCCTAATTGTTCTATTGACTTCGAATAGTTATTCAATTGATAATGATATTTTTTATCTGATTTCCCAGTTTTATAATCAATAATAACGGCTTCATTTTTATTGTTAATCACTAATCTATCGGGAATAATAATTTCATTCATATCTGTCAATATCTCACGTTCGTTACAAACAATATTATTCTGTTGATAATAGTTTTTTAAATCAGCATGTGTAAGAATTGCTATCAATAACTTTCGTATCTCTTTTGCTTGATCAATTGTTATTGTTCCGGTAGTAATATAGGTGTCAATGGTTTCCTCTACATCATCTATTGTTTTGATATGTGATAATAACTCATGTAATAAATTACCATAAGCAATAGCCTCATCAATATCCCATAATAATGAAGAACTAGGAACAATGGCAATGGTATGCGATTGCCATGATGTGCTAATTAATGTATTGAGTTCATAACTATTTTTAGTTGAACTTGATTTAATAGATATTCTTTTTTTATCTCCAAAAGAATAGTCATATTGATTGTCATTCCATTGCCCAATAGATTGTAAATAATGAATAAAGAATTGTGATGAAGATTTTAAATTATCATCTACTTTTTTTGGCTCTCCAATAATATATAATTGTTCTACCGCTCTGGTTAAGACTACATATAATAAGTTGAAATTATCTAATTCGAGCTCGTTACGATGAGACTGATAAATGGCTTTTCCTGTTTCACCTGACAATTCTAGCGATTTATTATAGTTGATCAATAATGAGCTAAAATCATTAAAATCTTCAGGATTTGGTATTGGATACCAAACTTTCGGGTTCTGTTCTCTATAAATATCGAGATCATAAGGATAAATTACTACAGGAAATTCCAACCCTTTTGCTTTATGGATGGTCATAATTCGCACAGCATTCTTTTCTTCAGGAACAACAATACTTAAGGACTCCTTTTTATCATTCCAAAATTCTAAAAAAGAAGCTATATCAGTACTTTTTTTAAGAGAGAATTGTAAAACCTCATCTAAAAAGAACAGCATATAAGCGTCAGAATCATTATTAAAATGAAAACTTCTTATAATGTATTCGACACTTTCGTACAATGATAATTGTGCAAAATAAGTGGCTTCAAAATCAATTTTATACTTTTTTAATTCTTTAAAAAAGGCTTCAATGTTTAAGTCTAAAAAGTCCTTTAAAAAAGTGTGTTTATCATCTGTTAACATTAGGTTTTCATGCAGAAAATACAGAACATTTAATTTTGCTTCGTTGTCTTCATTATTTTGAAGGTATGTCAACAAATCAATCATGAACAGTATCTTCTCAGAATTTTGCAATAACAAGGTTTCTGAGCTAATAATATCTATTCCGTTTTCTGTCAAAAAATCAGCAATGTTTACTCCTTGTTTTCGAGTACGTGTAAGTACACAAATTTCATTAAGGTTAAAATCATTAGACAATTCATTAATAGTTTGCAATACTTTTTCCGCGTAAGCAATTGCTTTTTCATCTGCTTTTTTTAAGCCTTCTTCAATAAAAGATAATTGTACATATCCGCCCTTTTTATTATTTTGCTTTTGCTGATTTTCATTCACATAAATATCTGCATAATCCTGTTTATTGAAAAACTGTGCCAGATGTTGAAAAAAGCCATTGTTAAAGTCTATTATTTCACTATAACTTCTATAATTAACATCTAAAGGTTGTAATTGCTTTGGTATAAAAAACGGATTAGTAGTTTTTGAATCTTCTTTATTGGTCAACTTTAAAAATTGCTCTGGTTCACTACCACGCCAACGGTAAATAGACTGTTTAGTATCACCAACCAGCAACAAACTCGTGTTCTCTTGAGATAATGCATTTGCAATTAACGGAATCATATTCCGCCACTGCAAAATGGAAGTATCTTGCATTTCATCAATAAAATAATGTTTAAACTTTTCACCTAAACGTTCGTAAATAAATGGTGCCGGTTGTTCTTGTAAATTCTTACTAATGACCTGGTTGAATTCAGCATTTAACCTGACATTCTTTTCTTCTTTTAATTCATCTAAACTTTTATTGATATTGCTCAATACTGCTAAAGGAATTAAACTTGAAAGGAACAATTTATTCAAGGTATATTCTTGGTATAATTTTTCCGAAGTATCGTATAATTCTAATAACGGATTGATAATACTATCAATTGAAGCTTTAACACTTTCGGGTTTTCCTTTGGTATAAAATAGATTATTTTGAATGCTTTTGTTTAAACCTTTAGTTGGGTCAAAAATCAGTTTCTCAGGATGTTCACATAAATTCTGAAAATGTTTAGGGAACTGGGTATAATAAAAGTCTTTGTATTCTATATCTGCATTGTCAATGAAGGTCAAGCCTTCTTTACCTATTTCAGAAAACTGTGCTTCAATATTTTTCTGTTTCTTATTTAGTTTTGTTTTTAGATCGATAAAATCTTGAATAGGCCTCTCTTGAATTTTTTGTATGTTGGCATTGTCATTTTCATTCAATAAAATTTGAGCTATTTCATTCAGTTCTCGAGTAATATCCCAAGACTTATCTTCATTTGCTTTTTGTAATGAAAAATCGATCAATACTTTGGTTAATTCTTGGTCTTCACCAATCTTAGCAATTAATGCTTCTACCGCCTCATTGAGTAATGATTTCGCATCCATTTCTACATCAAAATTGAGCGATAAACCTAGATCAAAAGCAAAGCTTCGTATCAATCGATGTGTAAAACTATCAATGGTAGTAATGTTAAAAGCAGAATAATTATGTAGTATGTTTTGCAATACTATTGCTGCTCTTTTTTGTAAAATTGTATCTGTTATGGCGAGTTCTTTTTCAAGTTGCTGGAACATTTCTGTTTTCTGAAGTGAAATATCTGCTTTAGCGAAAGCACGTAAATTACCAATAACACGCTCTTTCATTTCGGCAGCTGCTTTATTGGTAAAAGTCACCGCTAAGATCTGTTGAAACCTTTTTGCATCAGAAGTTTGCAGTAAAATTTTTAGGTATTCTTTTACTAAAGTGAACGTTTTACCACTACCGGCAGAAGCATTATAAACTTGAAATGTAGCGGGGTTTTGCACAACACGAATTTAATATAATTAGACACTAATTTCACCAATTTTCTCTAATTATTATTAAGGTAGATGAAATGTAATTCCCTACTTTTATCTATAATAGTTCTCTCCCCTTTGGGGAGAGTTAGAGAGGGGAATCTACCCCAACCCGACATCCATACTCATCATAATAATAAAGCCGGCAATAAAGCCCATGGTAGCTATATCGGTATATTTATCGCGTTGTGTTTCCGGTATTACTTCTTCTACTACAACAAAGATCATTGCACCGGCAGCAAATGCCAATGCGTATGGCAAAATAGGTTGAAAAGTAAGTACTGCCCAAGCGCCCAATACACCTGCAACAGGTTCAACTATGGCAGATAGTTGTCCATACCAAAAGCTTTTAAATCTGCTAGCTCCTTGACGTCTCATAGGCATTGATACGGCAAAGCCTTCAGGGAAGTTCTGTAAGCCGATACCAATTGCTAATGCTACAGCGCCACCAATAGTTGCACCATCAAAACCTGCTGCTACACCACCAAATAAGACACCAACGGCTAAACCTTCAGGAATATTATGTAAGGTAATAGCCAATACCAATAAAGTTGTTCTGTGCCAAGGTGTTTTAATACCTTCAGCCTCTTTTGTATTAAAATTTACATGTAAGTGTGGTAGAATTTTATCGAGTCCGAAAAGAAAAAGTGCTCCTAAGAAAAAACCAATTGCTGCAGGAATTACTTTTACAAACCCTTCTCCTTTACTCATTTCTATGGCAGGATTTAACAAACTCCAAAAACTGGCGGCTATCATTACACCACCTGTAAAGCCTAATGCACCGTCAAACAATGCTCGATTCATTTTCTTAAAAAAGAATACTAAAGATGCACCTAAGGCTGTTAAACCCCAAGTAAATAATGTAGCATATAATGCGGCTAAGATTGGATTTATACTTTTTAAATATTCGATTACTTGATCTAACATAAAATTTTCTTTGAAAATAAACTACAAAATCTGATTTTTAAAATTCCTAAATGAGGCTATTTACATCTATGATATATACTTTTATAGTATTGGAATTTGTTTTTTAAGATTTGGTGTTTTATTTAATTAAACTTCTTTTACCAATAACTTTTGAGCCACCTCATCGGTTATCATCAACTCTTTATTATCAACTTTTATTTGCATTGATTTATCAAACGTTTCTTTGGCAATTACAGTTATTGTATTTCCAATGGCTATATTCTTTTTATTTAAATATCTTAAAAATTCATCAGACGAATTCTTTACATTTAACAATATACTTTGTTCATTTACTTTTAATGATGACAACTTCACTTTTCTTTGTTTAGTTATACTTCCATTCTTATCAGGAATCGGATCACCATGAGGATCGACCGTAGGAAATTCTAAAAATTCATCTAAACTATCTACTAATCTTTCAGATTGGATATGCTCCAATTGTTCTGCGACATCATGTACTTCATCCCAAGAAAAATTAAGCTTATTTACTAAAAAAGTCTCCCAAAGTCTATGTTTTCTAATAACTGAGGTCGCTATCTTTTCACCTTTAGCCGAAAGTTTAACACCATGATACTTTTTATAATCAACCAATTTCTTATCTGATAATCTCTGCAACATATCAGTAACAGAAGATGCTTTTGTTTGCATTTTATCTGCTATTAAATTGGTGCTAACATGTTTAGATTTCGGCTGTTCTAAATGATAGATGGCTTTTAAATAATTTTCTTCTGAAAAAGTGAGCATAGGTCAAAAATAAAAGACAAATATACATTTTCTAATTTAATTAAATATATTTTTAGTCTTGTCTAAATATATTTTTATATTTGCATAAACATATATTAGTTTATGCGATTAACATTTATAATATTATTTATTCTTTTATCTAATCTATTAAATGCACAAACCATTATAAAAGGTCGAATTAGTGATGGTAAAAATGTGTTGCCATTTGCTTCGGTAGTACTTAAGCAATCAGGAATAGGAACAACTTCAAATGAAGATGGTATTTATCAGATAATAACCAAAGAAGAAGGAAAAATTACTTTAATAGCTTCTTTCAATGGGTATTTATCAGATAAAAAAACAATTCTAATCACTAACGAAGACGAAAAAAAAGAAGTAAACTTTACACTTACTGAACATTCCGAAATTTTAGATCAAATTACAATTACAGGCACAAGAACTGACAAGAGAAGAACGAATAGCCCTGTCATTGTAAATATTATTAATAGCGCAACTTTAGACAATGTTCAAGCTTGTACACTGTCGGAGGGGTTAAAATTTCAAACCGGATTACGTGTAGAAACTGATTGTCAAACCTGTAATTATACCCAATTACGAATGAATGGTTTGGCTGGCGGTTATTCACAAATATTAATTAATGGGCGGCCAATTTTTAGTCCCTTGACAGGCTTGTATGGATTAGAACAAATCCCTACAAATATGATTGAAAAAATCGAAGTAGTTCGTGGTGGAGGATCGGCATTATATGGCTCTAGTGCTATCGGTGGAACTGTTAATGTAATTACTAAAATCCCGAAAAAAAATAATTATGAAATAGGCTATACTTATCAAAACACGCAAGGCATGAATGACCACATTATTAATGGTAATGCAACTGTAGTCAACATAGAAGGTAACGCAGGAGCCTCTTTTTTCATCAATAATAGAAACCGAGGCTTATACGATGCCAATGGTGATAATTTTTCTGAATTACCTCAACTGAAAAATAATTCGTTTGGAACGAATGCTTTCTTCCTGCCTACAGATAATCAAAAAGTAGAAATTAATTTTAGTAAGATGAATGAATATCGTTATGGTGGAGAAATGGTAAATAATGCACCGCATCTTACTCAGCAATCTGAAGAGAGAACTCATGATGTTTATGTTGGTAATATTGATTATCAAATTAATTTTAATAGCGATAAAAGTTCATTAATTACATATTTTGCGACCCAATATACCACCAGAGATCATTATACCGGTATTTTTCCTGATAACAATAGTGAAATCCAAAATCATTTAGAAAATCCACCTTATGGAATATCAAAAACTACAACCTTTCAAGGAGGGATTCAATTCAATCATAAATTCGAAAAACTCTTAAAAGGAAATAATATATTTACGATTGGGGGTGAATACGTTCAAGATGATGTCTTAGATGAAATACAAGCGTATAATTATATAGTAGATCAGTTAACAAAAAATACTGGTTTCTTTTTTCAGAGTGATTGGGAAATTACAGAAAAAATAAACTTACTATCTGGTGTACGCTTAGACAAACATAATTTATTAGACAACTTTATTGCAAGTCCTCGTGTATCTTTATTACTAAAACCTTTTGAAAATACGCAAATTCGCACCACTTGGGGAACCGGTTTCAGAGCTCCACAAGCTTTTGATACCGATTTACATATTGCTTTTGCCGGTGGTGGCGTTTCCAGAATTTCTTTGGCTGATATTCTAAAAGAAGAACGATCTAATAGTTATAACGTATCATTAAATTTTGACAAACCAACTGAGCATTATATCTATGGTTTTACTGTTGAAGGTTTCTATACTCATTTAAAAGATGCCTTTTATTTAGCCCCCATTGGAACAGATAATTTCGGAGAACTTTTCGAAAAACGAAATGGTGATGGTGCAACTGTAAAAGGAATTACACTAGAAACTAGGTTAAACTTTAATCAAGTAATACAATTGGAAGCTGGATTTACTTTTCAATCGAGTCTATTTGATGCTGCCGTAGAAAATTCAGATCAATTACCTGCAAAGCGTGAGTTTTTAAGAACGCCAAACAAATACGGTTATGCTACCTTAACAATTTCACCCAATAAAAAATTTACAACTGCTTTGAACCTCGTTTATACAGGCACAATGGAAGTCTTACATTTAGCAGGTGCACCAGAACTTGCTACTAATGATACATATATCACCTCTCCTACATTTACTGAATTAGGTATAAAATCTAGCTATACATTTAAAATGAAAAAGTTAAACAATGCTGTCCAAATTTTTGCAGGTGTCAAAAATATTTTTGACGCTTATCAGTCTGATTTTGATACGGGCAAAAATCGTGATAGTAATTTTATTTATGGTCCGAGTGCACCAAGAACATTTTTTCTAGGACTAAAATTTGGAGCTAATCTTCAGTAAACCTTTTTCTATTTATTTCTAGAAAATTTCATCTTAAAATGTAATTATATTAAACTCGCAAAGAAATTAATCCGTAACTAACATAAAAACACCTTTAGTTAGTATATTTTTATCTTTAAAGTCATTGACATTTAATATTTCAGTATATTCTTCAGACTGCTTACCAATAGTCACTTTTACCTTATTGAAAGTATAAACGTTATCTTTTTCACTAAACAATACTAAAGTAAAATAATTACCTTCAACTTCAAAGACAGCCTCTTTTGGCAGTGCCAATCCTATTTTAGAAGCAGTTATTATATTTGACTCAACAAACATTCCCGTCACAAAATTAGTGTGCTCATCATCTTCTATATGTCCATGTATTTTTATGGTTCTATTTACATCGTTTATTGAAGTACCAACCAAATAAACTGATGCCTTGTAAATTGAATCAGAAGCTTCAGGAATTTTAAAATCAATTTGCTGGTCTTTTTTTATCTTTAAAATATCTTTTTCAAAAACAGATAATTCTAAATGAATATGTTCTGTATTCACAATTTCTAAAATTTCATCTGCAGGTGAAACATAAGACCCATTGCTTACATTAACTTTTGTAACAAAACCTTGTATTGGTGCATACAAATTAATTGTCGAAGATATATTACCTTTTTCCACAGAAGCAGGACTGATGTGCATCATTCTTAACTTCTTACGTAAACCATTATATAATGCCAATGTACTTTTATAGGTACTTTGAGCTTTTAAAAAGTTCTTTTGAGAAGATATTTTTTCATTGAACAAAGTTTCTTGTCTTTCAAACTCTGATTTTAGGTAACTAAGTTGCTCGGCTACCTCTAAATATTGCTGTTGTATTTCTACAAACTCAGTGTTTTCTAGTGTTACTAAAAGCTGTCCTTTACGAACTTTATCACCAATAAGTAATGGCGTTCTTTTTATATATCCACCAATAAATGTACTTACACTCGCTTTATTTTGAGGAGGTACATCTATAAAACCATTAGTTTTTACATTTTCACTAAATGTTTGTTCAGATAATACTCCTAACTGCATGTTCTCCGTATCAAATTGAGCTTTTGTAAGAGTTATTGAATTACTTGTGGTTGGGCTCTCTGTTTCTGTCTCTTTTTCTGATTTTCCACAGGATAGTAACACCAGTGAAAATAATAATATATATATACTTTTCATGTTCTTAAATTTATTGTTTCTATAGGATTA
>Ga0209633_10005671_pt1 | contig 10893 bp, 9 predicted proteins | sample Cruoilmetagenom1_FD_187290 | JGI IMG/M metagenome (GOLD analysis project Ga0209633, IMG submission 187290) | Oil polluted marine microbial communities from Coal Oil Point, Santa Barbara, California, USA - Sample 1 (SPAdes) (version 2) | ecosystem: Environmental > Aquatic > Marine > Oil seeps ... | reverse complement strand
CCTTTGAGGACAAACAGGAAGTGAACACTGTAAAAAATGCTGAAATCAGAACAATCCATAAAGTTCTCATGATTGCTTTTGTTTTTGACGGTAATATTTAAGTGCATTTCGTTTGACTTCCCAGGTGGTATGTTTCACATGCTTGCTGAGAAATTCAAGTACGAAATCCTCATCCACTTTGGAGTATTCACGCATCACCCATCCCACTGCAGTCTTGGCAAAACGCTCCTCGCGTCTGATCAGGATATCGGAAAATCGTGCGATACTTTTAGTGTGGACGGCAATATTTTTCGATCGGGTAAAGGGTACGAGAGAGGCCCGGGCTTTCCATAAATAGGGATCACTATTCCATTTCTTCAGGGTCCAGATCACCCGTTCATCACCGGAATCGACTATGGGTGCAAGCACCTTTACACTGAGCCAGTCGGTGGTGTTCCAATCATAGATGTAGCGATCGGTGAACCAGTCGGAAATCAGGCTTAAGAGAAATGAGGGTTTCTGTTTATCCAGCCAGAAGAGCTGCATATAGAGAACAGCAGCCAGCTTGTGCTCGGCCAGGTCGCTTCGCATCAGATTGTTAACAAAACTCACCTGCCTGTTCATGGGTAGTTGATCCAGTCCCTCGCTGCCGTTTTTCTCAATTAACAGCTTCCTGATTTCAGGAAGACTTGTCCCCACGAATCGGATCTCCCCTTTCATATACAGGTTCCACCAGTCCGCCTTTTGGGGGACCGACCTGACTTTTAATTCCTGAACAAGAGTCTCAGCGTACTGATTCATCCGTAAAAAGGATAGGCATCTAAAATAGCTTTTTTATCTTTGACTACGGCCTCCTTAACGGAGAAAATAATAGTGTTATCCAATATTAAAACCTCCTGAAAGATGAATACATCAATGAACGTTGTGTGCTCGATCTGTACCATCCTGAAGATGTAGAAGGATTTCCAACGGTGGTCTGGTTTCACGGCGGAGGCCGGACTGATTCCCTTCAGTGGCCATACCATCACCCATTTCACTGTTCGAGCCGAGCGCGGGATCGAAGGGACCCGACCCATTGTGGACGATCTGGCACCCCTCTATCATGTGCGCAAAGATGCTCCTCCCCTGCTGCTGATAACGGGCGACCGGGAGCTGGAGATGCTGGGTCGTTATAAAGAGAATGCCTACCTATGGCGGATGATGAAGGTGGTGGGCCATACCGATACCCGGCTCTAAGAGATGGACGGATACGGACATAACATGCTCGCACCGGCCTTCCCATTGCTGGTCAGGGAAGTAGAAAGGATTGTGAAAGAGACAAGATAGCTATCAAACCTCATTTTATGTCGAAAAGTATGGGAAAACACTCTTGGAATCATTTTTAATGTGTATATTCGACACATTCAAGGACCTTATACACAAAAACATGAAAAACAACACACTTAGAAACTTCGCCCTCTTGCTTACAGTAATCCTTGCATTTTCCTCTTGCGCATCATTGAAAATGGGGAAAAAAACCAATCCCTATGTGGGCACATGGGAATATGTAGTTGAAGAACTCCCCGTGGATATTGATGGGACTCTTCTGATCACTGAGGTAGAAGGAGTATTAAAAGGTACCATGGTCAACCCCATGGGTGAGATGGAAATGGATAAACTTACTATTGTGGAAGACAAGCTTGCAGCTGAACTCGATGCAGACGGAACTCTGGTGGAATTTGAAGGGAAATTTACCGGAAACAGTTACGAAGGTTTCCTCTTTGCGCAGGGAGGTGAGTTTGTAATGAAAATGACCAAACAGGAATAAGCGGATCATATAATGAAAAGGCGAACTTTTATCAGGAATAGTGCAGCAGCCGCTGCAGGAGTCTCCTTACTCAACACTGGATTTATATCACCCGGGGCAGCGATCTCCAGGGATCTAGGCATCCAGTTGTACACGCTTGCCAAACCGCTGTCGGACGATTTCACCGGCACCATTCAAAAACTGGCTGAATTTGAATACAAGAATCTGGAGTTCGCCGGGCCCTACTATTTCAGTCCCGAGGAGGAGATTAAAAACGATCCTCTGGTGGCTATTATGGGCTTAAAGGGCTATGGGTATCACAAGCATACTCCCAAAGAGATCCGGATGATGCTTGACGACCTGGGACTGGTATCAACTTCAGCTCATATTTCTGATAGTTCCCTGAAACACAATATAGACGAAGCAATTAATGCAGCGAATATCATTGGTCAGAAGTATATCCTGAGTCCCGCATTCATGGGACAATCGCCAGAGGAATTCAAAGCAGCTGCTGAACTCTATAATAGATTTGGAGAGAAGTGCAAAGCGGGAGGGATACAGTATGGATACCACACCCACAACGGGGAGTTTGCAGTCTATGATGGAGTCACTCCCTTCGATATCCTGGTAAAAGAGACCGATCCCGAATTGGTATGTTTTGAATTGGATCTTTTCTGGGCCGCGGTGGCAGGAGTGGATGTGGTAAAACTGGTGAAGCAGTATCCCGGACGTATCAAACTCCTTCATATCAAGGAAATGACTCAGCTTTTGGATGCACCTTATACAACTTTCGATCCTGCTAAAGGCATGGATATGCTTATGAAGTTAATGGGAAATCAATGCATTATCGGCGAAGGAGTGATCGATTTTGCAAGCATTATAAGCAGTGTGGATGATGCGGGTATCGACCAACTTTTTATCGAGAGTGACTTTCCCCCTGAGCCCATGAAGTTTGCAGAGCAAAGCGCGATTAACCTGAAGAAGATCCTTTCATCAATTTAAGTAGTTTCTCCATTTGAACATAGAGGATGCAACTTTTTTGCTCCAAATCTGTTTTGATAAAGTGAGAAACAAGAAAATCATCCTGTTTATCCTGCTGGGCTTTCTTACAAATGAAAGCATCAGAGCCCAGGGATCCGACTTTTTGAACCATCTCAGGATCGGTTTTGGTGGCGGGGCCAACGTGGCCCATATAATTGATCTTGAATCATATAACATTTTTGAGGACCTGAGTGGCACAAGCTATGAAAATGCTTATAGCAAGCTGTTCCAGAATATAGGCAACCAGTATTTCGTTCAGCTTGAATGGTTCAATGATTTTATCATCCTTGCCATGAAACCAGGTACCTATACCTACCGTTTCAGCAAGTTTAACGAAATAGTTTTCTCAAACGAAACCGTAGAACAGGAAACTCCTTATCTACTACGTTATATCAGTGTTCCCCTGGAGGCCAGGTACCAATTCGATCTGCTGAGATTCCGTCCCTACGCAGGTGTTTCCGCCGCTTACAGCAACCTGCTGGGTTCCAACGATGCAGCCAATCAGACCTTTATCAGACCCAAGTTTACTGCCGGAGCAGTGGCAGGTACCTATATTGATCTGAGGTATGTAATTCTTGATCTTAATGTCGCTTACAATGCGGGGCTGCATAACATCACCAATAAGACCGGTCGCTTTGAGACCGGAAGCGGTGCTACTTTTGCCCAGAATGATATAAGGCTTAGCGATCTGCAGATCAATTTATCCATCCTCTTTTCACTTCAGAAACAGAAGCATTACAGCAATGTAGAATGCTTCTATTGATCCCAAAAGAATGAATATCCAACATATAACCATTTTTGTTATCCTGCTCCTGCTTACAACAGCCTGTGAGATCAACCAGAAGGAAATTAAACCCGAGGATGGTTTTGTGAAAATTTACAACCACCCTGATGAAGAGTTGGCCCTGTTCCCTGAAAGTGTGGTGGAGCTAAGTCAAGGGGGTTTCATCTTTATCTCTGCAGTCAAGGATGAAAATGCAGATATTGAATATCCTTATACTTCTCTGGTGCGCACCTCCTCTTCGGGTGAGGTTATGTGGACCATGGAATATGACTGGCTCGCTCCCACTTCAAAACTTATCCTTAGCAACGGCTCCGTAGGATTTGTGGCCATGAATCAGCAATTTGAAGCCTTTGCTGTAATGATCGATCCCGACAACGGATTGGAAACTGCTCAACATGCCCTTGAAATGACCATGCCGCTCTACTCCTATACTGACGAACAGGGCAAGCTTGTGGTACTGGGCTATGACTTTGTGACCCGCTCCTCATGGATTTCCAGGTACAGCAGCAGCTTTCAACTGGAACGTAGTACGATGCTTCCCGTAAATACCGACCTGGAATACCTTGTGCAGAGGCATCTGAACAAGACCGGACAGGATTACCCCTTCTTTATCGGATCCTACAGTAATAGCTCAGGAACCGGGTACTATGTGAACTGCTTCTATAACTATACCCTCCGTACCGTATTCCTGGATGGAAGTTCTCTATCGGCCACCGGCGATATTTATTCCTTCCAGATTGAAGAGGGGATCAGCTCCCTGATTCAAAAATCGGGGAATCTGTTTGGGATCACATCTTACTACGAAGGAAACAATTACCTAATGTCTGGTGCCGAGATAGATGTGTTGAGCAGTGGAAATATCAAGGACCTTAGTGCCGAGCCCTTATACGAGCTTACCTACAAAGCTGCGGTGATGGCCGGACCTTTGAATACCAGTGTAGAAAACTATGCCCTCTTTGTATCACAAACCAACGATAATTCGGTGGTGATTTACCAGTATGCACTGGAGTCGGACAGCCTGATCAAGACCCATACCAGGGAGTTTGACCAGCGGGTGGAGGTGCGGGATTTTATCCAGACAGAGGATCATGGAGTTGCCATCCTGGCGGGGATCTATATATTGGGTAAGTATCAGAGGCCCATGTTAATCAAATTGCCCGAGACCCCCTTTGTTCCGGAAGAGGATTAATCCTGGCCAGAACTCACCCGAACACAGATGCCTGCCCCTTACAATTTCAGAAAACTAGCATAAATCTGTTTTCCCTTTTGAATCATCTGCAGGTGATAGATGCCCTCCTTCAGATCGGATACATTCAGGGTCGTGGCATTTGGTCCGAAGCTTCCTTCCTGCCTTAATGATTTCACTTTTCGGCCGGCACTATCAAAAACCTGCAGGCTGACCGCCCCCCGGAATTCCAGCTGATATTGAACATGAAGCTGGTCCTTCGTTGGATTTGGATAAAGATAGAGTGATGTTGGGTTCTTTCCCGCTGTATAGGAAGGGATTCCCGTGGAAGCCACAATGGGTAGCTTGCTGTTGACCCAATCGCTAAAGCCGGTATCGATAAGCGCCTGATCGTCTCCTTCAAACCAATCCTGGATCACAGATGTATAGATCTGCCTGTAATCGATATTGTAGATCAGGTTGTAGTTATGCATATCCTCCGGTTTCAAGCCGGGATTCACTCCGTAAATCCCGCTGTTCAGCTGTGTCCCAAAGACAAAGACAGGTGTGGCTGTTCCATGATCGGTTCCATAACTGTCATTGGATTTGGCCCTCCGGCCAAACTCTGTAAAGGTGAGGGACAGCACACGCTCATCAATCTCCAGCAGATTCAGATCATCGTAAAAAGCCTTAACCGCTCCTGAGAAGTTGTGGAGCAGGGCTGCATGAAGGCCCAGACTGGGATCATGTTCATCCACCTGTTCACCGTGTGTATCAAATCCACCGATGCGACAGAGAAAAATTTTGGTTTTCGATCCCCCTTTGAGCAGTCTGGCAATTAGCTTGAGCTGACTGGAGAGGTTGTTGGCCCGAATGGGGGAAGCGTAGGGATAGACCTCTGGGTACTCGACCGAGGAGTTGCTTCCGGCATCATACACCTCTTTAAGGCGTCCGGCATACTGGTTTGACTTCTTTTCAAACTCCATGATGTAGCGAAGTTCGTCTCCCGCATGGCTCTCCGGAAAGGCGATGGGAGGATCCACCCCCACACTGGAGATTAACTGGTAAAACTGCTCCGGACTTCCAATATTGATACCGATAGGAATTCCGTTCTCCCGGTGAAAAGCCAGCGAAAGCGTGCCGCTTAGCTCGATCCCGATAGGATCCTCCATGGTATCGCTTGGATAACTATCGGGATAGCCGGGATAGATATTATCCAGATATCGACCCATCCATCCCGATTTGTACTGGTTGTTAGCCGATTCATCTCCTCCCATAAACACCACATCCCTGCCCCTGAAATGGCTCAGGTTCATATCCGGATAACCTACATTCTGTATGATGGCCACCTTATCCTGGTCATACATCTCCTTAAAGGCCAGCATCTCGGGATGTAGTCCAACCCGGGCATTCTCATCCACCGTATTATCCACCTCCAGGTAGCTTCGGGTTCCGGTATGCCTGATGGCAATATTGGGCCTCAGGTTATAGTACTCGTCATACTGTGAGATAGGAATCAGGGTATTCAGCCCATCATTCCCTCCATGCATTTGTATAAATACCAGCACCTTATCGTTGGTACTCTCCGCAGCCATCCTGGCCAGAGCGCTGTTCGCAGCCAGCAGATTCAGAGGAACGCCACCCAGTGTTAGACCGGCAGCACTTCCATAGGCCACATTCCTGATAAAATTTCTTCTCTTCATAGCCTTTTAGTATAGTTGAAATTCAGGAGTCTCGATTAAAGAAGTTAATAAGAGTTCCAGCAGACTTCGAACCACAGAATCATCGTCCGAGCTCATGTAGCTGTTCCACTCACTGGTCCATAATCCGCGTGCATAAACCAGGTTCGAACCCGTATAATCGAGAAAAACCGTATAGAGGAAATAGTCGTATCGCTCCTGGGTCAGCTCCAGGGCAAAAAGATTTTTCACAAGCAGGTCCATAAGCTCAGCGGTATCGGATGGATCGGAAAGAAACACCGTATTTTCCACCCAATCCACAATATCAAGCCCGAAGCTCCGCTCGGTCGCCTGGTCCAGGGTCTTCATCAAAATCCCGCCTGCCTGGTATCTGTGCGCCAGAGCATATGTGGTGATCCAGTTCCTGTTATATCCGGGAATCTGGTGATAGGCAGGATATCCAGCCACTTCAAAGGGTTCATAGAAATTGAGTCCCTGATCCACCAGCATGTCTACCACATAGGCCATATCCTTATAAAAGGCAGCCGTATCCGTTTCACGGTCCGGGAACTGAATTTCGAACAACCTGCTTAGTCCGCAAAAAAGATCCACAGGCGATTTGATCAGTGCTCCCACATTGTCATTCTCCTTAAAAGCATCATCAGCATCATAGAAGTGTTCGCTCTTCAAAAGAACCTTCAAGAGCTCTATGATGCTATAGTCATTATTTATAAGCTCTTGCGCCAGAGGCTCAATAATATCAGTCTCAGCTTCATCCGAAATAAAATGATAGACAAAAAAGCGGTAAAGCTTCCGGGCAATGAAGCGACCGGTCTCTGCCTGGGAAAAGATCATCTCGATCATCTCATCCAGCTCATCATAGGCAGCCTCAAGGGTAGCAAAACCCTCCGTGACTACTGATGGCTGCAGCACTGTCCCTCCAAATTTAGCTGAAAAGGTTTTTGTTTCTATATCGTGTTCAGTAGCCAGAAGGGTGGTTCCATCACCTGCCAGGTGCGTTTTCATCTTTCCCGTAGGCAATCCTGTATCCGAATCGAGGTAGGTATATGTTTCATCCAGCTCCCAGCCTGTGAGTACGCGGGTAGCAGCCTTGATATCATCTTCGGTGTAGTTGCTATAGTCCCCTTCCGCCAGCTGTGGACCTTTACCTATGCTGTAAAGTTCGAGCATCTCTCGTGCAAAATTCTCATTGGGCGAATTTTTCTTGTTGGAGTAGCCATCCAGGTACCTCAGCATTGCATTATCCACACAAATTTTCTTAAAGAGTTCCTTGAAACTGCCATAGGCATGGTGTCTGTAGAGGCAGTTCTGATAATACATGGCTTCGCTCTGATTGATCTCGGTCCAGCGCGCCGGCAGATGGGTATGCAAAAACCAGGTGATCCGCTCTTTGAGTGTGGGCGGAGCCAAACGCATCACATCCATATGCCAGGCCTGGAAATAAGCAAACAACTGATCCTGTTCACTATTTCCACTTCCCGCAAGCGGGGGACCGCTTACACCAGTGGGATCGACCCAGGTGTGGCCGGTGGCGACATCGATGGGAGGTAAGGAGTCCTGTGCGCTGTCATCCAGCAAAAGGTCCAGTGCCTGGGAAGCATTTAATCCGGAAAACTGTTCAACTTCAGCTATTGTGGGTCCAAATGTGGCCCTGCGTAGAAGGTGGGCTGCTCGTACAGATCCTAGTACGCCGGTGATTTCATTGAGGGAAGCCATCTGCTAAGATTTTATATAAAAACGTTTAAAGGCCTGAATGGTTGCGTTCAGGATGTTAAACATATGTTATATAGAAAGTATCTGAACAGCTTTCAGGTCACCTGCTCCCGTGTGGATGGATAGTGTTCGTAGAGTTTTTCATCAATGATAAGCTTCAGTTTTTCCATGGCAGCGAAGATATCTTCATAGCTAGTATATAAAGGACTAATTCCCAGTCGGATATTATTGGGTTCACGGAAGTCAGGAATCACCACGCACTTTCCTATTTCCGGATCGATCAATGCCTTGCATATACGATAGCCCTCCGCATGTTTCAGAGAGATATGCGACCCTCTCTTTTCGGAAAACTCTGGCGAACCAATCCTGAATCCCCTTCCCAGTAACCATTCCTTTGCCAGTGCGAGCAGGTAATCGCCCTGTGAAACACTCTTTTGTCGGATCGGTCCGATCCCTGCCTTAAGGATCATATCCAGGGCCGGCTCCAGTCCCGAGATGGAAATTACCGGAGGTGTTCCGGTCAGGAATTTACGGATCCCGTCCGTCTCCCTGTAATGGAGGTTAAATTCAAAAGGGTTCTGTTCACCGAACCAGCCCTGAATGGGATTTTCCAGTTGCTCCTGAAGCTCCTTCTTTACGTACAGAAAAGCCGGCGAGCCCGGTCCCCCGTTCAGATACTTATAGGTACATCCCACCGCCAGGTCCACATTGGCCCTATTCAGACTCACCGGGACCGCTCCTACTGAATGGCTCAGGTCCCACAAAATAAGGGCATCGTGCATATGGGCCAGCTCAGTTACCCGCTCCATATCGTACAAGTAGGAACTCTTATAGGCCACATGAGACAGGGATATAAGGGCCGTATTATGATTGACCATCCTCACCAGTTCTGTCAAATCCGAGGAGATCCCGTCGGGCGATTTCAAGAGTCTAAGCGCATGCTGAGCCCCAAACTGTCTGACCAGACCCTGCATTATATAGAGATCGGAGGGGAAATTCATATCGTCAGAGATGATATCCGCCCTCCCCTCTTTGGCCTTCAGGGCTCCATAGGCCAGCTTATAAAGATTTACTGAGGTGGAATCTGAGATAATTACTTCCTCCGGGTGTGCCCCTATGATCTGGGCAATCTTCTTACCCAGGCGGGCCGACTGCTTGTACCATCCTTCGTTCCAGCTTCTGATCAACCTTTCACCCCACTGCTCTCTGATGGCACTTTCCATATAGCTTGCCGTTTTTTCTGGTAAGCGGCCCAGTGAATTTCCATCCAGATAAACAATGGAAGGATCCTTGATTACAAATTCGGCTCTAAAGGAAACAAGTGGATCCTCCCGGTCCAACAGCCTTGCGTGTTCGATGGTATAGAGCTTGTCCATGTTTATAAGAGACTGGCAGCATTCTGGTCCAGGTACCATTCCAGCTTACCCGATGTTGGCTTCACATAAAAAGCAGGATATTCCATATATCTGCCTTCTTTCAGAAAAATTTCCTTAATAATCGTGGCCTTCTCCCCACCAGAAGCGATAAAGGAGACCCGCTTTGCTGCATTGATCACTCCACCCGAAATAGAAATCCTGGTCTGACCCGTGACCGGTTGACTGGTCACTATACAAGGCGACCCGGAGGTCCATAACTCGATCTGCTGCGGAAAGATGGATGCGGTATGTCCATCCTCTCCCAATCCCAACCATATCCAGTCAAACACCGGGAAACTATTCTCCTGAGGCAAGTGCTTCCTCAGCATATCCCCATAGCCTCTGGCCTCCTCAGCAGGGTTCTCTTCTCCCCTGATCCGGTGAATCTGCTCCGGCTTCAGCTGCAATGGTTCCAGCAGCGACTGCCAGGCATTGCCATAATTACTCTCTCTGTTCCCGGGTGGAACACAGCGCTCATCTCCCCAGTAGAGCTGCACATTGGCCCAATCTTTCCGGCTGGTAAGCTCTGCCAGTTGCCTGAAAATGGTCAGGGGCGTTGATCCACCCGAAAGGGCAATATGCATCGACTTCCCTTGCTCTGAATACACTTTCAGGCTACGCTGGAATTCACGCACAAATGCAGCCACCAGCGAATCCTTATCCGGATATATATAGTTCCTGTTTCGTTCCATCACAATTCACAATAAAGGCCGTCATCGGCCAGGTTATTACAGGGGTAGCGCCAGGTATAGTCGTCCTCTTCAAACATCTGGTCCGCTACCTCAGGTCCCCAGGTTCCACAGGGGTAACCATGCAATGGAATGACATGATCCTCCTTCCAGGCCTTTAATATGGGATCCACAAAGCGCCATGCTGCCTCAACCGCATCACCACGGGTATAAAGGGTGCTATCTCCCTGCATGCAATCCAGCAACAAGCGCTGGTATGCTTCGGGAATGTAGTTATCTCTTAAAGTTTTGTAGTGAAAATCCATGTTGGCATCCTGGACCTTGAAACCGGCCCCCTGCACCTTCATTCCGAACTTCAAAAGAATCCCTTCATCGGGCTGTATCCTGATCACCAGCTGATTCCCGGTGGCTGTACCACCATCGTGTTTGCTAAACAGGGTGTGAGGAGAGGGTTTGAAGTGAATCACAATTTCTGTGACTTTAGTGGGTAATCTTTTTCCTGTACGTATATAGAAGGGAACTCCACCCCATCGCCAGTTATCGATGTAGAGTTTCATGGCCACAAAAGTCTCGGTCCGACTCTCTGCAGGAACACCCTCTTCGTCCCTGTAGCCACTCATG
>Ga0209633_10005669_pt1 | contig 10895 bp, 14 predicted proteins | sample Cruoilmetagenom1_FD_187290 | JGI IMG/M metagenome (GOLD analysis project Ga0209633, IMG submission 187290) | Oil polluted marine microbial communities from Coal Oil Point, Santa Barbara, California, USA - Sample 1 (SPAdes) (version 2) | ecosystem: Environmental > Aquatic > Marine > Oil seeps ... | reverse complement strand
CACTTAGCGGACGTTCAGGATCAACAGGCCGCACGGCTGCTTTGAAGAGCAAAGCGGAAGTTCAGGCGACCGATGTCTGCAGATGGGAGTCAAGCGGACTCAATTGGCCGAACAGCGCGATGTCCGCGCCTAACCGACTAAATCAACAAAATCGGCACATAACGGACATCGGCCCTCTGCGGCCCATAGCGCACTAGTTATATCTCAATTAATGAATATATGCGGGTCGTTGCCCGGCATTGCATTCCCCTCTGGCAACCTGCCGGGTGACAGGCGGGCGTTGCTGCGTTTCCTCCCTTCGCGGTTGGCGCCCGCACCTTTTGTCCCTGCGTTTCGCCTTAATATCGCGTTACACTGAGTCAGGTTCTTCAGGCCCGTTCTTCGCCGACACAGTGGCTTGCCGGACTATGGCCCCGGTGACCTACATGATGCTTTACTCGTGAAATCGCCGCGGCCGCTTTCCCTCCCTCACCGGCTCCGCATCGCTACAATCCCACTCGGATGCAATTCTGGCGTCATCTCTATCTTTATCTTTCTGGAACCACAGCGGGTGCAATGCATGCGCGTGCCCACCAGCGACACGGAATAGTCACTAGGCAAAAGAATAGAGGCCGGGTCCAGGTCGCACTCCCGGTAGCAGTCGCGGGAATAGGTCCACATGAGCTTGTTGGCGCGGACGAGGTCGGAGAGCGTGACAGGTTTAATCGCCAGCGAGGTCTTGACCTGGGTCAGACAGCGATAGTCCGATTTATGCATAGAATTAGGAGGTAGGTCGTTTGTTTTCGAGAAAACGGGAGGCTGGCATGTCAGATTTTCCTGCCGGCACAATACAAACGCATATTTTGGAACCGGACATACGAGACGGGTTGGAGTTCGTGGTTCGAGACCCCCGAGCCGGTGAGATAGGCACCCACATTGTGATCCATTTTCCAAACGGGGACACGGGCACCCTCGATGTCGTCTCCGAAGAGGATACCAACAGGGTATGGCTGACTGAATGGAAAGGCCCTTTTTCCAGCAAACATAATGGCCAGATCTTTCGGCTGACCCTTCTGGAAGACAGAGAGTCCGAAGAAGGAGGATATCACCGCCTGCGCAAGTTCAAGGTAGAGTCAGTCGGTGATCACGAGCTTGGAAGGCCGGAATAACGATCGGTCTACGTTACTTTCTCGAAGGTCGCGGCCTGTCGCATTTCTGTTCCTTCAATGTCCGCTTTACGCCTTAAAGCAGACGTTCCGAGATCATGTCGCTGATGTCTGCTTCTGACCCAAACCAGCCATTCAATTCTGCACTGTCCAACCTAAGTCGTGTGCGCCATTTCCTCTCCAAGTAGTGGCGTTCGCAACACAGACTGAGTTCTCGATTTGATGGATGGCAATGTCTGGAAATGGTGCTGAGCACCGATGGTGTCGGTCACTGTGTAGTTCCGCCGACAAGGGTAAAGCGTCCGCTCAAGACCGGAGTGCCGAAAGCCCCGGCAGCCATGTCTGCTGCGTCAACAGGCCGGACGGGAAGTGGCCGTCGCACAGAAATGGCCGATGTCAGCTATCTGATCGGCGTCGAGACGTATATTGTCATGATAACGGGTTGAGGTTCAGGGACAGAATGGGGATTAGCCTGTAGTGTTAAACCAGCCAGCTCTTTCTTATTCAGACGGGCAGTTGGTGCAAGGCGCGATAGGTTCTGCCGAGTCTCATCAAGGGTCGGATCAAGTTCTAAAGCCTTCTGATAGTCGGCTATTGCCTTGCTCTTGAGGTTCATTGCCTCGTGAACAAGCCCCCGATTGTTGTACGCATACGCATGGCTGTCGTTAAGTAGGATGGACCGGTTCAAATCTGCTAGGGCGGATTCAAATTGGCCCATTCGATAGTAAATTAGAGCTCTTCTGAAATATGCGTAATCAAAATTGGGCTTAAGTTCTATCGCCTTTGTGTAATCGCTTAAAGCCTTATGCATACTGCCTTTTTCATAGTATGCGTTCCCACGATTGCGATAGGCATGGTAATTTTGCGGCGAAAGCCGGATCGCTGCTGAGAAATCCGAAATTGCGAGGTCAAATAGCTGTTTTTTTCCGAAACCGACCCCCCGATTATTGTACACATGTGAAAGTGTTCGATCATCCAACCCTTCGAAACCCAAGATTTTCGAACAGCTCTGAATCCTTTGATTCGCATCCCCACTTGTGCAATCGGAGATATCATCAGCGCTTGCCGGACGGCCCAGGAGCAGGATGATCGGTAGCAGCAAGCCGATTATTCTGAGGAGCCTTGCGCTCGTCTTCCAATCGCTCCCGATGATATCTTTTTGCCAATTAGCCAATATGCTCTGAAGGCACATCTACTCTCTCCAGATCGCTGCCCACCTTAGCGTAAATGAAGCGTTCACCGCGTTGATGTGTGTCAATTGCCATTCTCGTCGGGGCGGCACCGTCACATAGGCTTGGAAGCAATGCGATTTTTTGGTTAAGGGCGGACACGAGAGGCCGACGCCCAAAACGGCCGCGCCTGGCACAAAGCGGGCATTCTTAGCAGTGCTGATCAGAGTTCGCTAATGACCCAAAGCTGACAACGTTGGCCTTTGTCTGACGTGAGAATTTTTGGGATAGAAGGTGGCCTGATTTAAGAGAGGCTCTGGCTCATCTGGTCTGTCATTTTATTCGACGCTCTTTTGGTGTTGCAAGCGCCGGCGATCGAAGGTCTGTCGTTTGATACTTTCTCCCTCCAGCAAGATAGTCTGGCCATGTCAAGCTCTGACCCGTCCTAGGTAGCATTTATGGACGGATCTTCGCGATCCCCTCAATGGCAAGTTACCTGTCGCAAACTTGCCACACCGAACTCGAAAAAATGGTCTGGAGACGAATAACTAACAAGTTCTCAGCAATCGAATCAGATTTACTGCCCGGCAAGTTTCGTTGATTGCGTTCAACGAAACCGCGCACTGGGACGGTGGGATAAAGAGGAAAAAATGGCCATCATCTTAGAATTTTGTCGCCCGGAAGACTCGCCACCGCAAGCCAACGCCCAGTCCGTTGCCGAGGGTAAGCGCGGAATGGCCGAGGTCATCATCTTTCGAAGAGTGATCACTGCGCTGAGAACCGCCGCCACGAATTAGGTGACAACCTGCTGGACGTTCAGCTTCGGCAGCGTGGGAGCCAGCGGTTCATCTTCGTCTGACGGACGCACTTTGTCCTTCTTGCTTCGATTGCGCAGTCGTGATCGCCGATCCATATGACGTCAACGACACGGTTGACGAGGTCTGTCTCGAAATCCAGCTGGTAACTTGCGGCACGGGGGCGCTGAGTTGCCGCAAAGTCTTGAACTCCGGCGCCACAACGACCGATCTCGCTCGACAGACCAGGTTTTTGGTAGTCTAATAGACTTGGTTGGCGAGATGAATGAGGCCCTCGCCAGCTTCTCGAAACTGTATGACGTGATGTCACGCCGCGGGCGGTGGTGGGCCACATCAATGTATCGCTGCTCCAGCCGAGGCATGTAAAGGAGCGGGGACAATGTCCAAGCACAAGACTAAGGTAACTGGGGAAGCCCAACCGTCGTCAACAACGGATGCGGGCGCTGATACGATACCGTCGATCGCGTTCTTGTTCGACTGGAACATGGAAATAACGAGGTTCTACCAGTCTCGATTTCAGAAATACGGGCTGCTGCCGTGGCGCGTGCAGTCCTGCAGGGCACCGGACGACTTCGGTGCGCTGCAGGCCGAGTTCCAATGCCAGCTCGTAGAGGATTATGAGCGGGTGGCAGCACGTTTGTCGCGAATTGTAGGAGCGAGCGAGCATTCAGCGGGCGCGACCGAGGATCCTGACTATGCTGCGAGCTTACTCAAGGCACAAGAGGACGCGGCGACGATTATCGAACAGGCCAAGGCGCAAGCCGAGTCCATCGTGGCGGAAGCTCGAGAGCGGGCAATAGAGCATGCCGGGACACCAGAGAAGGTGTCCAAGAAGACCGCCTAATATTGAGGGGTTGGGCGTCCACCTCGGTGACGGATGGTCTCGGGCCCAGTGCTTTCTCGTAGACGTCGAGGGTGCGCTTGAAAAGCGAATCGGCCCGCGCGTTTGTGTATGAAAAACTGGCTGGCACGTTACCTATGGCAAAACCCAAGCAACGCCGACCTGGGCGGACGATAGCTTGTCCTTGACCAGCTCCATAGCATGTCCGCTTTTCAAAGCGGACATGTAACAGGACCCGCAGACCGACTGCTTCTGACCCTTTGCGGACATTGGGATGCCAATTTGGCTCGGTGGAAGAGACGGATGTGACTGGTCGGAACAGCGGTCGATCACTGATGACGGGGCGTCTGTAGAATTGACGTCTTGATGGCATTTTCTGCGCAAGTTTTGATCCGCATCAAAGCCAATGCTTGTGAGTCTCTCATTCTAGCCTAAATAGTTCTGCAGTTCGTCGGTGTTTGCCGGTTTCGGTTGAATGGCATGAGCAAACAATGCCGATGCGTAGTATTAGTAGGAACAAGAGCATGTCGTACTATTCTGATGCCCTGAGCAGAGCCGACGAAGTGTTTGGCTCCAAGGAGCGCGCCAAGGACTGGCTGGAGAAGATGAGTGCCGAGCTCGGGTCAGCGCCAAAAGAACTCCTGAAGACCAAAGAAGGGTATGACTGTGTGCTACGGCACCTACACTCAGTCGACTTGGCACTGAACATGGACTGAGGCGCCAGTCCGTTTGCTATGATAGGGATGGTTTTCTGGTGTGGTTAGTTAATCGGGTCGGAGGCCTTCAGCTGCGCTGATTGCGCCACGCGGAGGATGGCGTCCTGAGTGCTCGTGACGGCCTTGCGTCCAGCCTCAATGGCCTCTTCGGCGCGGTGAAACTCCATAACTCCTATGTGCGCGACATCGGGAGCAATGAGGAGGTCAACGGGATCGGCCGCAAGCCGCACACGAGAGACGAAGTCCTGAACGATGTAAAACGATTCACCCATAACGTCGATATAGCCCGGTCGATCGCGCTCAGTCTCCGTCTCGTTTTTCGTTGTTTTGCTGCTCTCAGCCGTCAGCCCCTGCGGCAAGCCGTGGGTTAACCAGCGCAGCCATTCGGATTGGCTCGTCGCCTGTTTGGCCTCGACGAACTCTTCAGACGAGAGGCTTTGTGGCCGGCTAACGAGGTCCCCGCTCACGCTCACACCGAGGATGACGTCGGCGCCGAGCGCCCGACAGAGCGAAACGGGAAGCGGGTTCACAAGACCACCATCGACAAGCCATTTCCCCTTGATCTGGATCGGCGTGAATAGGCCTGGTACGGCGATCGAAGCGCGAACGGCATCGATAATTGACCCTGAGGTCAGCCAGGTTTCCCGACCCGTATGCAGCTCGGTGGCGACTGCTCCGTACGTCGGCCTTGCGCGTTCGATCGCCGTGTCCTCAACATTGTCTTCAAAGAACTTGACGATCCAACGGCCTTCTATGAGGCCACCGCCGGCAAAGCTGACGTCCATGAAGCTCAGCACTCGTCTCCAGGTGAGCGAAATGGCGAGACTAGAGAGGGTTTCCAAGTGCGCTGTTGCATAGGAGGCCCCAACGAGCGCCCCGATCGAGGACCCGCACACAATATCCGGTTTGACTCCGAGCTCAGTTAGTCCCTGAAGGACACCGATATGCGCCCAGCCGCGGCCTACACCTGCTCCAAGGACAATGCCGAGTTTTCGACGATCACTCATAGGACTGAATCCCTCTTGCAAGACAATATCCGCAAGGCAGAAATAGACAGACATCCGTGCACATTTTCGGCTTTGGTTAGAAGTCCGGGCGGTTCGCCGATCAATCAAGGCGGATCATGGAATTCGAATAGGCATGACATACCACAGCTGCTCGTCCCATTGGGAACATCATGGCCGTTCCAGCCTGTTCACCGTCTGACATGCCACGCCCGATCGTTCTTATTTCCGGACGATATTGCGCGGCACGTCCCATGTCCGCTCCTAGCACATAGCTGCCGTTCCGAGGCGAGCCGACTAGAGTCTGCTAGTGACCCGGAGCCGTCATTGATTTGCGTCAAATTGGATCTTTTGTTCGGTTACAACCATGATCCTTTTTTTTGGGTGGATGAATTCGAGCCGAATTGGTCGGTGATCAGAAGGTCCCCTTTGTAGAATTCGGGACCGGATACAATCCAAATCACGCACCATGCACCGATCCAGGCGAAACGGAACGATCTCTTGCGCGTTATGAGTTGAACCCCTTGGGCCAACATCGAAAAAACCACGTAAAATGGTTGGTCCCAACGAATTATAGTCTCCTATGATCGCTGTCGGCCCCTCAGTGGACTGGGCGATCAGGCGCAATTGTCGACGGTTGAGGATTTGCCCATGCGACAGATGAACATTTGCGATCGTGATGTTGTTGATCTTCAGCAACTGCGCAAATCGAGTGGGCAGGCGTCCAGGAATTTTAGAAGCGGGAAGCTTTAGTGGGTCGAAGTTGGTCAATTTTGTTCGACTCCACGCAGCAAGCCCGTGCCTCCGCCCCGGCCAGGGTTGCTCATAAAGCCACCCGCCAACTAATTTTGGAAGATCCTCAACCACCGAAGTGGCTTCCTGCATGAGGAAAATGTCCGGCCGCTCTAGTTCGATTAGAGCAGCGATATCGTCCACCAGCGCGCCCGAGCGGTGAAGCAGGTTCCAACTGATGGCCGTCAATCTGCGTTCCTTGCCGTTCACTCCTGAATCGGAACGCAGACGACGCTTGTTTATGAATATTTCTAACAACTTTTCCATCCATCAGCCCTTCACAGATATGGCAGAAAAAGCCGCGCGCTGGCGTCTCGCAACCGTGCAATCAAGGGGCGAGCAGATAAGCAGGCAAATGTTAAAGGTTTGGCCCGTGAGATTTTTTCATCAATGAGCGCATCAATTGTCGCGACCGTACCCTCATCGTAACATTCAAGCAAAAATTCAAAGTTCAATCGCAGACTGCGAACATCCCAGTTTGGGCTGCCAACCGCGCACCACTTCCCGTCGACAGTCAGCAATTTGGAATGATCAAAAGGCTTTGGTGTCGTAAAACATTTCATTCTTTCGACAGGGAAGAACGACAAGTGGGCCCGCATTGCCCAGTCCATTCCGACGTGATCCGACCGCTCCGGGATCAGAAGCTCGATCCGTACTCCTCGAAGCCCGGCTAAGATGATGGCAGACTTCAATTGTTCATCGGGAAGGAAATATGGCGTAACAATTCTAATATCGTGCTTGGCCTGACCAAGTGCTGCGGCAAGGATCGTCTCTATGCTACCAACATCTTCATCTGGCCCCGAACTTACGCCCCGCGCAATGACGCCCCCTTTTGGTCTGATTATCGGCCACCAGGCCCTGCCGTCGAGCGTTTCACCGGTAGAGAAATGCCAGTCTTCAGCAAAGCTGATCATCAATTGCCCAACAACGGGACCGTCTACCCGAAAGTGAATGTCATCGACTTCCCGCTTGCGAGTTCTGGTCCAGGTGTTTTCGTTACCAAGGTTCAATCCACCAGCGAACCCCGTAGTTCCGTCGACAACGATGAGTTTCTTGTGATTTCTCAGATTGACAAACGACATGCGCCACGGCCGCCAATCATGCATGAAGCGCGTCGTAGGTATTCCGGCACTCAGAAGTCGGCGAACAACTGATGAGAAGATATATCCGCTGCCAATCCCATCGATCAGAACACGTACCTCTACGCCGCGCTTCCGCGCTGCAATCAAGGCAGCCACGAACTTGGAGCCAACTTGATCATGCCGAAATATGTAGGTTACCAAAGCAATGCTCCGACGTGCGTTGGCAATAGAGGAGAGCATCTCCGGGTATGCTTGGACATCCCCTCGAAGCATCGAGATACTGTTTCCCTGCGTTAGAGGAAGTTTTGTTACTCGCGAGCCGACGTCAGCAATAGGGCGAATGTCGACGTCTAGTTCTGTGGTGTTAAACGTGGACTGTTCTGGGAATTCGATGGTCGGACCGGGATCTCGGTTGATACGCGAAGCCCGGCGCGCGACGCGATTTATGCCGAAGGCTGAATAGATAGCAGCCCCAACAAATGGAGAAAGCCATATCAGGCCAATCCAACCGATCGCTGATCTGACATCACTTTTGTTGACGAGAATGTAGCCCGTAACGATTGCTGCGACGACGATGTGCAGCAATGCCAGAGCGCCAAAAACCATATTGTGTTGCCTTGTCTGAACAAAATAATCTAATCAACTATAGCCTGCGAGAACCGCCATCGGTCGTTCTTCCCAACGTCAGGATAAAGAACATAAGGTGATCAGTTCGCCGAATTTCAATGGCCAGATTTGACGCAGGCTCGGGCAATCTTCGGCAGTGCAGACTTGCCATTGCGCCTAGGCGGTTTATTAAGGGGATGGTGCCGTTTGTGCGCAAGCGAACATTTAGTGAGCAAAGCGGGAATGTCGCCTAATGGCACCTAGCGGACATTCAGGATCAACAGGCGGCGCGGCTGCTTTGGGAAGCTAAGCGGAATTTCAGGCGACCAATGTCTGCAGTTGGGGGTCAAGCGGGCTCAAATGGCTGAACCGCGCAAAGTCCGCTTCTGACCCGGTGCGGACATCTTGCCTGTCCAAAAATGCACGGCATATCCTTTCCGTCGTCCAGCCCTGCTGGCTGAAAAATCTCACCAAAGTCTCTCGTAAGAGCTGGACCACTTAGGTCAGGCCAGTCACGCGTATCGCTTCACTGCGATGGCTGCCGCGCGGAAACAACGCGGTCAATGTTTGTGCAGCTGCACGTGCGCCAGTCCGTAGAACGGCCGCCCCATCGTCATGAGTTGATGCAGCAACGAGACAAAGAAGGTAGGGTAACCGCAATCCTGCGAGATGTCGTAATCCTCCATTACCTCGTAACGCGGATCGAGGAGACGGATTGCGTCAGCTCCTGCCAGGCCCCAGTGGAAACGGGCATCCGTGTGTATGAGCGCCGGATGGAGCCAGCTATTAAGGACCAAGAGCGGCGACGCGTAGTCAAACAGAAGCGATACAGGAGCCTCCCCACACGAAAATCGCGCCGCAATCTCACGGAACAGGCTCCGAACGTCTGGAGGAGCCAAATACATCAGAAGTCCTTCAGCGGCCAGGATGAGTGGCATACCAGCTCGCCAGCTGATCTGGTCGATCCAGGCCGGGTCGGTTACGTCGCAGGCGAGGACACGATAGTGTTTCGTGGCCTTCACAAAATGGGATTTCAGGGCAATTACCTCAGGTAAGTCCAGGTCCACCCAGCGTATCGTACCCTCGTTCAGGCGTTGGAACCGGGTGTCGAGTCCGGCCCCTAGGGCGACTCCCAGGCCTCTCGGGTTGGCTTTGAAGAACTGCCGACATCGGTCATCGAACCACTTAGCACGGAGAATAGTCCCGCGCAGCCACGCAAAGTCCATGCCGAACGAGTCCGGGGGGAGGCCCAATGCATCCACAATGTTTTCGGCTTGTTCATCGACGAAGCCCAATTCGGGAAATAGGGTCCGTGCTTGGGCACGAGCGACAAGCGGGATCAGGGCTGTTCTTGCAGGGACAGATAGCTCCGATAGCGAATGCATCTGCTCGTCGTCCAATTCTCAGTTCCGGCACCTGAATGGCCCAAGGCCAATTGATCAAACCAGTCTTAGGACAAGGTACTACGTGGGTGCGCACTCATAAAGTAAGATTGAAATTAGATCTGGGGCTCAGACCGCTTATGTCCCTTTGTGGTACTTAGCAGACTTTTCACGACGCACCGATTAGAGTCCGCTTTTGACCCAATGCGGACTTCATCCAGTCCGGGATCGGGAAGAGTGGTAGTATCATCGACATCACTTAGGGGGTATTGAGCGGGACATCTTGATGCACTTGCTCAGCGGAATGTCCACACCCACTGGTCCATTTCCAATGCGACGGCAGAAGGTGGTGATACGCCGCTTCAAAAAGCGCCTTCTTCAGCCTCGGCCAGCGTCTCCAGCAGTTGTATATCGAGAACCAGGATAGTCGTGGCTTGAGGCAGATCAATGACGCCTTTGAACCTAAGCTTGCTCATGTTGCGGCTCACGGTTTCAATCGTCAGCCCCAGGTAATCGGCTATATCCGTACGCGTCATAGGAATTCGGAAATGCGACCCTTGTGCGTGATCTCCGACGCTTCTGCGGGCCAGCATCAACAGGAATGACGCGACCCTTTCGAGCGCAGTTTTGCGACCGAGCAACAGCTGGTGCTCCTGCATGCTGGCAAGCTCGACATCTGCGAATTCAAGCAAACGGCGTTCAATTCCCACGTGACCTTCAGCATCGTACAGAATTGCATTCTTTCGTATGCTGCGCACCCGTGCGCCACAAACCGCCTCGCAACTGAAATGGTAGGCTGCCGAATGGCCAAGACCAATCAGGTCTCCCGGATACGAGAATGAAATCACTTGTCGGCGACCGTCTGAGAGAATTCGATAATTGCACAAGATGCCTTCCACGACCCCATACAGAAACTCAGCATCATCTCCTTCTAGGAACAATGGATCATGCGTGCGCAATGCCTGCTCGCGCAAGCATCTGCCAGCGATATTGTCCCACAGCGTTGTGGCGGGTGCGACGACTGGTGCTTTACTTGTTTCTTGAGACGTATACATGATTTTGAGGCCTCCCTCGAAGATTCTACAAGCCAACCAGCCCCAAAAGAATTAAATCCCAATGTAATGGCGGCAATATGTCAGCTTGTGATACTGTGGACGGCTCCTCACCCGGCATCCAGGTGCAAAATTGGGATTGCTGTTCAGACATCGCCAATGACTGCTTCTAGCACATAGCGGAAGTTCCACACCGAACCGACTAGAGTCCGCTTCGGGTCAGAAGCGCACTTCGGGGTGACTGTTTTTCTGGCCAATTTCGCACCCGCAGACTGACTAGCGGATATTGCG
>Ga0209633_10005668_pt1 | contig 10896 bp, 10 predicted proteins | sample Cruoilmetagenom1_FD_187290 | JGI IMG/M metagenome (GOLD analysis project Ga0209633, IMG submission 187290) | Oil polluted marine microbial communities from Coal Oil Point, Santa Barbara, California, USA - Sample 1 (SPAdes) (version 2) | ecosystem: Environmental > Aquatic > Marine > Oil seeps ... | reverse complement strand
CAGCCGCACCGATGCGCCCAGCTGCAATACCTGTACAGTCCAGTTTGCAGCCAGCGCCAGGCGTGCAACGATAAAACCGTCACCGCCATTATTACCGGACCCACACAGAATCAGCAGGGAACGTGCCTGCGGCCAGCGCACCTGCAAGGCCTCCCAGCAAGCCTCACCCGCACGTGACATCAGGGTGTAGCCGGGGATACCTGCCTCCCCGATTGCTATACGGTCAAGTTCACGCACCTGGGCGGCGGTGTACAATGACATTGAATCCTGGCTGTTTGCTTGCATGGTGCGTTCGGAATAACGTAGCGTGCACGGCACAATGACAGCAACATACCGTGAAGCACGCCCGAAAATCCAGTAACAATGAACACGATACCCCCGCCACCCGATCCGGATCTTGATTACGCCGCACTGAGCCGGCAGATCAGGCGCTGGGGACAGGAACTCGGGTTTCAGCAGCTTGGCATTACCGACACCCGGCTGGATGACGATGAGGCACATCTGCTGCAATGGCTGGCGGCCGGTCGCCACGGCAGCATGGATTACATGGAACGCCATGGCACCCGTCGCAGCCGGCCTGCTGAGCTGGTACCCGGCACGGTGCGAGTCATCTCGGTACGCATGGATTACTGGCCGGGTGATGCGCAGGCCGCGAGCACTGTCTTGCAGGACCCCGCACTGGCCTACCTGTCACGCTATGCACTGGGCCGTGACTATCACAAACTTATACGCAAGCGTCTGCAAGCGCTGGCAAAACGCATCGAGTCCCTCGCCGGTCCATTTGGTTACCGCGCCTTTACCGACAGCGCACCGGTACTGGAAAAGGCGCTGGCACAAAAGGCCGGGCTCGGCTGGATCGGCAAGCACACCAACCTGATAAACGAGCAGGCAGGCTCCTGGTTCTTTATCGGCGAACTGTATACCAACCTGCCCCTGGTGGCCGACAGCCCGGCCGACAATCACTGCGGCGACTGCCAGGCCTGCATCGATGCCTGTCCGACAGGCGCTATCATCGCGCCCTACAAACTGGATGCCCGCCTGTGCATTTCCTATCTGACCATCGAATTACGCAATGCCATCCCGGAACAACTGCGGCCGCTGATCGGCAACCGGGTCTATGGCTGTGATGACTGCCAGCTGGCCTGCCCATGGAACCGTTTTTCCGGCCCCGGCAGTGAAACCGATTTCAATACCCGCCACGGACTGGATGCCAGCGAACTGGTACGACTGTTTGCCTGGGCGGAAAGTGACTTTGAAACCAACACCCGGGGCAGCGCCATCCACCGTATTGGTTATGAATGCTGGCTGCGTAATATTGCCGTGGGTCTGGGCAATGCCCCGACGACGCCTGACGTTATCAGCGCACTACAGGCCCGGCAGGCACATCCCTCTGAGCTGGTGCGTGAACACGTCGAATGGGCACTGCAGCAACACACCGTGTAAGAGCAGATCTACCTGTGGGAGCGGCGTCTCGCCGCGATTCGCGCCGGGAACGGCGTTTATGCTCGGCACGGGTGCTCCCACAGGAAATAATGTTACAGCACATCCTACAAAACCGGCACATCTATTGAGAATCCTTGATTTTCAGGCCCTGTTCATACAAGGCATTTTTCGACAAGCCGGTAATTTTTGCCGCCAGCCCGGCGGCCTGTTTCAGCGGCAACTCTGACAGCAACACCTCCAGCATCCGCACGGTTGCCTCGTCTATGGCCGAGCGCTCGCGTGCTGGCGCACCCTGCACCAGCACCACAAATTCACCCTTCTGCTGATCGGCATCAGCCGCTACCCGGTCAACCAGCCCGTCGAGCGAGTCATGCATGATCGTCTCGAAGGTCTTGGTCAGCTCGCGGGCCACGGTTGCTGCACGCGCACCTCCCAGACAATCAGCCATGTCACGCAGGCTGTCGCAAATACGATGACTGGATTCGTAAAACACCAGGGTTGCGGTGGCCGTCGCCAGACACTGCAGCCGTTGCCGCCGGGCCGCCTGCTTCGAGGGCAGAAAACCCTCAAACATAAACCGGTCCGAGGGCAAACCAGCCACCGAGAGCGCCGCAATCACCGCCGCCGGCCCCGGCACCGGGACCACCCGCAGATTTTCCTGGCGTGCCGCACGGACAAGGTAAAAACCGGGATCACTGATCAGGGGCGTGCCGGCATCGGCAACCAGTGCAATGTCCTCACCGCTAGCCAGCCGCCGGAGCAACTGTCCCGTTATCGCCCGTTCATTGTGTTCATGCACCGCCAGCAGCGGCGTACCGATACCGTAATGGGCCAGCAGTTTCTTGCTGTGGCGGGTATCTTCCGCTGCAATCAGCGTGACTGTTCGCAACACCCCCAGCGCACGTGCCGAGATATCCTGCAGGTTACCAATGGGCGTTGCGACCACGTACAACACCCCGCTGTTTTTGTGCACGTTGTTCATAAGGCAGCATCCTAGCAAATTCCCCGCCCGACAGATGGACTGATATCATTGCTACTCCAGCCCCCTCTCCCTCCGGGACGCCTGCCGGGATGCAGGCGGTATAGCGACTGCGGGAGAAGGACGCTCTATCTGGATAGATATTTTCATTTATAGTCTTACAGGCAAGTCATACAGCATCTACAGGATGGTAGTGTGCACACATATAAAAGGTAGACGTGGTATCGGGTTTTCAGTAGAGTCTCCGGCACTTTTACTGATGCTTCTGCAGAAACAACAAACAGTCCTTGCCTGTGAAAAAATGCCCGACAATCCTGTGGAAGACGGTGGCCGCCACGCTACTGATAGCCCTGCTGGCCGGCTGCAGCAGTAGCGTCAAACCCGGTTCGTCAGCCGACAGCCGACTGCAGCAACAGGCACGGACCCTGGAAACCAGCGGCAACTACCAGGGTGCTGCGCAACTGTATCTGGACGCCGCTGCAAAGTCTTCCGGGACAGATCAACAGGCACTCAAGCTGCAGGCAGCTGCGAGTCTGATCCGTGGAGAGGATTATGCCAGCGCCAACCGTCTGCTTGATGAATTGCCGGCCGCACGGCTCAGCGGTGAAATAAAACAGCATTACGTGGTAAACCGGGCCGCCATTGCCGTCGTTGAACAACGTCCCGGTCAGGCCCTGACCCTGCTGGGCGCAGTACCGTCCGGCGGACCCTATGTTGCCGATTACCGCCGCTTGCGGGCCGAAGCCTACCTGCAGGAATCCCGTTTTTATCTCAGCGCGCGGGAACGGGTACTGCTCGACCCCTTGCTCATTGATCCGGAATTGCGGCTGGAGAATGAGTTCGCCATCTGGGAAGCACTGAACCGGCTCACTGATGCAGAGCTGCAGACACTGCGCACGGGCGTACCACCCGACCCGCTGAGCGGCTGGATGGAACTGGTGGAATTGACACGCCTGTACCTGCAACAACCGGACGCCCTGACAGAAGTCATACCCCACTGGCAACAGCGTTACCCCAGGCACCCGGCAAGCACGGCCTTCATACCAAAATTAATGGAGAGCATGCGTATGGCCGGCCAGCCACCCGAGCATCTGGCCCTGCTGTTGCCGCTCAAGGGCAAACTGGCCAATGCTGCCGGGGCGATCCGTGACGGGATACTCGCCGCCTACTATGACACGCCGGCCGCAAGCAACAAGCCGGAACTACAGATTTATGACAGCGGGACAACACCCGAGGATGCCGTGGCCGCCTATCAACAGGCCATCGCCGCTGGCGCCGAGTTTGTTATCGGGCCACTGCGCAAGGAGTCCGTGCAGGCCCTGGCCAGCCAGCCGCAACTTGCCGTGCCATTACTGGCGCTCAACCAGGTCGAAGATCCGACCCGGTTCAACCCGTCCCTGTACCAGTTTGGCCTTGCACCTGAAGACGAAGCTCGTGAAGTGGCCCGCCTTGCCTGGCGTGAAGGCTATACCCGCACCATTGCCCTGCTCCCTAACACGGAATGGGGTGAACGCGTCTATGCGGCCTTCGCTGCCGAGTGGGAACTGCTGGGTGGTATAACCCTGGAAGCAGAACGCTATGACGCGACCAAAACAGATCACGGCAAAATCATCAGCAGCGTGCTGAATCTCGACAGCAGCAAGGCCCGGCAGCAGCAATTGACACGCCACCTGGGCAGACAACTCGTCTTTGAACCCCGGCGCCGTCAGGATGTCGACTTTGTTTTCCTGATTGCCTCGTCCAGGCAGGCCCGTCTGATACGTCCGCAACTGAGATTCTACCGGGCGTCCTCACTGCCCGTATACACCACATCAAAGGTATACAGTGGCACCCCGGATGCCAGCAAAGACGCAGACATGAACGGCATCATCTTCTGTGACATGCCGTGGACACTTGAAAGCGGCGGCAACTGGGAACATCTGCAGCACACCATCAACGCTTCCTGGCCGACCAACGCAAGTCGCTACAGGCGACTCTATGCGCTGGGCATCGATGCCTATCGCCTGACACCCTACCTGAGCAGCAATATGTTCGGTGCCTACCATGGTGTGACCGGCAACCTGTCACTGGGTAGCCAGGGACATATCAGCCGTACCCTGCGCTGTGCAAAATTCAGCAATGGCCTGCCGGTATTACTGGAGCCGGCGGTTGCAACCGAGCCGCCCGAACAGACAACGGTCATTCCTGTGGAAACCACTGATAATGGACACCCTGTCCCGCGGTAAGGATGCCGAAAGCCGCGCCTGCCGTTATCTGCAGGCACGTGGCTTGCAGCTGCTGCACCGGAACTATCGCAGCAAGGGTGGAGAAATTGATCTGATACTGCAGGACACAGACAGCCTGGTGTTTGTTGAAGTACGTTATCGGCGTCAATCCGGCTTCGGCTCGGCTGCAGAAAGTGTCGACTGGCGTAAACAGTCAAAACTTATTGCATGTGCCCGGCATTTTATGCAGACACACCCGGACACGGCCAGGCAACCCTGCCGCTTTGACGTGATAGCCCTCGATGGCTCGTCAAGCGATATCGGGTGGATACAGAATGCCTTCAGCGCTGCGGAGTAAGCAATGAATACCGGGGACCAGATCACGCGTGTCAGACAGCACTTTACTGACAGCATCCAGGCGAAGCAGCAGTCACTGGAGCCGCTGGCCCCCGTTATTGCCCGGGCAGCCAGGCAGCTCTCACAGACCCTGGACCAGGGCGGCAAGATACTGAGCTGCGGCAATGGCGGCTCGGCCGGTGATGCGCAGCACTTCTCCTCTGAAATGCTGAACCGTTTTGAAATGGAACGTCCCGGCCTGCCGGCGGTCGCACTCACCACGGACAGCTCGACACTGACCTCCATTGCCAATGACTATGACTACAGCCAGATCTTTTCCAGGCAGGTACTGGCACTGGGTAACAGCGGGGATGTGCTGCTCGCCATTTCTACCAGTGGTAATTCCGGCAATGTTATCAAGGCCGTTGAAGCCGCCCATACACGCAACATGCAGGTGCTTGTACTCTCCGGCCACGATGGCGGGAAACTGTCCGGCCTGCTTGAGGATACTGATGTGGAAATCTGTGTGCCGGTGAACTCGACGGCGCGCGTCCAGGAGGTCCACCTGCTGGTAATCCATTGTCTGTGCGACCTGATTGACCAACACTTTGCATCACAGGAGAAATAAACACATGCATCTTTTCAGAACCCTGCTCGCTGTCGCCCTGCTCACCAGCCTGCTTGGCGGCTGTGCTGCCGTCGTTGTTACCGGCGCAGCAACCGGCGCGAATGCTGCTCATGACCGCCGCACACTGGGTGCCTACGTTGATGACGAGGGCATTGAACTGAAAGCCCTTCTCGCCATTACCGAAGACAAGGATCTGTACAGCCAGACGCACGTCAATATCATCAGCGTGAACGGTGTCGTATTGCTGGTCGGACAGGCACCCACGGAGGCAATGCGACTGAAAATCGAGGATCTCACCAGGGGCATCGAAAAGGTACGCGTTGTTCATAATGAGATGACCATCGCCGCACCCAACTCCTACATGACGCGCAGCAGTGATTCGCTGATCACGGCCAAGGTCAAGGGGAGCCTGTTTAGCATCAAGGGACATGAAGGCTTTGATCCAACCCGCGTGAAGGTTGTCACCGAGAATGGCGTCGTTTACCTGATGGGCATTCTCTACCGCGCATCCGCAGACGCCGTCGCCACCAAGGCAAGCCGCGTCAGCGGTGTGCAAAAGGTCGTGAAGTTGTTTGAGTATCTTGACTGACTGGCCAGTTTTTTAATAACTGGCCACGGAACCCACGAAAGGACACGGAAAAATGTCTATTGATGCTTTTATTCTTTCGTGTTTTTCCGTGGATTCCGTGGCCATCATATCTATTGTTATCAGGTAGAAAGAACACCAGCATCCGGTCACAGTTCAGCTGCGCCCTCTCATTGCCCCGGCATGATAGGCAATATGTTCGCCTATAAACGTCGCTATAAAATGATAGCTATGATCATAGCCTTCCTGGAAACGCAGCTTGAGCGGAACGCCGGCCTGCTTGCAGGCGGCAGCCAGGTTTTCCGGTAACAACTGCTGGTCATCATAAAACTCGTCTGCGGTGCCCTGATCGATCAGGATATTACCCACTGTTGCACCTGCAGTAATCAGACAGGTCGCATCGTAAGTCTCCCATGCGGCCCGGTTGTCCCCCAGATAAGCACTAAAACAGGCATTGCCCCAGCCACACTCAACCGGGTTACAGATCGGTGCGAAAGCAGATACCGACTGAAAGCTGCCCGGGTTTTTCAGGGCGCATATCAGGGCACCGTGCCCACCCATGGAATGTCCGCTGACTGATTTCACGCCAGGGAGCAATGGCAGGTTTTCTTCTAGCAAGGCAGGCAACTCATGCGTCACATAGGCATACATATGGTAGTGCTCTGACCAGGGCGCCCGGGTAGCATTGACATAAAACCCCGCACCCTGCCCAAGATCATAGCGTTCCGGTTCATCCGGCACATCATGACCGCGTGGACTGGTATCAGGAAAGACAATCGCAATGCCATGTTCTGCCGCATAACGCTGCGCACCCGCCTTGACCCTGGCGTTATCATCGGTACAGGTAAGTCCTGACAACCAGTACAGGGCGGGTACCGGGCCATTTTCTGCCTGGGGTGGCAGGAAGACGGAAAAGATCATCTCACACTTGCATACTTTTGACGGATGCACATAGCGATTCAAATACCCGCCAAACTCCCTGATACTTTCCGTACGTTTCATCATGCCATTCCTAGAACAGGATCACAGAGCGAATGCTTTCACCGCGATGCATCAGGTCAAAGGCATGGTTAATGTCTTCCAGCGGCATGGTATGCGTTACCAGGGTATCCAGTTCAATCTCGCCACTGAGATAGCGATCAACATAACCGGGAAGTTCAGTACGCCCCTTTACACCGCCAAAAGCGGTACCTTTCCAGGTGCGTCCGACCACCAGATTGAACGGCCGGGTAGCAATTTCCTGGCCTGCGCCAGCCACACCAATCACCGTTGAAACACCCCAGCCCATATGGGTGCACTCGAGTGCCTCGCGCATCACATGCACATTGCCAATGCACTCAAACGAGTAATCCGGTCCACCGTTAAAGGTGTCCTGCAGGTACTCCACCAGTGATCCGTCCAGATCGCCAGGATTAACGAAATCCGTTGCCCCCAGCTGTCTGGCAAAGCTGAACTTGTCGGGATTAATATCAATACCGATAATACGTTCGGCACCGGCCATCACCGCCCCCTGGATACACGACAGGCCAATGCCTCCCAGGCCAAATACAGCAACGGTCGAGCCCGCTTCAACTTTGGCCGTATTCAATACCGCGCCTATACCGGTGGTAACTCCACAGCCCAGCAGACAGACCTTTTCCAATGGGGCGGCCTTATTGATCTTTGCCAGGGCAATTTCAGGAACAACGGTATACTCAGAGAAGGTTGAACATCCCATGTAATGGAAGATGTCTTTACCCTTTTGAGAAAACCGGCGCGTGCCATCCGGCATATAGCCGGTCCAGACAGTTGCAGCGATAGACTGGCAGAGATTGGTTTTCGTTGACTTGCAATATTCACACTCACCGCATTCCGGAATATAGAGTGGAATAACGTGATCACCCGGCTGCAGTCCTTTTACACCAGGGCCGCACTCGACCACTTCACAGCCTCCTTCATGACCAAGAATGCAGGGGAACGCCCCTTCCGGGTCATCACCTGACAGCGTAAACGCATCGGTATGACAAACCCCGGAAGCATGCACCTTTAACAATACTTCACCCTCTCGCGGGCCCTGCACTTCAACCTCTTCTATAACGAGGGGCTGTTTGGGTTCCCATGCAACAGCTGCTTTACATTTCATTATATGATGGCTTCCTTTACTGACAGACAGGTTGTACGTCGTGAAGGTGCTGTAGCGCAATCAAACACCCGGACTGCAACATTGTAACTCATGGCACAGACAAGCTGCCGGTGTATAATTGATATTCCCTTGCGGCAAGCAATAACAGGAGCAGGTACGAGGTAAATATCGTCATGAAAAAGCTCAAAAACGAGGCACAGTTGCTCAAGGAAGCCATCCGTGCCGGCATTGAATACGGTGAAAAACGCGGTGTGGTGAAATTCGAGGCCACCGATACGCAGAACGATAAAATAGAATATATCTACAAGCTGCTGGTCCACGACAAGGTCATCCAGCCACTCGCCCTCGGCCAGCAGAGCCTGCCGAACATGCGGCACAAGCTGGCACTGTGGATATCACGCCAGTTACCCGCCGATCATCCACTGCGGAAATAATTGAGTGCCCGGAAGGCCGGTTGCCAACCCGAGCAAGCTGATCGAATTGTCAGTGTCAATAGATTCATACTGCTAAAGCGTGCCTTCGATACACTATCATTGCCATGAGCACTATACATGCTGCTGCGATAACTGCGGGAAACAGCACCGTTGTAACCGAGTAATTCTCCAGCGCCATTATCACCATAAGGTTGCGAACCGTGAACAGCATAAAAAACAATGCTGATTCTGTATATGGCTGACTATATGCTTTTTTGATGGTTGGCCCAAAACCGAGCACATCCACCGTCGTCAGTATAACGACCGCCCATAAGGGGTCAGACGTAAGGTACCAAAATGGCAAAGAAGACATTGCCGAGACAAAAAACAGCCAATCCGTTCCGGTAATGGATATGTCCGCTCTTTTTGCATATGCCGTAATGGCAACGAAAACAGTAATAGCCCCTGAAACACCCAATGGCCATGCGCCAACACCCCCGCCGCCTTCCAGTTGCGCAAGAAACACTACGAATGTAGTTGAACCCCAGATAACCCAGGAAAACACATGCGGCTTCGTCTCACCCTTAATGATTGAACGTATATACGGGTAAAACGCTATAAAGGTAAGCCCAATAGCAAGCGCGCTCAAAATCTCTTTATAAGACATTGTTCCCGATTATAATTTACGCCTGACACTTGCCAGGAGCCTGTCGGACTCAGGAACAATCTACTGCGCTGATGGGAGAGCGGCCCAAATGTCCCCGATTTATCGTTACGTAGGTTCACTATGTGCCTCAAAATCGTGACCATTTGTGCTCGCTCTCCCATCATGCTCGCTACGATTGCCTAAGTCCGACAGGCTCCTAGTGTTTCTTCTTTACATGCCGCATCATGCGGCTCTTGCGCTTGACCTGCCGCCCCGTCAGCTTGTTCTTGCGTCCCTTGTAGGGATTGGTACCGGTCTTGAATTCAATCCGGATCGGCGTGCCGGACAGCTTCATTGCTGCACGAAAGGCATTCTCAAGATAACGCTTATACGTTGCGGGGACGCGTTCAGTCTGGTTTCCATGGATAACGACAAGCGGCGGGTTGCGGCCACCCTGGTGGGCATAGCGCAGCTTGATGCGACGGCCGCGCACCAGCGGTGGCTGATGCTCCTGCACAATTTTTTCCAGGATTGCGGTCAATGCCGGGGTTGGCAGTTCCCGCATGGCGGAGGCATAGGCCTTTTCAATTTCCGGAAACAAGTCACCCACGCCCGAGCCGTGCAAGGCAGAGATAAAACAGGTCGTGGCAAAGTCAAGAAACGGCAACCGCCGGTTCAGTTGCTCGACAATCATGCTGCGGTCATGCGCGTCCAGGCCATCCCATTTGTTCACGGCAAGGATCAATGCCCGCCCTTTCTCGGCAACATAGCCGGCAAGACTGGCATCCTGCTCGCTGATTTCCAGCTGTGCATCCAGCACCAGGATAACGACGTGCGCGGCATCAATCGCCTGCAGTGTCTTGATGACGCTGAATTTCTCGATCGCCTCGTTGACGCGTGCCCGACGCCTGACACCGGCAGTATCAATCAGGGTATAGGCCGTTTCATCACGGTCAAACGGGATAAAAATACTGTCACGGGTGGTGCCCGGCATATCAAAAGCCAGCACCCGTTCTTCACCCAGCATACGATTGATCAGGGTGGACTTGCCTACATTCGGGCGCCCCACCACGGCAACCCGGATACGGTCGTCATCCGCAGCTTCCGCCGACACTTCCGGGGATACCGGCAGTTGCGTCATGGCGGTGTTTATCAGGGCAGTCACACCACGACCATGGGCAGCAGCAATCGGTTGCGGCTCCCCCATACCCAGCGCGAAAAAATCGGCCATGGCGGTTCCGGCATCGACACCATCGGTCTTGTTAACCACCAGCAACTGTGACTTGCCGGTACGCCGCAAGGCGGCTGCAATGATCTCGTCTCCGGCAGTCAGTCCATCGCGGCCGTCGACCAGGAAAAGCACCAGGTCTGCCTCTTCGACAGCCTGCCAGGACTGTTGTGCCATCAGGCCTTCAAGATCATCCGTGTCACCGGTCAGGCCACCGGTATCAATAACAATAAACGGGCGATCACCCATCTTGCCATCACCATACTTGCGGTCCCGGGTAAGGCCCGGGGTATCGGCAACCAGCGCATCAC
>Ga0209633_10005666_pt1 | contig 10900 bp, 9 predicted proteins | sample Cruoilmetagenom1_FD_187290 | JGI IMG/M metagenome (GOLD analysis project Ga0209633, IMG submission 187290) | Oil polluted marine microbial communities from Coal Oil Point, Santa Barbara, California, USA - Sample 1 (SPAdes) (version 2) | ecosystem: Environmental > Aquatic > Marine > Oil seeps ... | reverse complement strand
TCAAGTTCGATCCATATGGGTACGTGGTCGGATGGTTTTTCCCAGCCGCGCGTAAAGCGGTCGATCTGGCAGGTCTTGAGCTTGTCGGCAGCTTGCGGTGACAGGAGCAAATGGTCGATGCGGATGCCGTTATCTTTTTGCCAGGCACCGCGCTGATAATCCCAGAAGGTATAGGAGTGAGCCTTTGGGTTCACGGCGCGGAAGGCGTCGGTCAGGCCGAGATTAACAATCGAGTTAAAGGCCGCGTGAGATTCGGGTCTGAAAAGCGCGTCGCCCTCCCAGGCGGCCGGGTCGTGAACATCATCGGCTGTCGGAATGATGTTGTAATCGCCTGCCGCAACAAAGCATTCCTCCAGTTTAAGATTTTCTTTGATGTGATCCTTCAAGCGCGCCATCCAGTTAAGCTTGTAAGGGTATTTGTCGGTATCCACAGGATTACCGTTTGGCAGGTAAATGGAGGCCACACGCACCGCACCGGTGTCGGTCGAAATAACGGCTTCGAGGTAGCGGGCTTGTGGGTCTTCATCATCGCCTGGCAGGCGGGGGAGGACTTCATCGAAGGGGCGCTTGGAAAGAATGGCGACGCCGTTAAAACTCTTCTGGCCATGCATGGCGACGTTGTAGCCAAGTGCCTCGAACTCAAGGACCGGAAAATTCTCATCAACGGATTTGACTTCCTGCAGGCAGGCTATGTCCGGTTGCGTCTGTTCAAGCCATTTTTTGAGGTTCTCAAGCCGGGCTTTAATTCCGTTGATATTCCATGTCGCGATTTTCATGATATGCCCCCGCACTTATAAATTCGTGTCTACAAACTCTTGCCGTCATAAGGCGTCAACGTCAAACTGTCGAGGTCGATGTCATCGAGGCACCTGACATTAACGGCGACCATAGGTGTGCCGTCGCTCGGCATGTCGCCCCGTGCGAAGCTTTCGACACCGCAATTGGTGCAATGAAGATGATGGATCCATTTTTTGCCGAACTGGTAATCTTTGAGATCGTCCTTGCCGGAGATCAGCTTGAAGTTTGAAGCTTTGGTGAATGTAACATACAGGCCTGCTTTGGTGCAGATTGAGCAATTGCAGGCAATGATGCTACCAAGATCAACGCTTGCCTCATAGCGCACTTTCCCGCAATGACAGCCGCCTTTGTGGTTGGTCATTTCAGCCATTATGCACTCCTGTGACTAATCAGAATTTTGAACCGCGGTCCGGTCTGTCATCTTGTCTGACATCTAGATCGAGAAGCTGGTACCGCAGCCGCAAGACGCGGTGGCGTTCGGGTTTTTGATCTGGAAGGAGGCGCCAATGAGTTCATCAACAAAATCAATTTCAGAGCCGCCTAGATACATCAAGGACATCTGGTCGATAATGACGGTCGCGCCATGGCCTTCTAGAATGATATCGTCATCGGTTTTTTCATTCACGAGGTCGTATTTATAGGAAAAGCCCGAACAGCCGCCGCCGTCAACGCTGATGCGGAGCATGGAGGCGTCCGCCTCGCTTGAGACGATTTCGGCGATGCGTTTTGCCGCGCGTTCCGTCATGGTGAAACCGGTGTCATTTTCGGGTGCGCTCATGAATGATTGTCCTCAACTAGATCTGGGTATTAATCTGGCACAGTTTTTGGATGCGCCTGCCCTTGTCAGGCCATATGATTCTTACCTATTAGAGCATGATTACCTATAAATAGGCATCCTTGCGGTCAAGTCAATTGCCGGTCAAGCTCAAGCCCGGTTTCACACGATAACAATTATTTAAGGCTTGCCCCATGGTTATGCAAAATTTAGCCCCCTATGCGTCAAAGCCTGATCAGTCAGGTGGACGCCTGTACCCTGAGAGGGATTGTACAAGCCGCAATCCATGGGCGCGGGACCGGGACCGGATCGTGCATTCAACCGCCTTCAGGCGTCTCAACTACAAAACCCAGGTCTTTGTCTATCATGAAGGGGATCATTACCGCTCACGTCTGACCCATAGCCTGGAGGTGTCACAGATTGCCCGGGCTATGGCGCGCAGGCTTGGGCTTCATGAGGATCTCACAGAGGCTTTGGCACTGGCGCATGATTTGGGACACCCGCCATTCGGTCACGCAGGAGAGCGTGCACTTGACCGGGCTATGGCGGATCATGGTGGATTTGATCATAATATTCAGACTTTGCGCGCTGTAACCGGGCTTGAGCGACTTTACGCGGATTATGACGGGCTTAATCTGACAGTTGAGGTGATTGAGGGATTGGCGAAACATAATGGGCCACTGACCGGGGACGATATGTCTCAATTGCCCGATATGGTTGTTGAGATTGGTGAAGGTCATGATGTCGCCTGGGGACAGCATGGCTCAGGCGAGGCGCAGATCGCAGCAATTGCAGACGATATTGCCTATTCGGCGCATGATCTTGATGATGGATTGAGGGCTGGTTTGATCTCAAAGGCGGCTTTAAGTGAGACCAAACGAACGTCAGCTTACAAGTCATCGATTGAGGCGCGATATGAGGGGCTTGAAGATGGACGGTTTAATTATGAGCTCAAGCGCCGTCTCATTACGGACCTGGTTGAAGATGCGGTCAATCTCAGCCGGATCAGGCTTGATGGTTTGGGTGCAAAGGACGTGGCAGAGATTAAGGCTGCCTCATCACCGGTCGTTCAATTTAGCCCTGATATGTGGACTGAGCTCAAGGAATTAAGGTCGTTTCTTTTTGGGCGGGTCTACCGCCACAAGGCGATTGTTGCGATGACGGACGGTGCTGAGGTGATTGTGGGTGATCTATTTAGACATTATCTCGATCAACATGACGCCTTGCCCCAAACATGGGCTGCGCGGGTCGGGGATGCGGCGGTTGGTGAACGCGGTCGTGTGATTGGCGATTTTGTCGCCGGGATGACGGACCGTTTCGCCATTGCTGAGCATGAGCGTTTGTTTGACGCCACGCCGGAATTGCGCTAGTGGCGCTTATAGTCAAAATGGCGAAATAATTACTGTAAAAATGAACGCATGCCGCCCCGGTATTCAAACAGAATAATCCCGGGAATATGGTTTGAGGAATGAGATGAATATTTTTAGGCAATATCAAAAGATCATTGGCGAGATTATTGACGGTCTTAAGGATGACGGCAGCCTTGCCGGTGATCTTGATGCGTCCGGTTTTGTGGTCGAACCACCGCGCGAGGCCGCCCACGGTGATCTTGCAAGCAATGTTGCCATGGTGCTCTCGAAACGGGCCAAAATGTCGCCGCGTGATCTCGCCGGGCTGTTGGCACCAAAACTTGAAGCGCGTGATGATATTGAGGCGGTGGATATTGCGGGCCCTGGTTTCATCAATATCAGGCTTAATGCCTCTGTTTGGCAAAACATTGTTGGTGATATTTTGAGCGCGGATGGAGCTTACGGCACCAAGCTGCCTGGTGACGGCGCGCCACGGATTAACGTTGAATATGTCTCTGCAAATCCAACTGGTCCGATGCATGTGGGCCATTGTCGGGGGGCTGTGTTTGGTGACGCGCTGGCAGCGCTGCTCGCCTCTCAGGGCGGGGATATTACGCGGGAATATTATATCAATGATGCGGGCGGCCAGATCGATGTTTTGGCGCGTTCGGTCTATCTTCGTTACCGGGAAGCACTTGGGGAAGATATTGGTGAAATCCCCGAGGGGCTTTATCCCGGTGATTATCTCGTGCCTATAGGCAAGGCATTGGCAAAGGAACATGGCTCTGATCTTCTTGATAAATCCGAGGCTGAGTATCTGCCCAAATTGCGGGACGCCTCAATTGCAGCGATGATGGACATGATCCGCGAGGATCTGGCAGCGCTTAACATCCATCACGATGTGTTCTTTTCTGAGCGTGATTTGGGCGACGGAAATGGCAGCCGGATTGAAACTGCAATTGAAGAGCTTGAAAATCGTGATCTCGTTTATATGGGGCGGCTTGATCCGCCCAAGGGTAAATTGCCGGATGACTGGGAAGACCGGGAACAGCTTCTTTTTCGTTCAACAAAATTCGGTGATGACAGTGACCGGGCACTGAGAAAGTCTGATGGCAGCCATACCTATTTTGCTGCCGATATTGCCTATCATCTCGATAAAACATCACGTGGGTTCAATGATTTGATTGATGTTTGGGGGGCGGATCACTCCGGCTATATCAAGCGCGTGAAGGCGGCCGTTGCGGCCCTGACCGACGGCAAGGCCGCGTTGGATGTTAAAATATGCCAGATGGTCCGGCTTTTCCGCGGCGGCGAGCTTGTGAAAATGTCGAAGCGGTCGGGCACATTCGTCACTCTGCGTGAGCTTGTGGATGAAGTCGGGGCGGATCCAGTGCGGTTTATTATGCTTTACCGCAAAAATGATGCACCGCTCGATTTCGATTTTGTCAAAGTTACCGAAAAATCGCGTGATAATCCTGTGTTCTATGTGCAGTACGCACATGCGCGGGCCTATTCTATTTTTCGTAATATGGCCGAGATTTTTTCCGATATGGATATCGCTGGCACGGAGGTGAGGGACGCGGATTTGAGTCTTCTTGATGATGAGGGTGAGATCGACATGATTAAACGGCTTGCGCAATATCCGATGGTGCTGGAAGGAGCTGCAAATGCACATGAGCCTCACCGGGTTGCCTTCTATCTTTATGAACTTGCATCCGATCTCCACAGCCAATGGAATAAAGGCAAAGATAAGCCACATTTGCGCTTTATTCGTGATGACGACAGAGCTTTGACTGCAGCAAGGATGGCTCTGGTGGCTGCAACCGCCGAAATAATCAAATCGGGCTTAAAAATACTTGGTGTATCAGCACCCGAGGAGATGCGCTAACCGGGGAATTACGCTAAGCTGCGATTCTCTGGCAATTGAAATATTGCGTTTATCGGTTTGTTCGAAGGAATATAAAATATGTCGAGATCAGATGATCCGGCCCAGTGGAATGATGGACACGTGCCCACGGAACAGGATCCCCATCATCAGGCCCATCCCAACTCGCCTCAAGTGCCTGCCCAGCAGGTGCAGCCCGGGTATGACCCTAATTATCAACCGGTAAACCCGGCGGTCAATCCTGACGCTTACCCAGCCGCGCCCCACGCGCAGGCGCCGCATAGTCAGTATGTGGATAAGTGCCTGCCCAGCAGGTGCAGCCCGGGTATGACCCTAATTATCAACCGGTAAACCCGGCGGTCAATCCTGACGCTTATCCAGCCGCGCCCCACGCGCAGGCGCCGCATAGTCAGTATGTGGATCCAGGCCAACAGGTGCCGCACCCGCAACAGGTGCCGCCAAGCCAATATGTTGATCCGGTAAATTATCAGCAAGCTCCGCAGACGCCTCAACATCCGCCGCAAGGCCATGTGCCTGTCGAACAGCCCTATACCCAGAACCAACCCGCAATGCAGCCACCGCACGGTGTGGACCCATATCAGCAGGCCGCGCCGCAGGCTCCCTATCCACCGCAGCTGGATGAGATTGCAAACCAGGTGCAGGCCGCATCATCGCAGCCAGCAGGCGAATATGCGTCGCCCGCTCAGCCAGCGCCAGAGCCCTATCAGCCAGCGCCTGAATCCTATCAGCCAGTGCCTGAACCCTATCAGGAAGCTCATGTTCCAAATACAGAATTGCGTCATGAGCATTCGATACCGTCACCAGGCTATGCGGGTGAGCAATCTCAATATGCGCCAGCGCAGCAGCCAGTACCACCTCATTCACCTTTGGGCGCTGCCCAGCAGACTGCCGAAGAGCTGCAGGCTTATTTTAATCAACAGGCGGCCGTGCCGGCTCAAGATCATAGCCAGCAGTATCAAACGCCACCTGCCGGACCGGCGGAAACGGCCTATCAGGCGCCGCAAATTCCACCGCAGTCTCCGCCGCAGCCGCCGCAGGCTTCCGATTATGACCTTGGTGAGTTGATGGCAACGGAGCCGGCAAGCCAGACATATTCTCAGTCGGCGGATCATTTTAGTGTCTCATCGGATCTGCCCGCTCAGTCTCAGCATGTGGATTTTGGTCAAGCACCATTGGCCGCCGCTGGTGCAGCTGCGGGCGCTCATCAGGAATTCAGCCGTGATGTCAGCCATGTGGCAGATCATTTCACACAAGGTGCTGGGGGGGCTCAGCCATCCCTCGAACCGGTGGTGCAGAATGACGCCGACTTTTATGCTGATGAATATGCGGACGAAGAATATGAAGATTATGAAGAGCCAAGATCACGCATGGGAGGTGTTGTCAAAATACTGGCAACGTTAAGTCTCGCAATTATTACAGGTGCCGGATTGGCATATGGCTATAAGTTTTTTGCGTCATCAAATGGTGCCAAGAAATACCCCGCTATTATTCGAGCTGATAGCAAGCCTTCAAAAATCAAGCCGAGTAACCCAGGTGGTAAGCAGTTCGCACATAGCAAGAAGTCGATTTATAGCCGTGTCGGTGATCCTGGCAATGCGCGTGTGCGTCCCGATAGTGCCACATCCAGTGGCGATAGCATGCCGTCTATGCCTGGTATAAGCCTCTCTGGTGGTCCAGCGATTTCTGCGAGCAACAGTGGCGCCAACGCGCCTAATGGTGGCGTCAAAAGAGTGCGGACGGTTTCGGTGAAGCCTGACGGAACTTATGCGCCGACAAAACCGTTGCGGCCCTCCAAGCCAGCCAATCTGGATAGAATTATCGGAGCGAGTAGTGGTGACAGCCTGCCCGGAATTTCAATTGGCGGATCATCGCCCGCAACTGCTGTTAAACCTTCTCGGTCAGCGGTCAGTGCTAAAAATACCGTAACGGATGAGCTTGTCCGGCAGATTGCGAAACGTGCGCCAGCAGTGAAGAAACCAACTGTGAAACTGGCACGGGTGGCGCCTAAATTAGCTGCTCCGGTTATTGGAACCAGTGCCAATGGGTACGTTTCACAGATATCAGCACGTAAAAGCCGGATTGACGCATTGTCGGCATTTGCTGATCTGCAGCAGAGATATGGTTCTGTACTGAAAAACAGCCAGCCGGATATTCAGGAAGCCAATCTTGGTTCAAAGGGTGTCTGGTATCGGTTGCGTATTGGACCTCCGGGCTCCAAGCAAGCGGCTACTGATATATGTAACAAGCTGAAATCTGCAGGTCACAAGGGATGCTTTGTCAGAGCTTATTGACGGCGTTGGTTTTGTGAAAGTACTGCTTTGACCTTCAAAGTGATGGTCCAGGATTCAGCGGTCGAATATTATTTGGGAGCGCACCTTTGGGTGATGCTCCCAAAATTATTTTGGGGGAAATTATGCATACAGCATTTATTGCGGGCTGTGCGGGGCATGAACTTTCATCAGATGAGTTTAGTTTTTTCCGTGACAGGCGGCCGGCGGGATTTATCCTCTTTGAGCGAAATTGCGCCACCCCAGATCAACTAAAAACACTTATCGGGCGGGTGCGCGAAGCGCTTCACGGCGATTCGATATTCGTGGCTATTGATCAGGAAGGTGGGCGGGTGCAGCGACTTGTTCCACCTCATTGGCGGCAATATCCGGCGGCAATGGATCTTGCGAAAATTGCTGATATTGACCCGGTTGAGGGTGAACGCGCGCTCCATCTCGTCAATCGTGCAATTGCCAAGGATCTTATTGATCTCGGTATAAATATGAACTGTACGCCGGTGCTAGATTTGCCGGTTGAGGGGGCGCACGATATTATTGGCAACCGTGCGCTGGGGCATGATGTTGAGACAATTTCTAAACGGGCACGAATTGTAGCGGACGCGCATCTTGAATGCGGTGTTTTGCCAGTTATCAAACATGTTCCGGGGCATGGTCGTTCATTGAACGACAGTCATAAAGCACTGCCCATTGTGAACGCATCGCGCGAGGAGCTTGAGCAAAGCGATTTTGAAACCTTTAAACGGCTTAACGATATGCCTGTGGCGATGACGGCGCATATTGTCTATTCGGATATTGATGATACGGCCCCTGCCAGCACATCACCGGTCGTGATCAAGGAAATCATCAGAGAACATATTGGCTTTGACGGGCTTTTAATGAGCGATGACCTTTCTATGCAGGCGCTTGAGGGCAGTATGACGACGCGGACACGGGGGGTGCTTTTGGCGGGATGTGATTTGGCACTGCATTGCAATGGCGATCTCAAGGAGATGGTGGATGTGGCGGAAAGCTCACCTGAATTAACGGGAGAGGGGTTGGTGCGCTTTAAAAATGCGCTTGCCAGGCTGGATGTTGCTCCGCATCTACCATTGGTGCATGAGGCAGAAAAACTCGAACAATTACTCGCGGGTATAGGGTAAAATGCGGTGAATCAGTGTAGATAATACTTAATAGTCTGGCGAGGGCATGCCAATATGCTGCCGCTACCTTATAGGCTTGGACTGGTTTAAAGGCAGGTTGATTGGAATGATTGGTTGGAACACGAGCGAAAAATAAAGCCTGATCATGCATTGAGTGATGAGGAATTTAACTTGCAAGGCATGGCCGAGCAGGCTGAATTTGACGCGCCTGATCAAGGCACGCAACTTGTCATTGATGTTGACGGCTTTGAAGGTCCGCTCGATCTCTTATTGGCATTGGCGCGCACCCACAAGCTTGATATTGCCAAGATTTCCATTCTTGATCTCGCTGAGCAATATCTGACTTTTATAGCGAACGCGCGGGACCTGAAATTGCAGGTTGCGGGTGACTACCTTGTTATGGCGGCGTGGCTTGCATTTTTGAAGTCGAAGCTTCTATTGCCGCGCGAGGACGAGGCGGACGAGATGAGCGGTGAGGAAATGGCCGCACATCTGGCATTTCGCCTCAAACGCCTTCAGGCCATGCGCAACGCGGCTGATGAGTTGATGGCGCGGCAGCGGTTGGGGCGAGACTTTTTTGCCCGTGGGATGCCTGAAAAGCCCAAGAAATTTACGTCACGAAAATATACGGCCAGCCTATATGATTTGCTGCGCGCTTATGGTCGTCAAATCGAGGTGCCGGAAATCGCACGGGTGACGATCAAGGCGCGTAAGGTATGGTCGATCAAGGACGCGCGTAAGCGGTTGGAAAATATGCTTGGATTAAACCTCGAATGGGCAGATTTTTCCGGATTTTTGACCGAATATTTCCAGGACGAGAAAAAAGATGTCTCCGCCGTTGCCAGTTCATTTGGCGCGACCTTAGAGATGGCGCGGGACGGCTTCATTGAAATTCGTCAGGCGCATGCGTTTGCACCGATTTATTTCCGCCGTAAGGGGGAAGTGGAGTGGAAGAAAGCATCGTGACCAGGGACCGTTTTGAGTTATGGCTGACTAATCATGAGTGATAATCACAACAATCAAATACACGAAAATAACGTGACGGCTTTGCCAGATGCTTCGGGACACGGAGTGAAGCTGCGCATTTTGGAGGCTTTGCTTTTTGCCTCAACTGAACCGCTCTCGATTAATATGTTGTCTGAGCATCTTGATGACGATGATGACGTGCAACTGCTTGTCGGTGAGCTACAGGCGCTTTATGCCGCGCGCGGTGTCAATCTTGTGCAGGTGGGTTCAAAATGGGCATTCCGCACGGCACCTGATCTCGGCTATCTTCTTGAGCGCCACGGGGTTGAGCAGCGCAGGCTTTCAAAAGCGGCTCTCGAAACTCTGGCGATCATCGCCTATCACCAGCCGGTGACACGGGGAGAGATTGAGGAAATTCGCGGCGTTGCCATCTCCAAGGGAACGCTTGATGTGCTGATCGAGTGCGAATGGGTAAGGTTGCGCGGACGGCGGCGGGCACCGGGGCGGCCAATTACTTATGGCACAACCGATGGATTTCTTGATCATTTTGGCATTGCAACGGTTCGCGATTTACCTGGATTGAAAGAATTAAAAAGTGCCGGTCTTTTGTCAGGTAATCTGCCACCGGACTTTGAGGCACCCGATCCACGCGATGTGGCCGGGTTGATGGATGATGAGGATCCGCTTGAGGATGAAGATGGCGAAGAGGTCGCGGATCTTTTTGATGAAGAAGATGACGACAGTGATGCCGAAGGTGATGGCATGAATGGGGATGATCATACACCTGATGACCAGGATCCTCTCGATGATGACGATGATCGTGATATAGTTGACGGATAATGGCCGTTGTGAGCCACTTCGAGCAGGGTGAATTCTGGGTAAAATGACTATTTTCGGAAAATCCAAGACTAGTGGTCCTCACGATGGCGGTCCGTCGCGCTGGGGGCAGCGGGGTACTGCGGCTGCAACAATTGCGTCGCGGGTAACGTTTGAAAATATAACCCGTGCTTTTGACGACAAGCATGCATTGCGTGGGGTATCGCTTGATATTGAGCCTGGAGAAATCATTTGCCTGCTTGGCCCGTCAGGGTGCGGCAAGACCACGCTTCTCCGGATTGCGGCCGGTATTGAGCGTCCTGACAGTGGGTTGGTGTTGCTTGACGGGAACGTTGTTGCGGGGCCCGGAAAATTTGTAGCGCCTGAGCTGCGTAATGTTGGATTGATGTTTCAGGATTTTGCGCTCTTTCCCCATCTCACAATCGAGGAAAACGTTGCCTTTGGCCTGAGATCTCTGGCTCCGGCTGCGGCACTTGAGGAGGCACATGCGGCATTGGGCCGGGTGGGGCTCATTAAATACGCCAAGGATTACCCCCATATTCTCTCGGGCGGCGAACAGCAAAGGGTGGCGCTTGCACGGGCTATTGCACCGCGCCCGAGCGTGCTTCTGATGGATGAACCTTTTTCAGGCCTGGACGCAGAGCTTCGTACGCAGATGCAGGAAGAGACATTGGCTATTTTGCAGGAGACGCGGACGACCTGCATCATTGTTACCCATCAGCCTGAGGAGGCTATGCAACTCGGGGACCGGATTGCGGTTATGAAAGCGGGACGGATTGTGCAGCTTGGTCCGGCAGAAGTGCTTTATTACGCGCCCAAGGACTTGTACGTCGCGCGGCTCT
>Ga0209633_10005664_pt1 | contig 10902 bp, 13 predicted proteins | sample Cruoilmetagenom1_FD_187290 | JGI IMG/M metagenome (GOLD analysis project Ga0209633, IMG submission 187290) | Oil polluted marine microbial communities from Coal Oil Point, Santa Barbara, California, USA - Sample 1 (SPAdes) (version 2) | ecosystem: Environmental > Aquatic > Marine > Oil seeps ... | reverse complement strand
AAGCCGAATGCTTAGTTGTTGGCAAACGTTTTTTGATTATTATTTAACCAATTCAATTTTTTTATTGCTTTTTGCTGTTTCTCCTCCCCATTTAGAAATAGCATCTAGCACCGGAATCAAGGTTTTGCCAAAATCGGTCAACCTATATTCTACCTTTAAAGGCGGTTTTGAGGTATATACTTTTCGTTTAATTAAGCCATCAGCTTCTAATTGTTTCAGTTGTAAACTCAATGTTCTTTCTGTAATAGATGGAATTTCTTTTCGTAATTCACTATAGCGTTTTTTATCCTTTTTTAAATGAATTAAAATTACAGATTTCCATTTTCCGCCAATAAAACGCATTGTTAAACTGGTATTACAAGGAAACATTTTATTATTTATACAGTACATATTCTTAAAAATTAGATACTATCCATTTTGACCGTTATTGCAAATGTACTAAACTATATTTACTTTTGTAACTATAAAAAGTATAGTATAAATAAATTAAATACAAAATATGAATTTTTTAAACATTGCAGAAAACAGGTATACTACTAAAAATTACAATGCTACTAAAACTATTTCTGAAACAAAAATTGAAGATTTAAAGAAAATCTTGACTTTAAGTCCATCATCAATAAATAGTCAACCTTGGAAATTTAGTGTTATTTCCAGAGGAAAATTAAAAGATACGTTAGCAGAACACTCATTTTTCAATGAGACTAGAATTAAAGATGCAAGTCATCTTGTAGTTTTTAGTGCTGTAAATAACATTTCCTTTTTTGAAAATCAGATAAACGCTAATTTACCAGAAGGTGCAGTTGGTTATTATAATCAATTTATAAAACCGCAAACTGATGCACAAATAAAAAGTTGGTTGGCACATCAAGTATATTTATCATTAGGTATCTTTTTAAGTGCTTGTGCTTCAATGGAGCTAGATTCTACACCAATGGAAGGCATACAATCAGATGCATATTCTAAAATTTTAGAATTAGATAATCACATTCCACTATTTGCTGTTGCTATTGGTTATAGAGATGTAAATGATAACAATCAACCATCAATAAAACCTAAGTCAAGATTAAAAATAGACTCAGTAATTCAATCCATTTAGAAAGATGGCAGTAGTTGTACGTTGTTATTAATATTCGTTAGAGACCAAGTTTACTTAAGTTAAAGTTTAGACGTTACACTAAATTGGTCTCTAACTTGTTGTTGATTTTCATTTTTGAAACCTAAACATACGTTTCTATAAAATACTTTCCAAATTCCATTACCTAGATCTTCAATACCTACAAATTTACCAAAAAAAGCACAAGCCTTTTAGATTTGTATTTTACTAGTGATAAGTTATACATTATTAGCATTTGTTCTTATATTACTAATTATAAAACTTAACTTTCTGTAATTTAAAATTGTCATTTGGTTTAGATTCTGGGTTTACTAAATCTCCAAAATAGCCATAACTCACATATACATCTTTGTTTATTTTTGTTAATGTTGTTGGGAAAATACCTGCTAAATCTTTAAAAACACTTGTTACTTTTGCTGTAGCCCAGTTATCTGTTGTTTCAATTTTATAGATAGCTTCATCAAACTTTGGTCCCATAAAATAGTTACTTGCCAAGGCTAACGTATTACCATCGACTAATAATAAACCATCAAGAGAATTTATTGGCTTATCAAGCGTAATTTCTTTCACTTCTTTAGGACTGCTTATTGACACCTTAAATAATTTACCCATGGAGCCTACAATTAAATAATTATCATTATGATAGACTATACCGTTTAAGCCAAAAGCACCTTGTGGTACTTCAAATAGCTTGTCGCTTGCTAAAACTGAAACCTCATCATTAGCATTTATTTTATAGATTACTGGCGAAAAACTATCTGTTACAAAAGCGTTTCCTTTTCCATCAGTAGTGATGTCATTTAAAAAATGTCTGCCTTTATGTAAACCTGCAAGATTAATTGTTTTTATTTTTTTTCCTGTTGTTAAATCGTAAGCAATTATTTCTGCTAAGCTACCTATAGTTTCTTTTTTAGATTTTTGAGACAAACCACTGTTAGCATTACAAACCAAAAGTCTGTTTTTGGTTTGGTCTATTGCCATACCAACAACTGCTACTAAAGCATCATCAGTTACAAAGTCATTCATCTTTCCTTCTAAATCTACAGTAACTATTTTACCTTTAAAATAAGAACCTACATAAGTTTTCTTGGTTGAATTACTGTATATAATACCTTCTGGATGTAAAGCCAATTCTTTTAGTGCAAATGTGTTTGGTAAGTCTTGTCCTGTTTTATTTTCTTTTACTTCTTGTGTTTTATCAGATTCTTTTTCGTTGTTTGATTTACACGAAACAATTAGTAGTGAAACAAATACTACTACTGTTATTTTTGATATTAAATTTTTCATTTTATTGTTTTTAATTATTAATTTCATTTTTTGTTTAAAATTCTATTTTTTGAAGTTTAAAATTATTGTTTGGTGCAGATTTTGGGTCTATTAATTCTGGGAAGTAACCAAAGTTTACATATAAACCATCTTCTATATTTGAAACAGATGTTGGGTAAATGCCATTTAAAGCTGTAACAGAACCTGTAATAGTTGCTGTAGCCCAACTGTCTGTAGTTTCTATTTTATAAACGGCTTCTTCAAAAGCTGCTCCTGTAAAGTTATTACTAACTAAAGCCAATGTGTTATTGTTAATTAAGTGAAGACCATCTAATGCATTAACAGATGTGTTAAGCGTTACTTGTTGAATATTTGTTGGGTTGCTTAGAGGTATTTTATATAAAATTCCGCCAAAAGCCTTACCAATAATTAAATAGTTGTCTGGGTGAAACACCAAACCATTTAACCCAAAAGCACCTTGCGGTACTTCAAAAATAGCATCAGTTACCAAAACTGAAGCTGTGTTACTAGTGTCAATTTTATATATTACTGGTGAAAAACTATCGGTTACATAAATGTTTCCATTAGTATCTAATACAAGGTCGTTTAGAAAATGTCCACCAGCATATAAACCACTTAAATCTATAGTTGTTAATTTTGCTCCTGTTGTTAAATCGTATGCTATAACTTCTGCAATTATTCCTATTGTAGAAGCATCTGAACGCATAGATATGCCTGCATCAGAATTACAAACTAATAATCTGTTATTGGCTTTGTCTATTGCCATACCAACAACAGCGACTAATGTTTGGTCTTCTATAAAGTCTGTTAAATTTCCGTTTAAATCTGTTGTAATAATTTTTCCTTTAAAGTATGAACCAACAAAGGTTTTTTGAGTTGTTTCATCATAAACAAAACTTTCAGGATATAAAGATGCTTCTTGCAAATTAATTGCATCTGGTAGTACAATAGCTGTTGTATTATCGTCATCATTACTACAAGAGAATATAAAGATGGATAGAATTAAAATTGTGATTTTTGATATTAAATTTTTCATTTTGTTGTTTTTAATTATTAGTGTTTATTCCGTTATTATTTCTAATTGAGCAAAGCCATTCATCACCACATGCGATGTGTACATTAAATTGTTTTCAACACTATATTGTTTTAGGTAGTTATTATTGTTCCATAGTTTAGCACGCTTTTTTGTGGCGTTGAACCAAATAAGAATGCTAAAGTTTTTTAAAGAAAAATAGTGCGTTATAAGCTTTAAAATATTTCCGTTTCCAGTTGGTGTGAGTACAATTATTTTTCCATCATTTTTTAATATTCGTTGTGTATCTTTCATTAGTAAATTGATATCCTCTTTTTTTAAATGAAACAATACACTACAAATAGTCACATAATTGTAGCTATTAGTATTAAAGGGTAATTTTTTGTTTGCTTCTATTTTTTGAATGCTAACGTTGGTCTCTTTTAATTTAATCTCTGCTTCATTGAGCATATCTTGGTTGGTATCAACACCAACACAAGTAACTCCTTTTTCAATATTGAGTATTTGGACTAATTTCCCAGAACCTGTACCTATATCTAATAATTTACTATTTATACTCACTTGTTTAATTACTGGATTTAAGAAGGAACGATACCAAGGTGCTTCTTGTAGGTTAGAAAAGAATTTTGAAAATTTCATATAAATTAACGTTATATATTGTATATTTAGTTTAAATAAAAAAATTAGCCATTCATATCTATTAATATTTCTGCAATAGTCTTTTTAGATAACTCATTCTTTAATTGATTTTCTGCATCGCTTAAAATATTTTTAATTGACTTTTGGGCAATGTTTGGTCTTTTAGCATTCGCTAATATTGAATATGATGTTTGGAATAAAGGTTTGCCTTTTTCCATTGCTTCAAAAATTTCAAGTACTGTTATTTTAGTGGGTTCTTTCATTAATCTAATACCACCATTTTTTCCTTCTTTGGTTTCAATAATATTAGCACTATTTAAGTTTTGTAATATCTTAACTAAGGTTGGTTTTGGAATACTTAAATACTTTGAAATATCTGCAGTTGATAAATATTCAAATTGTTTTTGTCTAATTTTATCTGAGATAAAAATGACAACTAATATTGATTTTGTAAAGGATAAAGAATAACTCAAACTATATATTCGTTATATTTAGTATGCAAATATAAATATAATTTTTAATTATACAAATTTTACTCATTTTAATCGTAAAATTCACAACGGGTATCTTATAATAATTTTCATTATAAGATACTTAAAAATGGCTTACATCAAACTTGTGTACTGATTATAAATCTCTTGTGTACCGATTACTGGTATTGTGTGCAGTTTTTTATTCAGTTATCCTTTTCTTCAAGTCCATTCTTTCGTGCAATATTCTCGTTATTTCAACATAATTTTTATTCACAGTCCTGTAGAATAATATGTGTCGATTTGCTTTCATTCCAAGAAGGTGCTTTGATATTCCTTCATAGTTTTTTCCTAAATCTGGATTATCCGCAATTTCTTGACAATTAGAAATAAGTCCATCGAAATATTTGTCCGCTTGTTTTTCCGACCAAACCTCAAAAGTATAATCCCAAATCTTTGATAAATCCTCAACAGCTTTGTTAGTCAGTTTATATTCAGCCATTCGAGTGCTTTTTCGCTTTTAGAGATTCAAGATGTTTTTTAGGGTCAAAGTCGTGAGCTATTCCGCTGTCAATTCCCTCTTGTATTGCGTTTTTTAGAGCAATAACTTTACTTTCTTCTTCTTCTAAAAGTCTTAATCCTGCACGAATAACTTCGCTAACGTTTTTAAATCTTCCTTCTCTTATACTACTTTGCACAAATTGGTCAAAATGATTTCCGAGTGATATTGATGTATTTTTATTCATTTGAGAACTAATTCAGCTCAAATATACCAAAAATTGGTATAATAACCAAATTTCTCAAATTACACACAACAATTGTATAAACGTATTGCGTTTATACCCATTATGGCATTAAAGATAGTATTATTTTTTTAACACCTAAAACACTTGAGTTTATAGATTTGCTGAACGTAAATTTTTATGTGAATCAATCTAAAAATCTAGCTTTTAATTCTTCGGTGGGCACCATGCATGAATCTTTTTTTCCAAACCATTTGTATCTGTTGTTGGCAATAATAGTATATACAAAATCTCGTATGAATTTAGGAAAAATAATAAAAGCATAATTTAATTTCCAAAAACTTGGTAAGTTTCTTGAAATCTGCAAAATAGCTGTAGATTTTTGATAAACTTTATTGTTTTGTATTAAAATAATTGAATCAAAATCAGAATTTTTTAGCTTAAAGTGTAACAAAAGTTCTTGTGCAGCGTCAGATTGTAAAGAAGTAAATAAAAAATGATGCTTTTTATCTTTTTTTATAATAAATTGAACAGCGTTATTGCATAAATTGCAGACCCCGTCAAATAGAATAATTGATTTGTTTTCTAAATTTATCACGGTGCAATTTACAAAATGAATTTTGATTTATCTTTTAACAAAAGATTAGTAATTTTTGAAGAACCCAATGCTTAAATTCGTGTTAAAATCAACCAAATGATTAAAATTGAAAACCTACATAAATCTTACCCAATGGGTAAGGATTCACTTCATGTACTTAAAGGCTTAAATTTACATATAAAAGAAGGAGAATTTGTCTCAATTATGGGTTCTTCAGGTTCTGGTAAATCTACATTATTGAATATTGTGGGTTTATTAGATATTCATGATGAAGGAAATTATTATTTAAACGGACAACGCATTGAAAATCTTGACGAAAAAAAAGCGGCAGTTTTAAGAAACAAATTTTTAGGCTTTGTATTTCAATCCTTCAATCTAATTGGTTATAAAACAGCGTTAGAAAATGTAGCTTTACCTTTGTATTATAAAGGCATAGGAAGAAAAGAAAGACAAAAAATAGCCTTAGAATATTTAGATAAGGTTGGTCTCAAAAACTGGGCAAATCACTTGCCTAATGAACTTTCTGGAGGTCAGAAACAACGTGTGGCCATTGCTAGAGCTTTGGTTACTAAACCTAAAGTTGTCTTAGCCGATGAGCCTACAGGTGCTTTAGATTCTACAACTTCTAATTCTGTAATGGAATTGTTGAAAGAAATAAACCGTGAAGGAATGACTGTTTTTGTGATTACTCACGAAGAAGAAATTGCAGAAGAAACTGATAGAATTGTACGTCTTAAAGATGGTATCATTATCAGTGATGAATTAACCAAAAATAAAGTGACCGTTTAATTATGTTTGATTTAGACAGGTGGCAAGAAATATTTCAAACCTTACGTAAAAATAAATTACGTACGGTGTTGTCTGGTTTTACTATTGCTTTCGCAATATTACTCTTCACGTTGCTGTTTGGCATTGGTAATGGTTTACAAAATACTTTCAAAAGAGAGTTTGCAAAAGATTCTATGCTTTCAATTTATATTTGGACGGGTAGAACTACAATACCATTTAAAGGATTACAAAGCGGAAGAGAAATTCAATTTAAAAATGACGATTATAAATTTTTAGTTGAAAAATTTGGTGATAGAATGCAATCTATTAGTCCAAGAATTCAAAGGCAAGGAGTTCAAGCTATTTATAAAGGTGAACAGAATAGATATACTTTTAGAGCTGTATATCCTAACTATTTAACCTTAGAATCAGCAGAAATAGAAAGTGGCAGGTTTTTAAATATGCTAGATTTACAGAAAAAATCTAAAGTAATTGTTATAGGAAGATTAGTTGAACAAGATTTATTTGGTCAATTAAGTGCTGTAGGTAAAGAAATTAATTTAGGTGAAGTTTCTTATAAAGTTATTGGTACCTTTTCTGATCCTGGAGGCGATAATGATGAAAGGTTTATTTATGGTCCTTTTACAACAGTACAAAGATTGTATGGTAATACAGATGAATTAGATGAATTTGGATTGACCTATGACCCTAAACTAAGTGTTGACCAAGCTTTAGCGTTTAGTACTGAACTTAATGTTGCCTTAAAAGAAAAGCATAGTGTTGACCCAAAAGATCAAGGAGCAATAAGAGTTTATAATTACGCTGAAGGAAATAAACAAGTTTCAATGATGATGCTGGTTTTAAATTTGATTATTCTATTTATAGGTATAGGTACTTTAATTGCGGGTATTATAGGTATAAGTAATATCATGGTTTATATTGTAAAAGAACGTACCAAAGAACTGGGCATTAGAAAAGCCTTGGGTGCTACACCAAAATCAATTATTGGTATGATAATGCTCGAATCAATATTTATAACAACATTAGCGGGTTATATAGGTTTATTGATAGGGACTTCAATTTTAGAAATGATAGGTGATAGTTTAGAACAATATTTTATTGTAAATCCAAGTGTAGAAACTTATGTTGTTGTTGGAGCAACTATCGTATTGATATTGGCAGGTGTAATTGCAGGATATTTGCCTGCAAAAAGAGCTGCAAGAATAAAACCAATTGAAGCACTAAACGACGAATAAATAATGATAAAGTTTTTATTTGATAAAGATACATGGCAAGAAATTTACGGAAGCATCCGTAAAAACAAAGTGCGTACTGCAATAACCATTATTGGTGTCATGTGGGGTATCTTCTTGTTGGTTGTGTTATTAGGTGCAGCAAGAGGTATGGAGAATAATTTTAATAAGATGTTTGGTAATTTTGCTACCAATAGTGTTTTTGTTTGGGGACAATCAACCAGTAAACCTTTTAAAGGATTTCAAGAAGGAAAACAGGTAGACTTAAAAGTGTCAGATGTTGAGAGTATAAAATCAGAAATAAAAGGGATTAAGTTTGTAGTACCTAGATTTCAATCGCAAAGTTTGTTAGTACATAAATTCAAATCTGCCACCTTAGGTGTTTTTGGAGATTATCCTACCTTAGATAAAGTTGAAAAAAAACATCTAGTTTATGGGCGGTTTATTAATGATAATGATATAAAAGAAAAGAAAAAAGTATGTGTTTTAGAAGATGATACGTATAAACAGTTATTTGATGAAGATGAATATCCTATAGGAGAGTATATTAAAATTAATGATATAAATTATTTAGTTATAGGTCTGTATAAAAATAAAATGAAAATGGGAGGGCCAGGAGGCGGTGTTCATATTCCTTTTTCTACCTTTCAGCAAGTATATAATACAGGAGAAAATATAGGATGGTTGATGATTACTGGCAATCCAGAAGTTGTGATTGAACAAATGGAAGCTGACATAAAACTGTTACTAAAGAATTTACATAAAGTACATCCTGAAGATGAAAGAGCTTTTGGTAGTTTTAATTTAGCAGAAGAAATAAATAGAGTCACTGGTTTTCTGACTGGAATGCAATTTTTAACTTGGTTTGTAGGTATTGCTACACTAATAGCCGGTGTATTTGCAATTGGCAATATTTTATTAATTACGGTAAAAGAACGTACTCAAGAAATAGGTATCAGAAGAGCATTAGGTGCAAAGCCTTCAGAAATAAGACGTCAAATTGTTTTAGAATCTGTTTTTTTAACAACATTAGCTGGTGCATTAGGGATAATATTTGGAGGTTTAGTGTTGATGATAATTGATTCCCTTTGGGGACATGGAGAAGATACAATGCTTGTCAACCCTACTGTTAATATACCCGTGGTGTTAATTGCATTTACAACTTTAGTAGTTTTAGGTACATTAATTGGATTAATACCTGCTCAAATTGCAGTTAGTGTAAGGCCAATAGAAGCTTTAAGAGATGAATAATAATATAATCAACTAGAATAAATATATAAGAAAATGAAAAAAACGTTAATTTTTGGCGGTATAGCTTTAGCCTTAATAGCAGTGTTAATTTGGTTTGGAACAAAAAACAGTAAATCTATTATTGAATATGATACTGAAAAACCTTCTAAAAATACAATTGTTAGAAAGACTGTCGCTACAGGCAAAGTAATACCTTTAGAAGAAGTAGAGATTAAACCACAAATTTCGGGTATTATTGATAAGATTTTTGTTGAAGAAGGGGCAAAGATTAAAAAAGGAGACTTAATTGCAAAAGTAAGAGTTGTGCCAAATGAGCAAGCTTTAAATAATGCAAAAGGTAGAATTGGAAGTGCAAAAATACAACAGAATAATGCAGAAATTTCATACAATAGAAATAAAACCCTGTATGATAAAGGGGTAATCTCTCGTTCTGAATTTGAAGCTATTGAATTGACATATAACCAAGCCAAACAAGATGTGCAAAATGCTCAAAGTGATTATCAAATTATTCATAGAGGTTCTGCTGGATCTAGTGGCTCTGCAAATACAAATATTAGAGCTACAACTTCGGGTATGATTTTAGAAATTCCAATAAAAGAAGGGTATCAAGTAATTGAGAGTAGTAATTTTGGAGCTGGGACAACCATTGCAACCATTGCAGATATGTCAAAAATGATTTTTGAAGGAAAAGTAGATGAAGCTGAAGTGGGAAAGATAAAAGACGGAACTGAAATTGAAGTGGCTTTAGGTGCGATTGATAAAAAGAAATTTCCTGCAAAATTGACATTTATAGCTCCAAAAGGGACTGAAGAGAGTGGTGCTGTACAGTTTAAAATTAAAGCAGATGTAACTTTAGATGAAAGCTATTTTGTCAGAGCTGGTTATAGTGCTAATGCAGATATCGTTTTAGAACAAAAAGATAGTGTGCTGTCTGTTAAAGAATCATTATTACAGTTTGACAAAAAAACTGAAAAGCCTTTTGTTGAGGTTAAAACTGGTGATGATGAATATGAGCGAAGAGATATTGAAATTGGTATCTCTGATGGTATTAATGCTGAAATTGTTAGTGGTATTACTGCTGAAGATGAAATTAAAATATGGAATAAGACTTCAAAAAAAGATAAAAAAGAAGACGAAGATAATTAATAGTAGTTTTAAATAGAAAAGTCTCTCCTTTATTCATTACAGGAGAGACTTTTAGTTGTATGATCTAGTTAAAGGTTAAAACCCTGAAATTTGATTGTAATTATTTTAGTTTCTATAAATTTTTAAAGACCTATAGTCATTTCGAAATGGTTTTTATTAGCGATTGAGAAATCTCAAAATGAGATTCCTTTTCGTACCACATTCGGAATGACAAACTATTCTTAGAAAAGAATTTTATTTCAAATTATAAAACCTTGTCCTTTGGGCAAGGGTAATGTTATGATGACTTTGCTTGTTTTTTAAGACCTAGTAGGTTTTAAAAACCTACTAGGTCTTACATTTAATAATAGTAGTGTCCGATAAAACTTTTTAAAAGTGGGATTTCCTTTAGGATTTCCCACTTTATAGTTAATATTGTTTTGCAAGACAAATATTGACTATGAACAAAAGTACACACTTTAGCGGAACTCCCATAATTAAACAGATTTTAAAATTTATACCACAAGTTGATATTACTCGGACAGCCGAAGACTATAATAGCGACAGGTATTACAAAAAGTTTAAAACCTATGAGCATTTAGTAACTATGTTATTTGC
>Ga0209633_10005663_pt1 | contig 10906 bp, 4 predicted proteins | sample Cruoilmetagenom1_FD_187290 | JGI IMG/M metagenome (GOLD analysis project Ga0209633, IMG submission 187290) | Oil polluted marine microbial communities from Coal Oil Point, Santa Barbara, California, USA - Sample 1 (SPAdes) (version 2) | ecosystem: Environmental > Aquatic > Marine > Oil seeps ... | reverse complement strand
AGTCTTGAGCTATGCCTGTAGTATTAACAAGAATAAAAATAAGTAAAAATAAATAATAATTTTTCATAGTTATTCAACAATTTTAAATTCAACTCTCCTGTTCTTTTGTCTGCCGGATTCTGAATCACTATTGTCTTTAGGGTTTCGATATAAATTAATTTTATATTTCTTTTTTTTGATCACTTTTTTGTGTCAATCAGTTTTCTTTTAATAACAAGTGTATTTCTTTTTTCATCCGAATTTTGCACCAAAACCAAAAACTTTGAATTTTCGGATATGTTGAAAATTGGGGTTTGGACATTACCGAATTGAATGATTATAAAAAAATAAAGGATAAAAAAAATTAGCCTTTTTTTACCATAGAACTCTATCTAAATAAGTGTAAATTGCTTTTTAATTTTCAGATAAAATAAAATGGGATGCTTATAAACATCCCATTTTACATTTATTTACTTTAATATCATTTTTTCTACTTTAACAAATTGATTATTATAAAATTTAATAAAATAGACCCCTTTTGCAAATTCTGACATATTTAAACTATGTACAGATTTACCACTTGGGATATTCAATTTATCTGAGTATACTTTCATTCCCCTGATATCTAATATTTCAATACGGATGTCATTTTCATTATTTGCTCGGAAATCTATATACACATTTTCATCTGCGGGATTAGGATAAATATAAAAATTCAGATTTTCATATGTTTCTATTCCCGAGACATCCATTACGGCTATCATAACTGTATCATTCTGAGAATCAAATTCTCCGTCATTCACTTTAAGAGCAAAACCATATACTGTACCAGTTGTTACATCAGGTGCCACAAAAAGAGGGTTTGAAATCGTATTATCCGATAATGTAATTCCGTCAATTGATGTCCAAAAATAAGTTAATGAATATCCGTCCGGATCATAAGAAGCACCACCATCTAATTGTACAAATGTTTCTTCATCAACAATTTGATCAGGACCGGCATCTGCTATCGGTGTTTGATTAATGAAATTAACAAAAATTACAACCGTATCATTTTCAGAATCAAATTCCCCATCATTTACTTTTAGTACAAATCTATAGTCAGTATCCAAAGTAATATCAGGAGCAGTAAAACTCGGATTAATAACTGTATTTTCAGATAATGTAATCCCGTCTAATGAAATCCATAAATATGTTATATTATCTCCATCAGGATCATAAGATGCACTGCCGTCTAACTGAACAAATGTTTGTTCATCAACCATTTGATCAGAACCTGCATCAGAAATTGGAATATAGTTTATATGCATAACGGAAATTACAACAGTATCATTTTCAGAATCAAATTCTCCGTCATTTACTTTTAGAACAAACCTGTAATCTGAATCAATCGTTACATCAGGTACAGTAAAATTCGGATTAAAAATAGTATTCTCTGATAATGATATTCCGTCTAAAGATGTCCAAAAATAGGTGATATCGTCACCATCAGGATCATATGAAACACTGCCGTCCAATTGAACAAATGTTTGTTCATCAGCTGTTTGATCTGCACCTGCATCAGCAATGGGTGGATGATTAACAAATAATACTGAAATTACAACTGTATCATTCTCAGAATCTAAATTACCGTCATTAACTTTCAAAATAAATCTGTAATTTGTATCAAATGCAATATCGGGAGTTGTAAAACTTGGATTTGATATAGTATTATCATTTAATGTAATACCATCTAAAGATGTCCATAAATAAGTTAAAGAATATCCATCAGGATCGTATGATCCGCTACCATTAAATTGCACAAAAGTTTCTTCTTCTACAATTTGGTCAGATCCGGCATCAGCAATCGGTGCTTGGTTTATAAAATTAACGGATACTACAACCGTATCATTTTCAGAATCAAGTTCGCCATCATTCACTTCCAAGATAAATCTATAGTCTGTATCTATTATAATATCAGGTGCAGTAAAACTTGGATCAGAAATAGTATTATCAGATAATGTAATTCCGTCAATTGATGTCCATAAATATGTTAACGGATATCCGTCAGGATCATAAGAAGCACTACCGTCTAATTGTACAAATGTTTCTTCATCAACAATTTGGTCCGGACCGGCTTCTGCTATCGGTGCTTGATTAATGAAATTGACAGAAATCACAACTGTGTCATTTTCAGAATCAAATTCCCCGTCATTTACTTTCAGGACAAACCTGTAATCTGTATCAATCGTTACATCAGGTGCAGTAAAATTCGGATTAGAAATAGTATTGTCAGAAAGAATAATTCCATCAAGTGAATTCCAGAAATAAGTAATTGCATCACCATCCGGATCATATGAACCGGTTCCGTCTAATTGATACAGCATACCCTCATTAACTGAATTATTATCTCCGGCATAAGCTATTGGCACTTTATTTACATTTAGAACAGTAATAATCACCGTATCATTTTCTGAATCATATTCACCATCATTCACTTTTAATACGAAACGATATGCTGTATTTGAAACCTGCTCCGGTGCCGTGAAAGTCGGATCAGGTAATGCATTATCTGATAATGTAATGCCGTCTAATGAAGTCCAAAAATACGTAATGACATCATTATCCGGATCAAAGGAATTGATTCCGTCTAATTGATATTGATCATTCTCATTTACAATATTATCATCACCTGCATTTGCGATCGGTGCCGAATTTACTACAGTAAAACTTATTGTTTCTGAAACAGAAGGGAAACCGCTTAATCCGGCATTGACGATAATATCATAAAATCCTTTTCCCGTCATTAACAAACTACCGATATATGTATTGCTGTTTTCATCAAACTGCATGTTCAAAGATGTTAATGAGTCACCGATTGAATTATATAAAGTTGCAATAAGATCAACACATTTTACATAATTACCATTCTGGTCGGTAACTGTTGCATCAAAATTAAAGTAATTATTAGTATTCAGAATAGTTGTTTCACTATTCAAAACAACAGAGAGACTTCTTTCGGGATACGTTAAAGTGGTGTGATTATAACAACATGTTCCTTGATAATCATGTACTCTATTGGGCCAATCTGATTCGAGCAATCCTGTCGCATTTGTTTCAATTGCATAAAATGTGATACTATCATTTGTGTCATTTCTGGTACCTACATATAAAGTACCATAGGGACCAATTGCCATACTGTAAATCCTTTTATTAAGATTGGTTGACCAAGCTTCTGTACCTGTATTTTTATCAACGCAATACAAAACATTAGTTTTTGCTGAGAAATAAAATTTGCCGTCATTATCAAGAACATTAGCAGGAAGATAGTCCAAATCAATTTGTTTAGACCATTTCATCGTTTTATTCGAATTTAGTGCAATAGTAAATGCCTGATTATCATCCTCATCCGTTCCGTTAAAAATTACCCCGTTTTCATCAATCACTGAAGTACTGGTTAAATAATCATGGCCAGTATATGACCAAATATTACCGCCGGTTGTTTTATTTTTATAGACAAGTTGGTCATCAGAAGCGGTTACAAATAATATTCCTGTTGATGAAATTGCCATTGGCTCATAATTAGTTCTTTTATTAAGATTTATTGACCAAGCTGTTGAGCCGTTGGATGTATTTAAGGCAAAAATTTTGGGATCAATTGTTGAACTTCCGTCTCGACTAATATACAACTTGTTATCTGAAATAACAGGATTGCTTAGAAAATTATAATAATCATCATATACTAGATTTTGCCAACGAAATACACCATTTGAGGTATATGATCTTATCCCATTTAATCCATTATTAGCACCCTCCCCATCTTCACAAGCAATATAAATATTTCCACTAGCATCTAATACCGGTTTATATGCATCTTGATAACTAAAATTTTCATACCATAAAATTTCACCCTCTTTGTTTAGAGCAACTAAAAAATTGGAACCATCTGTTGAAGGTTCTCCAACAAAATCTTCTTGAGTTATTGTATATATAGTTGTTCCGTCATGAGATACAGTGGGACCACGATCATTTTCCATTCTTGCAGCATTTTCTAATCTAAACAAAATTTCTCCGGAAACAGGATCAACTTTACATAAATCGTAGCCAACACTTAAATACATAAATCCTTCATTATCAAACACAGGAACTCCCTCTACGGTAGAACCTAACTTAGCAGTCCACATTATACTTCCCGGTCCGCCGGAACTGTTTGTTGTTGTAAATGAATACTTCTCTGAATATTCACCATATCCGGATGAATTTGCACCTCTTACTCTCCAATAATATGTTTTATTTATATTAAGGTATGTCGGAGGTATAATATAATGATCAAGCTCAATATTATCTTGTTCAAAAACGATGTTATTAAAATTTAGTGAATCAGAAACTTGAACATGAAACCACAAATTAACTCCAGCCCCCTCATCCCATGTAAATTCAGTACTTATCTCTACATTACTTGCATTGTTTTCTGGAAGTATAGGAAACACGATTCCCGGAGGCATATCTCCACCTGTTCTGAAAGAGAATATCTCTGATTCTTCACCTAATCCATAGGTATTATGATACCCCTGAATAATCCAATAATAATCTGTTGAAGGACTAAGTACTTCTACCGGAATTTCGAAGTAATTAGTTGTAATACCTGTATACCTTTCCAAATAATCTTCCATTGTCGGATCTGTACCGATTTTTATCCTGTAATAATCTGCTCTGCTCAGATCTTCCCATTCAAAACGGGGAGTCAGCTTCACATTCATTTCATTATTATTAGGTAAATATAAATCAGGCGCCTGAACATATTCAATAATCCTAAAATCACGTAATACTGCCCAATCACCGATATTCCCATCTTTTCGTGCTCTGACTGTCCACATATACCCTTCTCCGTAAATAAAATTATATGAAGGCGAATGTTCAAAAACTGTAATCCCGTTTTGATAATATAACTGATCCAATTGACCGTTCACATAATCATAAATTGCAAAATCATAGGAGTCAGCTCCTACTACTTCATTCCAATAGAAGGAAGGATTGACGGAAATATTCTCTTCATTATCCAAGGGATAAACAAGCTGGGGAATACCTACTGATCCCACCGTAATTTTGTGAGCATATATATTATTGTTTTCGTTACTTTCAAAGACCTGATTATCAGCATCTGCAAAAGCTAAAATATATTTTTCACCTAAAGCAATACCTGAAGGCATTGTCAAATATTGCTCTGTTTCGCCGGTACATTCTTCTGGTCCCTGACCCGAAATAAGATCGTAAGAATCGAATTCTAAGTCATCTGGACTATAGGTACCATCATCTGATAAATAAAACCGTACTCTAAAATAATTTGTACCTTCATCACCAATATTGCAAACAGTATAATTTATTCTGAACTCTTCGTTAGGCTCAATAACTGTTTTATTAATATCACATTGTGTAAATTGTAAATCTTTACCAGAGCTGGGTTTTAAATATTTTAACAGTAATGAATACTCTTTGTCATCAACTAAATATAAAGATTTAATCACACCGTAATTTGGACTTTCAGACTCAACAGAATAAGCATCCAATAACAATCCTCCACCCTCATACATTGTTAATATGAAGTCTGTTGCTTCAAAAACCTGTGTCCCAACACTTTCTGGGCTGCCTGTCAGAAAGCTACCTACACCATATATAACTTTGGAAGAACCTTGTATATACAGTGCTTCACTTTCCGATATTTTTCCGTTTTCAAGTAGCCTGGGAACAACAATATTATTAGTAATATCAGAAGCTGCATGAAGTACAAGCGGCGTACATTGCGAAACAGCAAAAGGTGTTCCAGCACCTCCAGTTCCAACTGCACCTACTATCCCAGCTGTACAAACAGTAGCTTGATAGCCATAAACCATCCAATTATATGCATTGCTACCTGCAATATTTTCAACTTTATTGACAAAGTCTTCTTCAGCATCAATTTCCATTTTTTGTTGCCCTCTAGCAACTGCTTCCCAATCAAAAGTAGACATTGTCTCTCCGTTATTAATATTTTGACTATATCTCATATATTCAATCCTATCTGGATCAATTTCTATTTCAGATATATCTACGAGTTCACCCAAATCTCGATTAATATAGTCAGCTTGATCTATTACTGTGTTTAATAGGTTGTTTGTATTAAATGAGTTCAATGTTAGTTTTTCACCATTCCCAAACTGAAATGCTAACCATCCTTCACTCTGTATAGGTAGAGATTGAAATGGAGATTCCGGATAATAAAACGTTCCACTAACATCAGCAGTAATTTCAACGGCAAGGGATTGCATTAAGATAGGATTTTCAACACCTAACCATACTGACTCATTTGGACTTGCTTGAAAAATAAACCTTACATAATCACCGATGTTAACATCAACTTTGTATCCATTATTAAAATCAATAGAATATGGAGAGGTATTAATTTCAATACCTACTAAAGAATAGTTGTTTTGTGAAAAAACAGTTGTGGAAAAAATGACAACAAAAAAAACTGTAATAATTTTTCTCATAATTAAATGTTTTAGTTTGAACCTTTAATATTTAAAACTTAATGATATTAGCTTTTTTCAAAGCAAGTCAATTTACTTAAGTAAATTGATGATTCTAATTATGCTTTATTAAAATAAAATCTGTTGAGATCATAATTTTCAATATTCAAAATATTATCATTGTCTCCAATCTATCATCCCCATCACAAACAAACTTCATCGTCCGTCCTTTTTCGTTCTTCCAAATTTCCTCTTTTTTTTCTTCTGTTGGTAGATTTGTTCTCATTCAAAAATTGACTTCTTTTTTTTGTATTAATTAATTTTAAGAACATAGATATAAACCCATAACTTTCATATAATAGAATTCTGATTTCTCAATTGTTTATGTAACCTTTATCAGATTCATCAAAAAGGTATCTAATATCTTTTACACTTGATTGTTCAATTATTACACTTCCGGTTCAAAATGATAGTCCAAAGTAACATTATAGCGATAAAATTTGACTGTGTTTCGTTTTTTACTTCTTAATTATTTTAGTTTAAACATTTTAAAGATTCAGAAGTATTATATTAGGTTGTTATAAAAGTAAACCAAATAAATTACAGGATTAAGTAAATACAGAATTATTTATTAAGCCCCCCGATTTTTCAGCAAGCCCTCGGGTTTTTTGATTGAAAGGAAAGATTTCTTTTGAAATCTGAAGTAAGAATTAAAATAATCAAATTGATTTATTGCAATTGAATTGAAACTATGGTTCCTTCGGAATCTGAATTTATTGAAGATTTGTCTGAAATATTAATTACTATTTCTTTATTATACAATTTATTAATCAACGATACTTGTTCTTGCATGGCAATCATTCCCACACCGGATTTCGGAACAGGATTTTCAATTTGTGATTGGTTTATACCTATGCCGTTATCTTCCACACTAATTATCGTATGACTGTCAATGGTTTGAACATTGAAAGATTTATTTTTTTTAGATTCGGCATGTATTCCTGTCTTCACGGATATTACAATTTTGCCTTTGTAGTCAATTCCTTTAAACGCATGTTTTACACAGTTTTCGGCAAAGCCCTGTATCAACATCTTCGGAATTTTTATTTTATCTGCATTAATATTTTCAGGAATAAGTATTTCATAATCAAACAGATTATTAAATCGACTTTTTTGAAATTCCAAATAATCTTCCGTAAATTGAAGCTCATCGTTTAAAGGGCGAAATATTTTATCTGAAAATGCCAACGAAGAACGCATTAATCGAGAAAAACGTTCAAACAGATCGTATGCTGTATTTCTGTCTTCTTTGTATATTTTACTTGCTACTACATTTAAAGCATTAAAAGTAAAATGCGGATCTAATTGGTTTTGAGTGTTTTTTAGTTGGAGATTTACTATACGGTTTTTAAGTTCATTTTGTTTCCCCTCTATACGTTTCGGAATTAATTGAACTATCCAAATAAAAAGAACAGAAAGGATATAAGTTAAAACCCAAAAGATGTAACGAAACCAATATTCCGGATTTTTAAAATAATTGAAAAAATAGAACTTATCACGTCCTTTAATAATTATCTTACTTATTCCGTTTTGAGATGTAGACGTAATATTGTCAATAATATTATTATCAAGAATAAAATTAGCCGGATGCTTTAAATTATTCCGATAAATGTCAAAGCTTAAATTTTTTTTGTTTAAAAAAATATGTTCAGGTTCACTATCTTGATCTATATCCGCGCTTGTTACAAAAAAAGAATTCCTCACTTTATTTGTTAATGAATATTTTTTTTCAATTCTCTTTAATTTCGGATTGAATAAATAGGTATTTAAATTACTGTAATTTGTCAGAAAATACTGAGGTTTATTTAATATTTTAAGATAATTTAATCGGATATTTCTTTCTTTACAATATATTTCATCTGTAATTTTACCGATAGAATCAATAAATATTAGTCTGTTTTTTTTTGTCGGAGGATAAAAAAGAAACCAAAACTGATTATTCATTTTATAGATTTTATCAGTAGCAGAATATTTGCCTTTAAGTGCGACGGGTTTAAACCTTAATTTTAAATCTTTATCATATGAAAAGATCCATGAACATGTATCGTGATATGAAAACGGATAGTTTTTAGGGCAGTTGTCTGTTGACCAAGTTCCGCACATAAAAAACAATGAATTATTTCTGTTTTTATAAGGAACTGTTTTTAGTTTTGTTCCGATGTTTACCGAAGCAATTAAGGAATCATTTTTAATATCATATCTGAATAATCTTCTCGGGTATAAAGCAAAGCCTGCATTTATTCCAAAATAGACTTCTTTTATACCGTCCCCATTTATATCTTCTGCAGTAATCCATTGATAATAAAAATCTTTTTGAGGAATTGTATCAAATCCGATTTTTGAAATGAAAATGTTTTCTTTATACGATGTTAATTTCTTAGAATTGATAATGTTTAAGAATAAAGAATCATCATTTTGTGTAAAGAAAAAGATTTCTTTATAACCGTTATTATTAATGTCTGTACAAAACGGAAGATTTTTTTCATCAGGGGAAGCGAGTTTTTTTGCAAAATTTATTTGCTGTATGTTTATCATGTTTTCATCAAATATTGATACGGCAGCAAATTTATTGTAATGATTAAAAAACCTTAAAAATTCTTTTTTTGAATCATTATTAATGTCTTCATAAATTTCAATTTCATTATCGTAAATAAAATTTTGTGTTTTTTCAAGTTCTATGATATATTTATTAAAATTAAACGGGGAAAGATATATTAAAACGGCTGCAGGAATGAGCGCAATTATAAAAACAGAAATAATATTCTTTTGAAAGAGATTCTTAATTTTATTGACAAATTGTTTTTTCTTCAATTTAAAGTTCTTTATTTATACTCTTCAAAAAAGTATTCGAAACTTTTACTTTTTCTTCAATACCGTTTGCTTTAATAATACAATACTTTTCTTTTTTATTAATTTCTTTAAGGTAATTATTATTTACAACAGTTTGCCTGTTTATTCTTACAAATTGATTATTTCCTATTTTATCATGTAAACGACCTAAATTATAAGAAGACAGATATCCTTTGCCGTCTGTAAGTTTAATTTTTGTATAATTACCTTCGGCGGTTAATGAGAAAATTTCATCAAAGTTTATATAAATTAATCCGTTTTTAACTGATAAAGATATTTTGTTGTTTCCGGAAGTTTCTTCTTGATTAATTTTATCAAGATAAGAAATAATATGGTCGATTGTATGATTTAATTCTCTTCTGTTAACCGGTTTCAGCAAATACCTGAAAGGTGAATATTTTGATGCTTCCAGTGCAAATTCCTTATGTGCAGACACGTATATTACAGGAAGTTCCGGACGGTATTCTCTCAAATTTTCAAGAATTTCTAAGCCGTTATACTTCGGCATTTGTATATCCGTAAAAACAGCATCAGGATTTAAAGTTGCAACAGAAGATTCTAACTTTAAAGGATCTTGCAGTGTCTTTATTATTTCAACTTTGCCGGTTGCCGTAAGTAAACCGGATAGTAAATCTAAAGCCTCTTGTTCGTCATCTAAAATAATAACTTTTAATTTATTCATTTTGTATAAATTAAGCTTAAAATACTTGTTGGTTCCGGATGACCATTTTTATACTGTTTTAAATAAAAATATATTTCACTAACAGCATGGGAATCAGCATATATATATTAATAAATATAAAAGTATAAACTTTTCTTGGAAATTAGGTATATATTGAAATAATTATTAAATTTGTAAATGAAATCAATTTCAAATTATATAATAATCCGGTATAAAAAAATGTTTTACTTTTGCTTTACTTAACAAACAGCAAAACCCACATATTGAGCTAATAATCAGGTAATTAAAAAATATATTTTCAATTCCAGGTGGTACCACAAAAAAGACTTCCTTCCGGAAGTCTTTTTTTATAACAATTTAAATAAAAATAAGTTTAAATATTTGTCATACAAAATAAGATTTTTTAAAAAAATCATTTTTATCTGTTTCCTTTCATCTACTAATACTTATTTTGCAAATACATATTATTTTTAATTTTTATAATATTGTTTAAATGTGTTATAATTATTCTTTAAATACCGTTTCTTTGTCTCTTGAAAAGCGTTTTATAGCTTCTCTTAAAGGCGCAAAATTTAAGCATGTTTTTCATGCAAAGGGTTTTAATCACCCGAATATGCCCGCAATAATATCATCACAAACAAATGATATTCAGATGTTTGAATGGGGTTTGATTCCGGCTTGGACAAAGAATAACACAAAAGCAAATCAAATCAGAAATTACACATTAAATGCAAGTTCAGAAAGTATTTTTGAAAAACCGGCATTTAAAAACAATATTTTTTCTCAACGATGTTTAATTCCTGCGACCGGATTTTTTGAATTTCAACATTCCGGGAAAAATATCCTCCCG
>Ga0209633_10005662_pt1 | contig 10906 bp, 12 predicted proteins | sample Cruoilmetagenom1_FD_187290 | JGI IMG/M metagenome (GOLD analysis project Ga0209633, IMG submission 187290) | Oil polluted marine microbial communities from Coal Oil Point, Santa Barbara, California, USA - Sample 1 (SPAdes) (version 2) | ecosystem: Environmental > Aquatic > Marine > Oil seeps ... | reverse complement strand
GCTATACGCTACCAGGCTCAGGTGGGTGCTCAAATATTACGGTTTTAATAACGTAAGAGTGCTGGATGGGGGATGGCAAAACTGGGTCGCCTCCGGATTTCCGGTAAGTTTCATTTCATCAAAACCGGAGGAGATAACCAATCCGGTTCCACTGGACGCAAACCCTCAGATAATAATAACGATGGATGAGCTGCTCCAAAAATATGACGATCCTCAGTGGCAGGTGCTTGATGTGAGATCTGAGGACGAGTACAAGGGCAAGGTCGACCGCGGTAACAAGCGAGTTGGGCATGTGCCTGGCGCATTGAATCTGGAGTGGAGTGACTTGCTTGAGAATTCCACTGACCCTGAAGGTGTCAGAATCTTTAAATCCGCTGATGAGATCGAGGCTCTTCTTAAGAGCGCAGGGGTTGATGTTTCAAAGAACATTGTAACATACTGCCAGGCGGGGATCAGGGCTACATGCACAGCATTTGCGCTTGAGCTATTGGGCTTTAACTCCGTAAAAGTCTACGACGGCTCTATGGCTGAGTGGACAAATAGAGATGACACGCCGCTTGAATGATTTAAAGCATATTCTAGAATCATATTTTGTTTGTGAATTTCCTTTATTAACTTAGCTATACTGGGTCTTAAGTTGTATAAACTAGAACTAAAATATGAAGCCTAACACACCGGAATTATTAGATAACATAGTGAAAGGAGAATCTCAGATAAACCACATTAAATAATCTCCATTTACTTTAAGTTAGGCCCTGTAGATGATAATAAATAACTTTAAGTTCAAACATCATAAAAATTGATACTTAAAGAGTCACTTTAGCAACCACAATCTCTCATTTATAACGCATATTAAAAACTGCTTGGGTTCTCATACAAAAGATAGGTATAGTTAATCTAGGCGGTATGCAATCTTTTGACGGAGGACAATTATGAAATCATATCTATCTATTAGGAAATACGGATTAGAGCATTTGGTTCTAATTATATGCGCTCTATTTCTGGCATTTGCTGTCATCAGTTGCGACAGTGAGAGCAATAGTAACGACCAGGCTGTTCCAACGCCGACTCCGAGTGTGCCTCCTCCCGCCGGACCAACTCCGAGTCCTGCACCAACTCCTTCTGCTACACCGACACCTAGCCCAGCTCCGGGGGGCAGCATACTTGAGCCCGGAGGAACTTTGTCTGAGGTAGCTCAAACTTTCGACTATGTTGGAAATGGCAATGAGAGACAGATGCTGGACTACTATGCAATTTCAGGACTTCCTTCACAGACTGTGTCTGATATTTCTACTAGCGGACTAGAAGGAAGTAGACCCGCAATTGTGTTTTTCCATGGGGGTGCTTGGCTAGTAGGTGACAAAGAAGACGTGCTTGATGAGCCGGTTATACTTGATGCTGCCGAGATGGCAGGCTTTCACCTAATTTCTGTCGGCTACCGTTTGGCTGGTATTAATCCCGATAATGCCCCGTGGCCCGCACAGGTGCATGACGCTAATGCAGCAATCAGATGGATAAAGCAGAACGCTGAGATGCTGGATGTAGATCCTGAAAAGCTTGTAATAGTTGGCGGCTCAGCAGGTGCTCACATTGCGGCAGCAGTTGCAATGGGCCCAGATGTTGATGAGCTTCAAGGTCCTGAGAATTTAGTGCCTCCGACTAGTACGGATGTTGCTCTCGCATTCCTTATTTTCGGCGCGTATGATATGAACATGATTGTGGATGATGCCTTTGATCTCGTAGATGATATGACCTGTGATCCAGAGGATTTGCTTGGTATAGTGGCAGTCTTGGCTCTTCTTGAATGTCCTTTGTCACTCAACATATTAGATCCTTTAATGAACTGCTCGCAACAAGATTTGGACTCAGCTAGTCCTGTTGTTTATGTGGACAGTTCTGATCCTCCTTCCTATCTAGTCCACGGTCGTGATGACTGCACAGTACCATTTCAGCAGACGCTTGGTATGGAGACGGCGTTAGACATGGCCGGTGTGACAAATGAGACTATGATAGTGACTGGCGGAGAACATGATTCTATGTCTTTAATGTTGGATGTACAAAACATACTCAATTTTATAGATGATAATTTATCGCCCTAGCACACAGTGTGTGCTCACGGACTATTTCTTTATAACTCAGGACCTTTGAAGAACTATTATGCCAACTGCGCGAGCTGTTCGGGTAAAATAGTAGAATAGAGTTTGGAGTAAGAGAGTATATTGCAATCGGGTTTCCTTTGCTTGTCGGTGCATTACTGGCAGCGTTGTATCCGCTCAGGTTAAAGGATTATTTCTCCCAGCAAGACATCACATATCCCCCAGATGGATCGGATTATTGATAGTTCAATAGAGGCTTCCGGGCGAAATTTTCAAGTGGTCTTTGCTGAATTTCCCAGAACAAAATCTAATGAAGTGCGTGGATTATTCTCTAGAGGGCCATAGATCAGTTCTCTTAATTATATGACTTCTCTCATATAGGCTATTTTCGGGGTATATTATAGAAATAGTATAAACAAGGATAATTTGATTCATTTTTAACATGAAAAGAAGAATTTTTAGTAGAATAATTTCCGGTCTTTCAATGCTCGCGGTTCTTTTAATGATTTCTTCCTGCGACTTGATGGATGGGACCAAAAGAAGCTTTGAGTCTGTCGCCGTTGAAGATGTCATAGCAAATTCCAATCTTAGCCAAGCTGTTGAGTACAGCTATGTCGCAGAGGGGCATGAACGGCATAAGCTCGATTTTTACAAATATATTGGCGATCCTGAAGTAAAAAGACCTACACTTATCTGGATACATGGTGGAGCCTGGATAAGTGGTGATAAACTTGGTATAGACCCGATTGCTTATCAAGTTGCCGGGCTTGGGAAGTACAATCTCGTATCTATCAACTACAGGCTGGCTAATGATGATACAGCTCCGTGGCCCGAGGTTGTTTATGATGTGAATGCCGCAATCAGATGGATAAAATTAAACTCTGACAGACTGGGTATAGATCCTGATAAGTTGGTACTTGCCGGAGAATCGGCGGGAGCGCACCTTGCGGCAATGGCGGCTTTTTCTCACGATATAGAAGAGCTCAGCGGGGATAAGAACCCCGGGGTTTCTACTGATGTTAGAGCTGTTGTTTTGTTTTACGGCGCCTATAACATGAGCAGCCTGGTTGTACAGAAAAATAGCGCTATAAGATCAGGAATGTGTGAGGAGCCTCAGTATTCAAGCCCAATCCTTGAGCTGCTAGACTGTCCCGAGACTACCAATGAAAAATACAACATAGACAGTTGTGATCTAAAGAAAATAAGGACTGCGGATCCATGCGCTTATGTAGACAACTCAGACCCGCCTGCTTTCCTTGCGCACGGGCATGATGATTGCACTGTGCCCTGGGCACAGAGCAAGGCGCTCCATGATGAGCTTGAAGATGCCGGAGTGAAAAATGTGTTTGTCTCTGTGGATGACGGTGAGCATAGAGTCAGCACTCTTAATGTCGAGCCAAAAGAGGTAGTGGAGTTTATTCAAGGGAGTTTGGTGGAGAAGAAAGAGAGTATTTCTGATGCGGATGGGCCTTCGTTACCAACTAAGCAATAAACCTAGATTTCTCTCTACGTTCGAAATGACTAAGTAATATCTATTCTACTTTTCCTGGATGAAAAGTAGCAAAAATCACAGACATGACACAAATTCAGCTAAAAATAAATTGTCTCACTAAAATGATTTAATCCCGCCACATTCCCGAAATCATTTCTTAACGATCGTCAATTTACTTTCTTAACGCTATTTGAGTAAATGTCTGAATTAAAAAGCAAAAGAAACAAACAAAAGAAGAAACCAATAAATTCTCTGGAGATTATCGGGGAAAATCCTGTACAATAATATTAGGCTCAGAGGGTAAGAAAAATTACAGGTAGGTATTAATCATGGATGTAAGGATTAAACATTTATCAGGGCTTGGGTTTACACCGGGCAGTTATGTGAGCATTAAACGAAGCGGCGAGCAGCTTATTCTTGACGGGGTTGAGGGGAAGGAGGAGGTCGTTGGGTTTAAGGGTGTTAACGAAGCAAAGCAGGAAAAGGTAGAAGTTCAGAAAAAAATTCACATTGCCGATTTGATCAGTGTGAAGTTAAATCCCAACGTGGAGTCTTCAAGTGACTACGGCACGGTTGTGAAAACTTTCATAGTTCTGACTATTCGAAACGACGCCGGGTTTACTTACGAGGCACATCTTGCAGGGGATGAATTCAAACGCATCACACCTGCTTATAACGAACTTGTCACTATGCTGACAAAGGGGTAGCAATTATTTATGGATATAGTGCAACTTATGGTTAGACCGGGTCTTAATGCTCCATAATTTTCTCATTCTAATATACCTCGGCGCTGTTTGGGGCGGAGCTTTCTCTCTACTTAAGTACAACCTGAGAACTTTGGGCCCTATAACCGAGATGTCAGGAAGGGCGGTAATTGCATTTGCTGCGCTACTGATTTTGTCCCTCATTTTAAAAAAGGATTTAAGAGCCGGGGCCAAGAACTGGTTCGGGTATCTCGTCTTTGCATTGCTGGGCGTAGTACAGCTTTGGCTTGCCGACTCGTTCGGGCTTGAATACATCTCAGCCGGGCTTGCCTCTGTGCTAGTCGCGGTTGCGCCCCTTGCAACCTTTGTGATCACAGCTCTAATCTTGAGAGATGACAAGATCACAGTTTCAAATGTCACAGGTTTAACAGTTGGCTTGATCGGTCTTATACTCGTAATAGGCATAGAAAATATTGTCTCAGACGGCACAGTTCTGCTCGGCGTGCTGCTTGTAGCAGGCGGTTTTATCCTTTTTGGAGTAAACGGAGTGCTTGCGCCCCGTTTGGTCAAAGCTGGAGATCCGATTGTGGCTACTACTTATTATATGGGTATCGGGGCCATCATTCTCGTTGCGCTTGCATTTATTCTAGAATCTCCAACTCAAATGAGATGGGGACTCGACAACATAGCTGTTGAAATTGTGATTGGCGTTGTTCCGACGGCGAGTGGTTTTGTTGGATTCTATTATCTCATCAAAAAAATGGGGCCGTTTTTTGCCTCGACTACTTTTTATCTGATGCCGGTTTTTGGGATGCTTGCGTCTATAATATTTTTGGGGCAGAAGACTGATATTTCCCAGATTGTCGGGATTGGGGTAGTTATTCTGGGGCTTTATCTAATTAATAGAGTAAAGTTCAAAAAGGTATCTTAAACAATGCTTACTAATTTCGCGCTGGTCCTTTATATTGCGTTTGTCTGGGCGTTCACTTTTATATTCCTTAAGATGGAAGAGGCCGATGTGCCGCCAATTACCATAATGGCAGGGCGCTCAATAATAGCTTTCATCTGCCTGTTTGCCGTCTCTCTTATAACTAAAAAAGATCTGATCGGACACTTCAAACACATTGGAATATTTCTCGTGTTTGCGATACTCGGAATAGTCACCCTATGGCTTGGGCTCGCGTTCGGGCAGGAATATGTCTCTGCCGGGATAGCATCTGTGATGGTCACAATTACGCCCTTAATCACTTTTGTCATCCTTGTCTTCATGCTGAGAGAAGAGAAGTTCAGCATCGTGGGCCTAATTGGACTACTGATCGGCGTTGTGGGGATAGCTCTGGTTGTCGGCATCGACAATATACTCTCAGGCGGGGCGACATTAAAAGGAGTGCTTCTTATTGGCGGCGGTTTTGCATTCTTCGGTATCAATGGTGTGCTTGTCGGAAAATGGGCAAAGGGGATAGACCCTGTTATCACCTCAACCTATTACCTTCTCCTGGCGGGCATTATCCTTACAGTGCTCGCGTTTGTTTTTGAAAGTCCTGAGAAGATCCCATGGACGGTTGATAACATCCTCGAAGAGCTTGCAATTGGAGTAATCTGTACTGCGACCGGATACTTTGGCTACTACTATCTTATTCACCGAGCAGGGGCGTTTTTCTCCTCCCTCATCTTCTACTTCATCCCTATTTTCGGTATGCTGGCGGGTTTTTTGCTCTTAAGTGAAAAAGCGGATATATCTCAGGTTGTGGGGGTTGCTACAATAATTGTTGGCGTTTATCTTATCAACAGAGAGAAGTTTAAGAAGGAGTCGTAATGCTTATAAATATCCTTGTGCTGTTAGCAGTTTCGATTCTCTGGACATTCACATTCGTATTTTTAAAGGTTGAAGAGCGCACAATTACGCCAATAACGATAATGGCAGGGCGTTGTATAATTGCATTTTTCCTCCTGCTCACAGTTGCTCTAATAACCAAGAAAGATCTGCTTGCACACTTAAAAGACTGGTGGAAGTTTTTGACGTTTGCAACTTTTGGCATAACCATAGCGTGGGTAGGTCTTGCAGTAGGTCAGGAAGGCGTATCTGTCGGTGTTGGAGCTGTATTGGATGCAGTCATACCAATCTCTACTTTCATAATACTAGTGCTAGTCCTGAGAGAATTGCCATTTACTTATGAAGGGTTTTTCGGTTTGGTGCTTGGAGTCATTGGAATCATTCTCGTTGTGGGCATACACAGGCTCGCCTCAGCGGATGCTACAGTAAAAGGGGTTGTTATTTTGGTCATTGCGTTTGCCGTCTTTGCAGCAAACGGCGTGTTGATTGAGAAATGGGCAAAGGGGATAGATCCGCTTGTAACTACCACATATTCTCTGTTTTTTGCCTCTATAATGCTCTGCGCGCTCGCGTTTATCTTTGAAAATCCTGACCATTTGCCGTGGACAGAAGCCAACTATCTTGAAGAGCTTGTGCTTGGGCTTTTCTGCACGGGTGCCGGCTACTACGGCTACTATTTCCTTGTCCACAGGGCGGGGGCGTATTTTAGCTGTTTTATTTTCTATCTGATACCGGTGATGGGTACTTTTGCCGGAATACTCATTCTACATGAGGACTTCAGACTCCTCAGGTTGCTTGGGGTTCCAATTGTGCTTGCAGGGGTTTATTTAGTAAACAGAGAGAAGTTTAGGGAGAGTTAGAGGGGCGTTTGATAATAAAGAAAAGCTCGTTGACCTGATGTCTAGAAAGATATATTATTAATATAACTTAATAGCGAAATTGGGGATAGCTTGTACAATGCAAAAAATGACAGGATTACAGTAGTTTATATAAATATTCCTTAATTGAATTATGCAACTTTTTACTTGACTTCCTTAAGATGGCTAGCCAAGCGCTTCGGCGATAAGACTTATGTTCCGAAACATTCAGGAACAGTTTGTCCGCACAGGGAGATGTGGGAGGAGGAGATGATGGAAGGGTGTGATTCTTAGCTCAGAACCTATGACTTGAGTTAGATGCAAAAGATTAACTTCCTACTTTTCCTAGATGAAAAGGAGCAAAAATCACCCGACTGCAAAGCCTTTAGCTAAAAATTGATTACTCATTCTAAATCTTATAATTCGACCCACACCACGTATAAGATTTTTAACGACTTCGCAATCAATTTTCTTAACGCAAATGCTTTAATGTCGGGAAGGTAAAAAATACGGCAATTCTATTGCCGCTATTGCAATAGTTGTATCATTTCTATTTTAAACACATAAAAAAAAGTGCAGGCGTTGCCTGCTTTTTTTTATTTAGTTACTTTTAAAATTCCTCTTTAGACGATCCCAAATATTATCTTTACCACAATTTGGGCAAGGAACTTGCTCAAAGATGTCAGGGGGTTCTCCATCTTTATCGGATTCTTCTACAGTCTCGGCTTCAATTTGGTCATCCGCTTTAACTGTCACAGGCAATACCTGATCACACTGTTTGCATATCATATTTACTTGTAAGTTCATATATAAAAGGTTAGCTGGAAGTTCTACTAAAACAATAAAAAATCCGTTTTAATGATTTAAAGGGGGTATTATGGCGGAGATAAAAGATGTAGTAATTGAGGATAATCGGAATGAGGTCGAGGGTGTAGGGTCTGGGAGTGCGAGTTTACCCTCGGGCGAGTTTCCGGGCTATGCGGTTAACTATCCGACTTGCTCGGAGCCTACAAGGACCAACCGCGGCTGCGATGCGTGGAACAAATGCGGCACAAAAGGCGAGGGGCCTTACACTGTAATGTTCCTAAACCCCAAAGGTAGAAAGACGGCAACTCACTGCCGCAATTGGATGTATAAACTCCAATATAAACAGGCACTCGGCTATAGACCAATTGATGACGAGTGGCTTGAGTGCACAGAAAGCGTTGCCGAGGATCCGCTCGATATCAAAAAAGGAAGCAAGCTTAAGACCTACAAGATGAAGGTCGAGGGCGTTCGGCTTCCATATCCTGATCACGCACAGAAGGAGAAGTTAGGTGGCGATTCAAGAACGGAAGGTAAAGGACAAGAACGGGAAAACGCAGTGGGAAGTGACGGCGACCGGAAAAGACGTACACGAGCTAAAGGGACATCTTAGAGACGCGGCTGAGCATACGAACGAAAAGAACGAGGTGCTCAACAAGAATCTCGGCATGATTGAGATGGAGACTCCCGACGGCAAACGGGATGTTGTTCGTGAAGATAAAGCCAGGCGGCTTGAGCGCAAGGGGTATGTGCCGACGAGGAAGTCTTTTGTTGTTCCTGAATTGCCGTGGCTTAAAGAGGAAGACTGACTATTCTATTCCTTCTTTTGATTGACCAAAAGAAGCAAAAGTCATCCGACGCAAAGCCTTTAGCTAAAAATTAATTACTCATTCTAAATCTTATAATTCGACCCACACCCCGTATAAGATTTTTAACGTCTTCGTAATCAATTTTCTTAACGCACATGCTTTAATGTCGGGAAGGGAAAAGCAAAAGCAACTACAAAAATATTATCTAACACTAATTGTGTAAATGTCTGAACTTCTACAAGCAACAGCAAAGGAAAAACCACAGCTTGTGGTATTAGGATTTGGGAACTGAGAGGTTGTTTTCTTTGATGATTTTTTGGGCCTCTGGAGTTTTGATTGAAGTTAATGAGTTGCTTTTACAGTTGGGGCATTTTTTTACCGCATTTTTATACATATAAAAAGTTATTATGCCTCCTATGAATATGACAATTCCTTGAACAGAATCGTTATTATTAAATCCATAAATGAACCCAGTTGCTACAATAAATATCACAACAACAGCTTCTAATAAAACAGCGTACAGCAAGATTTTTGGAGAGACTAAAAAGTTAGTGTTTAGAACAGAAAGCTTAGGTTCTTCAAATTGATTGCAATCAAGACATATTCTTTTCATGCCTCGTATTATAAAGAATTAGGGGTTAGAAATCTAGTTAAATAGTCAAGGTTTTTGTATGTCCTTTTGACTGACATAAAAGATATCATTCTACTTTTCCTGGATGATAAGTAGCAAAAATCACCGACCGCAGAAAAATTTAGCTAAAGCCCAATTACTTCAGCTAAATGATTAAATTCGCATGATAAAAACTCATGCTCAGGAAATCATTTTTAACGCCTGTGTAATTAATTCTCTTAACGCTATTTCTGTAATGTCGGAATGATATGAAAACAACATAAAGAAAATTGTAAAGGGAAAAATAAGGGGGAAGTTATGCCGGAATTAACCAGTTTAACAAAACACGTATCAAACTATGTGACGATTTATCCATACAAAGAGATCGAGGATGAGAATTGGCCCGCCTACGACGATGGTTGGCGTGAGGTTGGGTTTAAATGCCCATACCCTACAGTCGCAAGACTTACTCAAATACGCGACCTCACACAGGATCTTACAGTTGAGGACAAGTCCTTTAAGATTCTGGGCGGTGATCCGAAAAAAGCGGCCAGATTCCTGGTTTACAATCTCATTCAGGACTTAGTTGGTCTTACCGATCAGGGCGAGCGCGTTCTCTTTGACAAAAAAGTTAAAGAGTGGCTATTTAATGAGTTCTGTAAATCCTCTTTTCTCCTAAGCAACTTCCGCTCGAGCTATGAGCTTATAGCGGGCAAAGTGACTAAGGAGGAGAAAAAAGAAGAGGAAAATTTTACCGAGCAGTCACAAACTACTTTGAGCGCATCTACGAAGGGGTCGAAGTCAGCTTCAAAGATGAAAAAAGACGATACTCCTCAGACGCTCTCCGCCGACGGGTAGATCAGCTTTGTGAAAAGAAGAAGCTTCGCAAAAAAAATAAGCTAAAGTTTGATAAGAAAGATAAAGCCGAGCTCCGCGTACTCAAAGCGGCGGCTGAAAAAACACAAGCCCTCATACGAGACCTGCCACCGTATCAACAGGAGTGGGTCTCGCTCTGGGAGCTTTGCCAGTCGCAGCGTTACGGGCAGGGGATGACTGTGGGCACGCTAGTGCACTCAGAGATCTGGAACAACCTTGAGAAATTTGACTACGAGGGGCAGATTAAGCTCAGAGCGTTCCGCACAGTTGTGGCAACGGATGAGATCTTCCGCGATTTTGCCATAAAAGCTCAGGATAAGAAAAGCAAGCGTGGAAATAAACCTAACGGTCTAGACGGCATTAGAAATCAGATGGAAAGTGTGGAATCTGGCAAGAGGGCTTAATTTAAGCAAAAAAAACCCCGGTCAAACAATGACAGAATGACCAGGGTTTCAGAACTTTAAAAACGTTTATGGGCAATAGTGTAACTAATTTAAAGTTGTTTGTGAAGAGTTTAATTTTCCCTAGCTGAAATGATCGTAGAGCATATAAAGTACAAGAATCAGTGTTAGTACGATGAAAATGGTCCTTAGGGTAATTCCTAGTATGGTTTGCTCATTCTTAACGGCTATGTAATCAGGCGAAATAAGCCCATGCTCGTTCATAATCTGCTGCGCTTTATCTGATTGTACGGGGATCATGGAGTTGCTGTGGCACTTTGAGCACACGCAGGCTTTAAATGTATAGCCGCCGATGCTGTAGAGCAGCGCTACGAAGAACATGATTGTGGCCGGGAACCACAGGAATGTCTCAAACGCTCCAGC
>Ga0209633_10005660_pt1 | contig 10908 bp, 3 predicted proteins | sample Cruoilmetagenom1_FD_187290 | JGI IMG/M metagenome (GOLD analysis project Ga0209633, IMG submission 187290) | Oil polluted marine microbial communities from Coal Oil Point, Santa Barbara, California, USA - Sample 1 (SPAdes) (version 2) | ecosystem: Environmental > Aquatic > Marine > Oil seeps ... | reverse complement strand
CCTGAAAGGCAACGACATATTCCGCGCCGTGCGCAATGGCACCGCACCGATCGGCGAACGGCTGATCTCCGCGCTCGGAAACGAAGACGCGATCTTCGAGATCGACGCCCTGCCCTTTCTCGCCACCAGCTTCGAGGACGCCCTGAGGCTTCACGAAGCCGCAAAACCGGCGCTGGAGAAGGTTCTGACCATCAAGGGCGTCAAACTGCTCTACGCGGTTCCGTGGCCGCCGCTCGGGCTCTATGTCAAGAAACCGGTCACCAGCGCGGCCGACATGGCGGGCGTGACGTTCCGGGTGAACAACGCCGCGACATCCAGGCTCGCCGAACTGCTGGGCGCGATACCGGCCAAGGTCGAGGCGGACGAACTCGCCAAGGCCTTCGCATCCGGTATCGCGACCAGCATGATATCTTCCGGCTCGACCGGCTACGACCGCAAGATCTGGCAACATGTCAAATACTGGTACGACGCCCACGCCTGGCTGCCCAAGAACATGGTCGTGGTCAACCTCACGGCCTGGAACGCCCTCAACGAGGTCACAAAGGCCGCCGTACTGAAAGCCGCGGCCGACGCCGAGGCGCGCGGCTGGGCGCGGGCGCGCGAGCGCGCGGCGTGGTACAAGAAGAAGTTCGCGGAGAACGGCATGGTGGTCGGCCCGCCCAGCGAACGCCTGCAGGCCGAGTTCAAGGCCATCGGCGCCAAGATGATGGAAGAATGGCTTGAACGCGCCGGGGATCACGGTAGAAAGGCAATCAACGCCTACCGCAAGATGTGACCGCACATGCCCTATAGCCGGACCGTGATCCAATGAGGCCGCAGCAGTGATCTCACGGGCCTTGGTGTGGCTTGGCACCCGAGGGACGGTGGTGCTGGCGGGGTGCATCTTCATCGGCCTGGCGCTTCCGGGCCTGGCGGATCTTGTGCGGCCGGCCTTTCCGGTTTCCGTCTTCTTCCTGTTGACCCTTGCCATGATCCGCGCCGACATCGCCGCCGCGCGCGCGCTCCTGCTCCGCCCGCTCACCGGAATTTCGGCGCTGGTCATGATGATGGCGGCAACACCGCTCCTCATCGCGGCCGGGTTCTGGGCATTCGAGCCGACGCCTGCGATCGCGCTCGCCATGGTGTTCTGGGCGACCGCGCCGACCACCGTGTCGTCGCCCGCCATGTGCTATCTGCTCAGGCTCGACGGCACGTTTTCTCTCGCCCTGCTGCTCGCCGCGATGATCGCCGCGCCCTTCGTCGTGCCTGCCATGACCGAACTCCTGACGGAGACCGAGCTTGCGGTCTCGACCTTCGGCCTGGCGGTCCGCCTCGCCGTCCTGATCGGCGGCGCCGCCCTCCTCGCCTACAGTGTCAGGCGCACGCTCGGACCTGAGCGCCGGGTCACGGCCGCGCCGGTCTTCGACGGCCTCAACATGGTCTTCATGATCCTGTTCGCCGTCGCCTCGATGGACGGCGTGACCGACGCGTTCATCGCCGATCCGGCCTTCGTTCTCGGCCTGATCGGATTGACGTTCGGGCTGAACCTGGGATTTCTGGTTCTGTCCACGGCGCTGTTCTGGTGGGCCGGCCGGCGCACCGCGTCGACCGTGGGCTTCTCGAACGGCAACAGGAACATGGCGCTCGTTCTCGGCGCCCTGGCAGGCAACGTGCCGGACCACACCTGGCTGTTCTTCGCGGTCGCCCAGTTTCCGATCTACATCACGCCGCTGCTGCTGAAACCGCTCTACGCCCGGCTGCTCGGTACCGGCGGCGGCACCACCACTCAATCAGTCCAGAAACCGGCCAAGCGTTGACCCGCGGACCGGCCGGTCGTCGTCGCGCTTGACGATCTTGTCGATGACGATCGTGCGGGCGCCGTCGGTCAGAAACACTTCGATGTCGTGCCCGATGCCGGACCCCGCCAGCGCGTCGCCGATCGGCGACAGGCGGCTGATCGTGCCTTTGTCCGGATCGGTCCTGCCGAGCAGGATGGTGACCGTGATGACGTCCTCGGGCACATCGGCAAAGTGGTAGGAGACCGTATCGCCCAACGCGCAGATCGGGCCCTCCGGCCTGGCGGCCGGCATTTCGGGTTCGGACTCTTCCTCGGTCAGGACTTCCATGTCTTCCTCGCCGTAGAGCTCCAACTCCTCTTCCTCATCGGCCATCGCCGCAAGGTCTTCATCCTCTTCAAGCTCAGGCGCATCGGCGTCATCGGCAACGAGCGTCAGGCCCGCCGCATCCGGTTCGACATTTTCGATCTGGTCGTCAACCTCAACCGGGTGGACCTCTTCATCCGGTTCGAAGTCTTCGGCGTCCTCCGGCGGTTCGGACGCTTCCTCCGGTTCCGGTTCCGGCTCCGCTTCGACTTCAACCTCCAGGTCAGCGTCCGCATCCGCTGCCTCGACTTCCTCAGCCGCCGGCGCGCTGCTTTCCTCCGCAGATGCCGCCTCGTCCTCGATCTCATCCGCGTCCGCCGCGGGCGCCTCTTCAAGCTCCGGCTCCGCGACCGGTTCAATGATCGCGGGCACGGGTACGGTCCTGACGGAAGGCGCAACCTTTCCGGGGCCCACCATTTCCGCCGCCGAGGCCAGATTCATGCGTCTTATTCTGGCCTGCCCGTCGATGAACTCGATCAGCTTGCGGGTCTCGGCCTGCGGGTCGCGGAACCAGTCGGTCGACCAGATCCGCTGCAAAACCCAACCCTGGTCTTTCAGCACCTCTTCGCGCAACCGGTCACGGTCACGCGCCGACTTGGCCGAATGGTAGGTCGCGCCGTCGCATTCGACCCCGACCATGAACAGGCCGGGAAAGTCCGGATGGCGAATGCCCAGATCGACGAAGTACCCCGCGATGCCGACTTTCGGCACGACCTCGTAGCCGGACTGCGCCAGACGGGCCGCCACCGCCTTTTCGAAGTCGGTCTCGGGCACGCGGTCGTCGGCCTCGGCCGGGTCCAGATGCCCGCTGCGGGCGAATTCCAGATAGTGTTTGAGAGCCCGCGGGCCGGGGCCCGTGGCATCGGCGATGCGGATATCGTCGGGCGCCAGCGAGGTGAACAGCACCAGCTGCTGGCGCGCCCGGGTGAACAGCACGTTCAGCCGGCGATGGCCGTGCTTGCGGCTGATCGGCCCGAAATTCTGCGCCACCTTGCCGGAAGCGTTCGGTCCGTAGACCGTCGAGACCGCGATCACGTCGCGTTCGTCGCCCTGGACGTTCTCCAGGTTCTTGACGAAGAACGGATGAAGCGTTGCCTGCCACCGCCGCTTGTAGGCTTCGGCTTCGGTGTCGCGCTGGAACACCCGATCCATTTCGTCCCTGATCAGATCGCGCTGCAACTGGTTGATCGCAACGATGCCGAGCGAGCGCTCCGGCGTCAGCTTCATGAACTCGACCGCCCATGCGACGACGCTCTCGACCTCGGCCAGGTTGCGCCTGTCGGCATACTGTCCGTTGACCTGCGCCAACTGGATGCCGAAGAACGGGTCGTCCTCGCGGAACGAGGGAAACACAGTCAGCCGGTCCTCGTAAAAGTGCTTGTTGGAAAACCCGATGAGGTCCTGGTGCTGGGAGCGATAGTGCCATCTGAGTTCGCGCGGCGGGCGCAAAACATTGGCGCCCTGGTCGAGCACCGATTCGACGTCCAGATCCTCGCCTTCGACATCTCCCTCGTCGTCAAAAGCGTCTTCGAAACGCCTGAAGAAAGAGGTCGGCGGCAATTGCATGTTGTCGCCGACGATGACGGATTGCCGGCCGCGCGCCATCACCCCCAGGGCATCCTCGAGCGGCATCTGCGAGGCCTCGTCGATGACGACCACATCGAAATCGAGTTCTCCCGGCTCGATATAGGTCGCGACCGACAGCGGCGACATCATGAAACAGGGCTTCATCTGCTGCAGCGCCTCGCCGGAGCGTGCGAACAGGTCGCGCAACGGCACATGGCGCCGCTTCTTGCCGAGCTCATGGCGGATCAGGGCGAGCTCGGTGAACTCGCTCTTGAGACCGACGCCGTTGCCGTGGGCGATGGGCCGGCGGCACAGGTCGGCGGCGATCTGCCGGCGCTGGCGCTCCAGCGTCTCGCGGTCGAGCCCCTGGAACTTGTCGCGGGCCTGGCTCATGGACAAACCGTTGTACTTCGACAGCTCCGGACTGCGCTCGAATGCGGACTTCGCGATCGAACGGGTTATCAGCCAATCGTGGCAGGCAAGCGCCACGTCGCTCGTCACCCGGCGCTGGATAAGGCGGTCCACGAAGGTTTCCAGCCCTTCGGCGGCGGCTTTTTCCACGGCCGTGTTGTAGTCGGTCCACTCACTCAGCGCGTCCGGTTGCGCGAGCGCCGCATCGATGCGCCTGATACGGCGATCGAGCGTGGTTTCCTCGCCATCCTCGCTCAGGAGGCTTCCGGTGATGTCGACGGCTTCGTTCAGGACGTCCTGCGAGGCCCCGGCCGACGTGCACAGCCCCGCCAGATGCGCACCCGCGGCACGCAGGCCGTCAATTTCCTGTTCCGAACAGGCCGAGGTGACACGGATCTTGATTTCCGCGGGCAGGTCTGCCGCGTCCAGAATGTCGAGAAAGTCGACCGCACCCGCCAGGTTCCTGATCGACAGGCGATAGGATGGGTTCTCCGCCTCGGTTGTGACCGCCGCGAACCTGACCTCCTCAAGGTCGCTGAGCAGGTGCGCGACACGGCCGAGCACCTCGAAGCTTGCGGTCGTCGAGACCCCGCAATCGCCGAGATCGCGGCAGGCCGTCTCGATCCGACCGACCCGCTGCAGCGCGGCGCCGACTTCGGCCTCGATGCTGTCGACTTCCCGTTCCAGCCCGCCGACCTCGTCGATCGCGGTATCCAGGTCCAGACCCTGAGCCAGTCTGATCAGTTCGCTGAGATGCTCGATCGGCGCCTCCAGCAGGAACCGCCGGTAGGCGGTGGACCGCTCGTCCGATGCCGGGAACGCCTCGAGCACCTGGTCGTACCAGTCCACCAGATCGAGATAGCGGCCGAAATCCGTCTCCTCACCCCTGAACCGGCTGCCGAGCAGATGGTGCAGTTCGCGGTCCGCTTCGAACTCCTCGCGATCGTCCAGATAGGCTTCCAGCCGCGTCAGCAGCCGCGCCATATCGCGGCTGCTCGGCCGGCGCGTCGTGTGGCAGATCGACTTGAAGAACGCTTTCGCCTGCCGGACCTCGGGGTTGAACGCGGTAAAGGCACCTGCAGCGCGCAGTGCGCGGGCGTGATGGCTGACGATTGCCAGTTCCGGCAACGGTTTCAAGGCGAACACCGCTTCCAGGTCGGAGCGGATCTCACCGAGCTGGCGCGCAATCTCGTAGCCGTCCCCCAGGGTCACCCGCGCCCCGTCCCTGAACAGGGTCTCGTGACGCAGCAGCAGACATCCCGAATCCACCAGGCAGGCGCAGCGGACCGCCATCAGGGCGGCGGTAAAGTCACCCGGCCGGCCCATCGGCCCGCCGACCACGACGCCCTGCGCCGCCTGCGCCACGGACAACGACGCCTTGACCAAAGCGGCGACATCGCGCAACTCGCGGGCGAATTCATTCGCGGCCGCCAGGTTTTCCGAGTCCGGCGCCTCGTCCTCGATGCGTTTCATGGCATCGAGCATGGTTTCCGCGAGATGGGTCCATCCCCGGTCGACCGGCAGAAGCTCCGCCGGCACGAACACCCGCGTGTCGCGCCCGTCGGAATCCTCAGTCTCGGCATCGGATGCCCCGCCGACAATTTCACACAGCTCGCGCAACTGCTTGCGGTGCGCGCTTTGACCGGCGGCCTCCACGAGGTGGGCGACCGGACCGTCCGGCGCGTCCGGCACGTCCTGCAGACCCTGGGCGAACTCCTCGAGGGCGCTGGTGGTCAGGTCGAACTCCGTGCCGAGGCGCTCCGCCAGGGTCTCGCGCACGGCGCGGACGGCGATCAGCGCATCGCGCCAATCCGCAGCCTTGCGCTTGATGTTCTCCTGGGCGAAGGGATCGGAATGGCACGCGCCGATCCACGACCAGGGCTGGCTGCCCACGGCCTCATGAGCCTCGAGAATGTTCTCGAGGCGGACGAACACTTCCTTGATGACGTCTTTCTGCTTGTTGCGCTGAAGCGTCGTCAGGTCGAGGACGTCTTCAAGCGTGATGTCGTCGAGCACGGCACAGGCGTCGCCGGCCTCGGCGCGCGCGCGCTGCGCGCCCCACAGCACCTCGTGAACCGACAGCCGCTGCGCCCCGATCGGCGCGTTGAGCGCATCGGCATAGGCATTCAACTGGTCCCTGCAATCCCGCAGCTCCGCCAACTGCGCGGCGAAATCACGGGGCGGGGCCAGCGTGTCCTGCAGATCGATGCGCCGCTTGAGCCCTTCGAGCACGGCGGACTTGGACGTCTTGTTGGAATGGGCCTGCAGGCAGAAATCATCCAGGCCGGCCTGCTCCAGGCGGGCGAACACCACATCCAGCGCGGCCTTCTTCTCCGCGACGAACAGCACGCTTCTGCCGGCCGACATCAAGGCGGCGATGATGTTGGTGATGGTTTGCGACTTGCCGGTGCCGGGCGGGCCCTTGATCACCAGGTCCTTGCCCTTGACCACATCGATCAAGGCGCTGTGCTGCGATGCGTCGGCATCGGCGATGAGCGCCACGTCTTTTTCGTCGATCTCGGTGGAATCGATCTCGTAGTCTTCGGCGACGAAGGTGCGCTCGCTGCCAGACGGGCCGCCAAGCAGCAGGTTGCGGATCAGGGTGTGACGTTCGAGGCGGTTGTCATCCGGCCATATGGCCGCGGTCAGGTCGTTGTACATGGCAAGCTTGGAGAAACCGAAATGCCCGACGGTCACGAAGCGCCGCACTTTCCAGCCGGGCTGGGCGGAGGCGTGCTTGGTGACCCGGCGCAGGTAGATCTCCGGCGTTTCGTCTTCACCGAATTCGGGCATCTCGTAGCCGAAATCCTGCCGCAGCCGGATCGCCAGCGTTTCGTTGATCTCCGCGTCGGCATTGTCGCTGAAGAGATCGTAGTGCCGCCATGGTTTCGACGTGCGCCGCTCGATCTGAACCGGCATGAGCAGAAGCGGTGCGAGATGCTTGGTGTCCGACGCATCGGGCTCCTGCCACTCCAGGAACCCGAAGGCGGCGTATAGCGTGTTGACGCCGGCTTCCTGCAGCATGGTGCGCGCCTGGTCCAGCACGCCGCTCAGCTTGCGGTCCATTTCACGCGGCAGCAGCAGGGTCTGGACTTCCGAGTCCAGATAGCGCTCGGGATCGTCGTCGCCGTCCTTCGGGAACGGCAGGGCATAGCTCGGCTCGAGGCCCTGCTCCCGGGCGAAGTCGGCCCGCGACATCCCGCTCTGGTCGACCCAGGGCTCCAGCCCCAAGGCGTCACGGACCCGGTCGCGCAACGCCCGTTCGACCTCCGAGGCCCGGCTTGAACTCTGTTCCTCGTCGCTCAGGGCGCCGAGTTCAATGCGATACTCTTCGTCCGTCGCGCGCGCCGCTTCGAGCGCCAGCAGGAACTCATCGCTCTGCTCGTCCTTTGCTTCGGTCTCCGGCTCGGGGAGCGACTTGAAACGCAGCCGCTTACCGTCCTTGAGCCTCTGGAACAGGATGTCCGGCAGTTCGTCGATGATGCGGATGTGGGTGCGGGCGCGCTCGGAGTGCTTGAACGACAGCAGCCGGTTGCGGTTGCTCAGATCCAGAAGCTGCTTGCGCAGGCCCTCCAGTCGTTGCAACAGCAGTCCGTCGAGATCCTCATTCTCGTTCGCAGCTGTCGTTTCAAATGTACTCAACGCGCATAAACCCGATCAGCGGTCCACATCGCCCTGTAGGAGACAACACAACGGCTTCTCTTTGATTTAGGGTGCCCAGCCGTTCGATTCCGAAGAAGTATTGCACAGATGGTTGCAAGAATCGCAGCAAAATGCTGGCCGGGAGAGAACACGCCTGTTGGGACACACAGCGAATAGTACGGTGTCATACGGACAATCTGTGACCGGCTCATGGCCGTTGCCCGAAAACCCGCCCTACGCCCTGATACACAAAGGTTTTCGCGCCCGGCCCGGGACGACATGAAAGGCCTGAAAACGACCGCACGCAAACGAAAGGGCCGGTAGATACGGAAACCGTACCGGGCGCCGTCCCGGTCAGACCTTCTCCCGGTCCGCCGCACCGGGCTCGGCCGCCGCGCCGGCCAGCAGTTCGATCTCGCGCCTCAGGCCACGGACCTCCTCGGTGAGGTTTTCCAGTGCCGCGTCATGAGCGGCGGCCTGTTCGTCGTCCTCGGACGCCGCTTCGTGCATCGAGTTGACGATGATCGCGATGAACAGGTTGAGCACGGCGAAGGTCACGATCAGAATGAACGGCACGAAAAACGCCCAGGCATAGGGGTAGATTTCCATCACCGGCCGCACGATGCCCATGGACCAGGACTCCAGCGTCATGATCTGGAACAAGCTGTAGGCGGAACGCCCGACCGTACCGAACCAGGCGTCGAAGTCGGCCCCGAACAGCTTGGTCGCCATGACCGAGGCGACGTAGAACACAAGCAACAGGAGGGCGCAGACCGAGCCCATGCCCGGTATCGCGCTGACCAACGCCTCCATGACCAGGCGCATGCGCGGCACCACGGAGATCAGACGGAAGGCCCGGATGATGCGCAGGGCGCGCAGCACCGACACCCCTTGCCCCAGCGGCACCAGCGATATCGCGACGATGACGAAATCGAAGATGTTCCAGGGGCTGCGGAAGAACCCGGCACGGTAGACGATCAGCTTGATGAGGATCTCGGCGACGAAGGTGGCCAGCGCCGCGATATCGAGCACATGCAAGAGGTTGCCGGCCCGCGCCATGGTCGACGGCGAGGTCTCAAGCCCGAGCACGATGGCGTTTGTGACAATCACGCCCATGATGAAGCGCTGCGTCGCCGCGGCCTCGATGAAACGGCGCAAACCCGCAATCGGACCCGTTTCCGCGGCGGGCGTCATGGTGTCGGGCTGACGTTGTTCGTTCATCGGCTTACCGGAGAGTTCCTGTGGATGACGTTGTCCGCCGGGCGCAGACGCCCTTCAGGGCCCGCGCCACGCCGGGACGAGAGGGAACGTAGTCAAACTCCCCGACGAATTAAAGGTCGAGATATGCGTCGGCGGGTTTCTGCTTTGTCACACCCGGAGCGGCCTCTGAGCGGGCCCCTCACCGCCTCACCCGTTGGCCTGGCCCTTCGCGACCATTTTCGCCCAGGAGTCGCGCAGGCCCACGGACCGGTTGTAGACCAGCATGTCTGCGGTCGATGACGGGTCGCGGATGAAATAGCCCTGGCGCTCGAACTGCAGGGCGGCGTCGGGTGCAAGCTCCGCGAGGCTCGGTTCGAGCTTGCAGCCGTCAAGCACGGTCAGCGAGTCCGGGTTCAGGCCGTCGAGGAAGCCGTCGCCCATGCCCGGCTCCGGCTCGGTGAAGAGGTGGTCGTAAAGCCTGACCTCGCCCGGGACCGCATGATCCGCCGACACCCAGTGAAGCGTGCCCTTGACCTTGCGGCCGTCCGGCGCGTCTCCGCCCCGGGTCGCCGGGTCGTACGTGCATCGAAGCTCCACCACCTCGCCGCTGTCGTCCTTGATGACGTCGGTGCAGGTGATGAAATAGGCGTAGCGCAGGCGCACCTCGCGGCCGGGCCCGAGCCGAAAGAACTTGCGCGGCGGGTCTTCCATGAAGTCTTCGCGCTCGATAAAAATCTCACGCCCGAACGGCACCATGCGCTTGCCCGCGCCCTCGTCTTCCGGGTTGTTGACCGCTTCGAGCTCCTCCGTCTCGCCTTCGGGATAGTTCTCGATCACGACCTTGAGCGGCCTGAGCACGGCCATGCGCCGCTCCGCGGTCTTGTTCAAGAGTTCGCGCGCGCAGTGCTCGAGGAGCTGCACTTCGATCATGTTGTCCGATTTGGTCACGCCGACGCGCTGGGCGAAATCGCGGATCGCGGCGGCCGGATACCCGCGCCGTCGCAGGCCCCTGACCGTCGGCATGCGCGGGTCGTCCCAGCCTTCCACGTGACCGTCCTCGACGAGCTGGATCAGCCGGCGCTTGGAGAGCACCGTATGGGTCAGGTTGAGGCGCGAGAATTCGTACTGACGCGGCACCGACGGCACCGGCAGGCTCTCGATCAGCCAGTCATAGAGCGGCCGGTGGTCGGCGAATTCGAGCGTGCACAGGGAATGGGTCACCCCCTCGATTGCGTCCGACTGGCCATGGGCGAAGTCGTAGGTCGGATAGATGCACCAGGCATCGCCGGTGCGCGGATGGGCGGCATGAAGGATTCGGTAGATGACGGGATCGCGCATGTTGATGTTGCCCGACGCCATGTCGACCTTGGCGCGCAGCACACGCTCGCCTTCGGCAAACTCACCGGCCTTCATGCGGGTGAAGAGATCGAGATTTTCCTCCACCGGGCGGTCGCGGTAAGGGCTGTTCCTGCCGGGCTCGGTCAGGGTGCCGCGATACTCGCGGATCTCGTCCGCCGTGAGGTCGTCGACATAGGCCTTGCCTTCGCGCACCAGATGCAGCGCCCACTCATAGAGCGTGTCGAAATGGCCGGACGCGTAGTAGAGATGCTCGCCCCAGTCGAATCCGAGCCAGCGCACATCCTCCTGGATCGCCTCGATGAATTCGTGCTCTTCCTTGACCGGGTTGGTGTCGTCGAAACGCAGGTGGCAGCGCCCGCCGAACTCCTGCGCGACCCCGAAATTAAGGCACATGGACTTGGCGTGTCCGATGTGGAGATAACCGTTGGGTTCAGGCGGAAAACGGGTGACGACCGTCTCGGTGCGCCCTGCCGCGAGGTCGTCACGGATCACATCGCGAATGAAATCCTTCGCAGCCTCGTCACTCTCATGCGCCGCTTCGTTCATGGTCTCGGTCTCCAGATGCCGGAACGGCCGCGCCGCCCCGCCC
>Ga0209633_10005659_pt1 | contig 10910 bp, 13 predicted proteins | sample Cruoilmetagenom1_FD_187290 | JGI IMG/M metagenome (GOLD analysis project Ga0209633, IMG submission 187290) | Oil polluted marine microbial communities from Coal Oil Point, Santa Barbara, California, USA - Sample 1 (SPAdes) (version 2) | ecosystem: Environmental > Aquatic > Marine > Oil seeps ... | reverse complement strand
AGCCGCCCTGCGGTATACCGCCAAAGAAGTCCGTCTGGGTTGGTTCGAAATGCACGCCCGTATAGCCGATCTGCACGCCGTTCAAATAAATAATCCCCTCGCCAAACGCCGAGTAATACGTCACCTGCGCCCCCGCATCCCACAATGCCTGCGCCAGCGTAATCGTGTCCTCCGTCCCATCAATCATAAAGTTAAGGTTACTCGCTGACATGGCCTGCTCGGAACTAAGATACCGCCCGCCCGAAGTCGTAATAGGCGGCAGTTCAGACACCACGGTGTTCTTAAGGTCTCCCAATGGCTCCTGCGGAGTACTGGGGTCGAAGGCGTTGGACTGCCCATTGATGAGCACAGGAACACCTGCGACCATACTCGCAACTGTGAAGTTATCTTCAATAACCGTTCCTTCAATACCTTCTATCCCTGTCAAAGTATCAGTACCGCCTGCAACCAATAGTCTTTTTTCTACCGTAATGGTGGCACCATTAATCGTCGCCCAAACCCCTTCAAAATCCCCATTGGTTGTTATACCGCGGTAATCGACTGTATCAAATCCAGACCCGCCATTAATTGCATCATCGCCAAGACTTGCAAAGATAGTATCATTACCACCCTCAGACCGAATATCATCATCTACAAAAATAGAATTTCGGCCATGAATTTCTTCGTTAAACCCTGTGCCCTCCGTAATGGGGTTTTGGAGTCCATCTTGGTCTGCTATCAGGACATTGGTGGCGAAATCGTTTGGGTTCATGGTAAGGGTAACAAATAAGAGATTGCTCGTTTGCTGATATGCGTCTCCTATAGGCTCGATTATTGAATTATAAGATGTACTTCCTTGTTCAAACTGACTCACAATCCCTGCAAGAAATTGCTCTGTTCCGTCTGTTGCTATGGTTCCATCCCCATTCACATCATATTCTAGCCAGAACCCACTTCCGCTAAACCCTTGAAATATTTGATAACCCGTTGAAGAGTCAATTTCCCAAGCACTCCGCCTTACTAAATTGCCATCATTATTTATTTCATCAGAAATTACATAATTTAAATCAACAAGCCCAGCGCTACCAGTTTCAGCGAGAGTTTCGCTATCTCCTACAGGCACAGGAGAAGGATTTGTTGGGGTGCCAGAGTTTACATAACCACCAGTCCATAACCGCCCAATGGCATCACCTGGGTCAGAGAAAATGATCATTCGGTTTGTGGGTATATTGGCTAGTCCAGAGTTGGTTGCTGTACTTAATGCAGCCGACTGCACTTGAAGGATACCGATGTCTTGCCCTGTATAGCCACCATAGTTTCCTACATTATATACATTTATTGGCGAAGTAGGCGTTTGTGTATCTTGTAATATTCCAAAATCAATATTGCCACCAAATGCGCCCCATGCATTTCCCTCACCTGCCGATAGACTCCAATTGGCGAATGTAAACTCGGATTGGTCGATAACATGTCCAGCAGTGAGGGTTATTCCATTGCCTATATAAACTCCAGAACCTGCATTGTTATTTGCATCAATATCTATATCAATCGTTGATACATAGTTCCTTTGAATGGTTGAGGTTTGTGGTGTGGCTATTGAATAGGGCATGGTTAGTTCTCCTTGATTGGGTAAATTGGGTAAAATTGTTGGCTTTCCCATAGGCCACATTGAAATTCAAAAACTTCCGACATAATAAACTCGGAACCTGAAAAAGCTGTCCCTGTTAAGTCTGAATAATCGTTTATGAATCGTTTGGTTCCGTTGACACGTGTAATTACAGATTTTCCTGTCTCTCGATCATATTCTGGCTCTTGCGCGCCTTTGATTACCAATTCATATTGAGAATTGATTAGAGTATAGTCTTTGTTAGGTTTTGGTTGCCTATGTTTAAAATTCACGGCTGTACCATTAGTGCGAATAAATCCACGGCAACCCGCTTTCAAAATATCGTTATCTTGTATACGATGGTGCAAATAAACCAATTTTAGGGAACCGATGCACAGCGTATCAACAACTTCTCTTTCACATTGACCTTTTAGGCTATTAAACTTTAATAGAAATTCAGGATCCAACGCTGGGTCATATATCTACTTTTCACCCAAAGGTGTTTGAATGTTCTGTTTAGGTTTTCCATGAGTTGACAACGAATCTACATCTAGTGGCCCCCATGGTGTCCAGATGGGCTTTGTGGGTTTCACCACTGTAGTGAAATCTTCAACGCTCGGGATGGGGGTTTGTTGATTTGTTTCAGAGCTAGCCGTATCTGACGTACTCGAAGCACACCCCGTAAGCCAGCCGCCCGCCACAAGCGCCGCGCTCCACATCAATGTTTTTCCTAAACTTCCCACGTCACACACGAGCCTCACTTAAGATTTCATTAACCATAACATACCCCCCGCGTGTTTTGTCAACCCATTGGGGCATTATGCCGCCCATACTCGCCTTTTGATATTGTCGCGGCTCGCGATCAGAACGTCATGGTCGCGGCCTAAGGAAGCGCAATAGACGAAAAGTGTATTTAATGCAGCCCTTTGTGGGCTGTATTATTTTGTATAATGTGCATGTTATTTTAATAAATAATTTTGCATAATGGCGCTACTGAACCTATATACTTGATATGAATGGAGAACGCATGTCTGCGCTGAGTGAATTAAAGCAAAAGTTGAGACCGGGCCGAGTGTATCGGCGGTCTGACCTTGCGCGTTGGTCAAAGGCAGTTGATCGCCATGTCAGCAAGTTAGTGGAAGAAGGCGTTTTGGTAAAAGCTTCGGGCGGGCTTTATATGACACCGAGTAAAGGCCGCTTTGGTGATATGCCTGCCGACCCTGCAAAACTTGTTGCTAAGTTCTTAAACGGTGATCGGTTTTTAATGGTTAATCCGAATGTCTATAATAGCCTTGGGGTTGGCACGACGCAGCTTTATAATGAGGTGGTTGTTTATAACCGTAAGCGTCATGAACATTGTGAGCTCGGCGGCCTTAAATTTGATTTTCGGAGAAAGATGGATTTTCCCAAAACGGTAACTCCAGAATTTCTTTTGGTCGATCTATTTAATAATGTGAAACATCTTGCCGAGGACCACGAGGAAGTTCTGCGCCGTGCTAAAGTTAGTGCCGTCAATATGGACGCTAAAGCTCTTCACAAGGCGGCGAAGAAATACGGTAAGATAGGAACCAAGAAGATAGTTGAAAGCCTTTTGGCAGAGGCGGCCTAATGTATCTGCATGAATAGGTAAAGCCTCCACAGTAAGTAGAAACAACAAGCACTACCGCTAATATCTAATTAACAGTTATTGCCAATTATCGTTAATTGTGTTATGGGGTGAAAACAGTGGACAAAAGGAAGGCCGACATGACCAAAACAATGAATGTATCTTTGCCAGAGAGTATGAGCGAATTTGTACAGACGCGGGTAAAAAGTGAGCAATACGCAACCACAAGCGCGTATATCCAAACGCTCATACGAGCTGACCAGAAGAAAACAGCGCAAGAGCGGTTAGAGCTTTTACTCTTGGAGGGGCTTGATTCTGGAAAACCAATAGAAGTGACGCCTGCTCATCTCGATGATCTAAAAACCCGCCTAAGACAGCGCCTACAAAAACGAGCATAGCCCGTATATGATGCATAGAATTACACGAAGTCCCATTGCCGTCAGCGACATGCTCGACATTGCGGAGTATTTTGCCGAGCAAAACACAGCGCAAACGGGCGAGCGCTTTCTTGATGCGGTAACGGCAACTGAAAGGGCGCTGCTTGATATGCCTAAAATGGGAGTACTTCGGAGCTACAAGTCCACACGTCTAAAAGACATGCGCATGATACCAGTCAATGATTTCAAGAATTACCTATTGTTCTACATCCCAAGCGTCAAAGAAATTTACACCGTTCGCGTTTTACATGGCGCGAGAGATATGCAAACACTATTTGGGTGAGGTTGGTCTTCGCGGTGATTGTACCCATCATTAGGTTATTGTGTTGTACCGCTGTTAGGTTATTGTGTTGTACGCTTGTAATCTACAGATAGACATAGGAATCAGTATGAACATCGGCCTGTCCAATCAGGATGAAATGTATATCGCAAATCTGATTGAGTCTGGTGAATATAAATCCGCAAGTTCTATAATTGGTGATGCGCTACGCGTTACATAAGAAATTAAACCAAAAATCTATTGATGATTTACGCCGTGCTATCGCTAAGGGCTGGGATGGTAAGGGCAGTGATAAAACTGTGAGCGACATTCTTAAGTCAAAGCTAGGTTAATCGTAGTAAATCAAAATACGGTTTTGGTCCGCCTGCCAAAAAAAATGACTGAAAGGCGCTTTTTAAAGAAGCCCACAATCAAATTTCCTATCCTCAAAATTCCCTAAAATACCCCGAATTTCACTTATTCGTGCTACCCCGGTGCTACCCCGAGAGTAATTTTGGTATGGCTAAATATCTACAAATTTCTAAGTCGTTGTTTTTATTGTGATAAATGGCGCACCCGACAGGATTTGAACCTGTGACCTCTGCCTTCGGAGGGCAGCGCTCTATCCAGCTGAGCTACGGGTGCTAATCTATATTGCTAAGACTAGTCGCCGCGCATATCTTTGGGACAAGTCATCAGGATATGCCCTATAGCCCCTGTGTTTGGCTTTGCCAAGTGCAATCATCTCGTTTATGTAGAGCAAAACTTTGCGGTAAAAATTAGGATACGTTATGACTATGAACTTTTTGCATACCATAAAGGCGCTTGTCTTGTTATTTGCTGTGGGTGCGTTGACGGGCTGTGGTCAGGGCCCAAGTGTCGATGCACGCGTTGAGGAAGCGCGTAACCGCACCGAAGGGCCTGCACTTTGGAAAGTTTCAGACCATAACAGCACGCTTTATCTTTACGGGACGGTGCATCTACTCCCAGACGATACAGATTGGCAGCGCATGGATATGCAAATCGCATTTGATGAAGTGGGCACAGTCTTTTTCGAGATCCCAGATAACAATCAAGCCGCCTTGGACGCTAGCACTATGCAGCGCACCCATGGCCGCTATACAAGCGGGCTTCGCTTATCTGATCATTTAGGCAGCTTAAATCAAAAGCTTCTATTCGCGGCGGCACACAATGCGGATATACCCGCTGCTGCCCTAGATAATTTTAAGCCATGGCTCGTGACGGATATGTTAATGATTGCGGCCGCTGAAAAAGCAGGCCTTAAGGCTGAAAATTCGGCTGATACGGTATTACGCGCCAAAGCCAAAGCCGCCCAAAAATCTATCAAAACCCTTGATACAATGAGCACTTATATCGAAGCCGTTGCCCTTCAACCCGACTATGTCCAAATGCAAGCCCTCGAAGATACGATTGCCAATTTCGACACACTGTCTAGCGACATTGAACGGGTGAACGCGGCTTGGTTAATAGGCGACATCAACAGCCTAGAAACTGACCTGATCTTACCCGCAAAACAGCGCTCACCAGAACTGTATAAAGCGCTATTTTCAGAACGGAATAAGAAATGGGCGCGTACGCTGGATGTATTTTTACAAGGCGATGGAAGCGGTATGGCCGTAGTTGGCATTGGGCATCTCGTCGGCACTGACGGCCTACCAGATCAAATGATTGAACTCGGGTACGATGTTGAACGGGTTCGCCGCTACGATGTGAGCCGGTAAACTTTCTCTCATAAATAATATAAGTCTAGCTCGTCCTAAGTTTTATTTAGTCATTCACCTAATTAGTCTTGACTCTAATTAGTTATTACGCTAAATAGGCGTTATGCGGATTAATAAAGTTTTAAAAGCCCTGTCACATCCCACCCGCCGCGATATTCTCGTGCGGCTTAGGAATGGGCCGTTGTCAGCTGGGAATTTGGCCTCACATTTCGATGTATCCAAGCCGACAATGTCGGCACATTTCAGCGCCCTGAAAGACGCTAGCCTTGTGTATACCGAACGCGAAGGCAATACGCTTTTATATCATCTTAATGTCACGGTAGCCGATGAAGCTCTCGCGAGCTTGATGTCGATCATTGGAAGTGGGAAGAGCAATGTATAAAAAAACTTTTTTAGTGGCATTTATAGTAACCGCCCTTAATTTCATCTTCACATGGTTTGCCGCGCAGCACTGGGACTTATCCAATATGGATAAATTATTTATTAGTGGCGAGATCACCCCAACACATTGGCAATTCCCAATAGCTGCACTTGCTATGAACTTTATTATGTGGGTATCACAATATATTGACCCTCACAAAGAGGGCTTACTAAAGTCAAAGCCTGTGGCTGTAGTCTCTATTTTTGGCGTCTCCATCATGTTGTTAATTGCGCAAGTTTGCACCGTACTTATGGACGTTGACGTGATATCTAAGGGCTTAGGTAAGGGCCTTATTCTTACCACTGGCTATATCGTGCTTTTAGGTATTAGCAATTATTTTAGCACAGCTCGGAAATCATACCTAACGGGCCTGCCAACACCATGGACTATGACAAGCGATCTTAGCTGGGCGAAAACCCATCGGTTTTTGGGGCGCTCGCTTATGCTTGTAACACTGGCTGGCTTTATTACTTCCTTTGTATTTAGCTTTGACACTGGAGGAAAAATTGTAGTGTATGGCTTCCTCACCGCCCTCATCGCCGCAACCATATATTCTTACATTGTGTGGAAAGGTGACCCCACTCGGAATAAATCCTAACCATTAATTTTAACCCCATTCTCATTAATTTATGAGACGAACCCTCAACGAAAGAGAGAAAGATTATGAATAGAAAATTATTAATTAGCGCGGCACTAGCCGTCACATTTTTACTAAGTGGCTGCGGCAGCAAGCAAGAAGAAAGCAAGTCTACAAAGACCCCTGCGCCAGAAAAGAAAACTGTAGAACATGTTGATCACGGCTTTGCCAAAGAGCCAGCCCTATGGATGGTAAAAGATGAGGACACGACAGTTTATTTGTTCGGTACTATTCACCTGCTCAAGCCAGAAATGAAGTGGGAAAACGAACGCTTCAACACCGCTTTTTCTGCTAGCGACGCTATTTACCAAGAAGCAGACGTCACTAGTGACGAAGCTCTTCAGGACATGATGAAAATCCTGCCAAGCCTAGCTATGTATTCCGATGGCCGCAAATTAAGCGACGTTCTTGATGATGAAGAAGAACGGGAAGTGCAAGAAGCCGCCGATATTGTTGGCGTGCCAATGGCGGGCCTAGAAGGTATGCAGCCATGGTTTGCGGGTCTCAATCTCATGCAAGTACAAATCATGAAACAAGGGTATAAACCAGATTCTGGCGTGGAGATGGTTATTAGTGCTAAAGCTAAAGAGAGCGGAAAAGAAGTCCGCTATTTTGAAACTGCCTCACAGCAGCTTAAGTTCCTTGGCGGCCTGCCAGAGGACAGCCAAGTCGAGTTTTTAGTGCAAGGCGCAATTGCTATTGAAGACGATCCAGAAATGCTCGACCGGCTGGTGGCTGACTGGGCTGAAGGTGATGTTGCCTCCATCGGAGACATTATGTCAGGTGTGGATGATTGGGGAGACCAAACAGTCTATGACACATTATTGGTGAACCGTAATAAAGATTGGGCCGTGCAAATAACTGACCTTATGGACGACGAAGCCGGCACATTTTTTGTCGCCGTCGGCGCTGGGCATTTAGCGGGCGAAGACAGTCTCGTCGCGCTACTACGAGCCAATGGTGAAACCGTAACACGGCAATAAACAAAACCCTCATTATTAAAACGACAAACCCTTCGCAGTGCGCGGAGGGTTTTTTCGTATTGCCCCCCGCTAAATTTACGTCAAGGTTTTCTCTCTTGCTAATATGTGCATTTGTGTGCATATATACCCTTATGAACAATGATAATCTTAAAGACACACCTGAACACATGGCCGTGGCGCAAGCGGCGCTGGATGTTTTGGACACAAAGTATTTCAAAGCACTATGCGAGCCAACCCGCGTTGAGATCATGAGAAAGCTCATCACGATTGGCGCGTGTGATGTGGGCACGATAGCGCAAGGGCTTTCCCAAGACCGCTCCGTTATCTCGCGGCACCTCGCAACATTGGAACGGGCGGGTATTTGCGTATCGCGCAAAATTGGACGGCGGGTACTTTATGATCTAGACGGGCCCTATACCGTGGCAAAAGTAACGAGTATTTTAGAAGCGATTAAGCCGATGGCAGAGCTTTGCAAGCCGTTTGAAGGGTTTGAGGCAAATGATAAAGGGGCAGCATAATGGCGACATTTACAGGCACAGCAGATGATGGCCGCGAGGTTATATACACCGATAAAAAACGGCATATGTGGTGGCTAAGTTTTGTGGGCACAGCCATTATGGCAGGGACAATATGGCTGTATTTCTTGCTTGGTAAAAACCCGCTCGTCACGCTCATCCCATTTCTTTATATATATTTCGTTACGCCAATTATTGATAAGATCGTTGGCGTCGATACACATAATCCGCCCGAAGAAGTTGTCGCCGATATGATGAAGGACAATTATTATCGCTTTCATATTCAAATTTACATCCCCATTTTCTTTATCACATTTGCGGCCTATGTCTGGTTTGTCGGTACGCAGCAGGATTTACCATGGTGGTCAGTGGTCGCGCTAATCATCGGCGTCGGGTCTGGTAGCGGCGCTATGCTCGCCTACACTCATGAACTTGGTCACAAAAATAATAAGTGGGACCAGTTTTTATCCAAAGTTGGCAATTGCCTGATGGGGTATGGGCATTTTAATATCGAGCATAACCGTGGTCATCATGTATGGGTATCAACGCCTGAAGACCCTGCAAGCTCGCGTATGGGCGAAAGTATTTACCGCTTCATCTTGCGTGAAATCCCGGGCACAATTAAGCGCGGCCTATGGCACGAAAAGAAACGCCTTAAAGCACAAGGCCGCGGGTTTTGGTCAATTCATAATGTTGTCCTGCAAGTTTATGTGGTGACCATCGCGATTATTATCGGGTTCGTTTTCATGTTTGGCCCAAATATTTTATGGTTCCTTATTCCCCATCATATGGTGGGCTGGTATGCGCTCACGCAGGCCAATTATATTGAGCATTACGGCCTATTGCGCCAGAAAAAAGCCAATGGGAAATACGAACCGTGTCAGCCAAAGCATAGCTGGAACACCAATCATTTATGGTCAAATATGGCGCTCTTGCATCTACAGCGCCACTCGGATCATCACGCCTACCCCATGCGCCCTTATCAAGTTTTGCGCGATTATCCCGATGTGCCCGCTTTGCCTACGGGCTATGGCGGCTGCTTTGCTTTGGCCGCTATCCCGCCGCTCTGGTTTAAAGTCATGGACCCCAAAGTCATGGACTGGGCTGGCGGCGACATCACCAAAGTCAATGTCGACCCAAAGCGCAAAGAGAAATTATATGCCAAATATGGCAGTGGTACGCTCTCGCCTGCGGAGTAAATCAGCCTTAGCTTTCCCGCGTGATTAACGTTAAGAACATCGCGGCCGAAAGGCCGACCGTGCTATAGAGCATGGCCATGACCATGATCTGATAACGCACGGCGATGAGCGGATCAACGCCTGATAAAATTTGCCCGGTCATCATGCCAGGCAATGACACAAGGCCGACCGCAAATAGCGCATTCGTCATGGGAATAAGCGCCGTGTTAAACGCGACCCTGCGCGCATGAACGGATGACTGGCCGCGCTCTATTTCGTCAAAATATCGATCAGCGGCTAAAGATATAGCGTTCATGGCACCTGCAAATATCATCCCCGCGAGCGGCACCGTAAATTGAGGTTTATACCAAGGCGACAACCGCAGCACACCTTGTGTGGTTAGCGCCAACACCAGTCCGCCGCCAATTAAAATTGACAAAAAAGCCTTGCCTAGCAAAGCACGGCGTTTTGCTTTAACCGTGCGCAAAGAAATCCAGCTCGACGCCACCAGCATAATGGCAAGCACCGCCAGAATGATCCAGCTTTGCTCCGCTGCAAAGATAAACCCGAGAACATAGCCAATGACCAGTAATTGCCCGAGCATGCGCAGCATGGCATAACCGCCCTCTTTATAATCAAGCGCCCATTTATACTGGATAACCAGTACCACTAAAACAGGCAGCAAGGAGAGCGCCAAATGCGGCAAAGAAATAATGGTAATCGTATCAGACATAATTCAAACCAAAGGAGTAAACGGCCCATATGGTATCACAGTTTCAAACCTTATCCAATGTGACAAGTCGCGCCCGCATTAGCCCCCGCACTGAATTGCCGATATAAATTTCATCTGCGGTGAGCACATCATCATATGTCAACACCCGCTCTTTAGCCTCGCCGCTGTCCAACAGAACGCGGCGCAAAATGCCTGGCAAGAGGCCCGACGATAATGACGGCGTAAACATCTGCCCGTCTTTAACGATGAACACATTGGTATAACTGCCTTCGCATAACTCATTACGCTCATTAAAAAACAAGGCTTCCCTGCAGCCCGTCTGCTTTGAAAGCCGCGCCAGCTCGCCTTCGATAAATGCGCGTTTTGTTGTTTTGTGGATAAGGTATTGGTTTTCTGAATTTAGGGGTTTCTTTGATAAACTGACGGGCCAAGCCTGATTTGGCGGCGTAAATTTTAAAACTGCACTATTGATCTCGATTGCCCCGTCACGCGCTAATGTCAGCCGAATTTTTTGGGGGCCTTCTAAATCAGCCGCTGCATTTGTTAGCGCCGTGTTTACATGTTTGAAATTACAAATAAAGCCAAGCGCGCGCGCAGAATATTGCAGCCGCGCCAGATGTAAATCCAGATACATAAACCCTATTTGCTTGTGCCAGCCAAATGTTTCTATAAGCCGAAAATCATCTTTCAAAAATGACGCCTTTAAAAGGCACTCATTATACTCGTCCGTGCCTTTAGAATCCGCGACAACGCCGCTGCCCACGCGGTATTCACAGCTTCCATCTTCGCCTAAAACCAATGTGCGGATACCAAC
>Ga0209633_10005658_pt1 | contig 10911 bp, 7 predicted proteins | sample Cruoilmetagenom1_FD_187290 | JGI IMG/M metagenome (GOLD analysis project Ga0209633, IMG submission 187290) | Oil polluted marine microbial communities from Coal Oil Point, Santa Barbara, California, USA - Sample 1 (SPAdes) (version 2) | ecosystem: Environmental > Aquatic > Marine > Oil seeps ... | reverse complement strand
TATCGCATATGGCCGACTATTAAGTATTGGTAGTACAAGTATTGCAATTTATGATGGAAAGCAGTGGGAAATATTATATGGTTCTGCATCAAAAGACTTTCAGACCGTTATTGATGATGTACTTAGTTAGGAGAATATATGCTACTTACCCTTAAAAAAGAGGATACGCTTAAAAGAAAGTTTGTAGTGTTTGGTATTTGGTTTTATTCAATATTGTTTTTTAGTATTACTGTGTATCAATGTAAATTATATTATATTGATAAAGTAGAAATAAGCTTACTCTCTTTAGGAATTATAAGTATCTTAGCTTTTATTTCTATAATGTTGATATTTAAATCTAAGATGGCAAGATTAATTATTTTACTGAATCTTTATATTGGTTTGTGGGCATCAATTATTTTATGGCTAATGTCTTTGTATCTATATTTTTTACATACATCTACATATGGGCTATTTAATATAATAATTCAAATTTTAGGTATTTTTTTTATTTCATTAATTATATACTTGTTTAGTAACAAAGAGGCATCACAGTTATTTAAAATAAAAGATCTAAAAAAAGATTTCTACTGGCTTTTTGGAATATCTCTTGGGATAGTATTTGTTGGAGGATTGATATATGCATTAAATAACGATATTAGTCAATTAGTTAGGGAATAAAATGATAAAAATAGAAAAATTAGCAATGCACTCTTCTCTTGGAAGAGGTGCAGTATTTAATGCAATGGCAATGCACTGTGGTTATGATGGATTTGCTTCAGAGACACTAGGTCAAGATGCAGAAGTTATTACCTCACGAATCTCTTTAGATAAGTCACAAGTAAAAACAAGTAGCCGGACAATAACTTTACTTATAGATACTATAGAAGACATAACAAGTGAAGTTGATACAACAAATATAGCATTATATATTTGTTTAGATGATAGCTATTATCTCTATGATAAGAATGATGAATTTATAGAGTTTTTTGGAGACTTAAAAAAGAAAAATATCCTATACTATTTTGATGTACAGAGAGTAAAAAGGTTTACTTATGGAAGAAATAGTTTTATTTATGCATTTAAGAATGCTAGTGAGTTATTTAAAAATGATGCTTACGAACAAGTGCTTATTATCAGTGTGGGGAGTAACATTATGCCTAAAGACATAAGCTTTTATCATGCTCAAAATAGACTCCTAACAGACAATAACTCCAATGGTTTCATACCAGGAGAAGCTGCTACAGCCATACTACTTTCTAAACCTACAGGAGAAGAGAATGAAATCATCATCTCTGGGGTAGGTACAGCCAAAGAAACGGCGACTATTTACAATGAAGAAGAACTTTTAAGAGGTAAAGGTTTAAGCGAGGCTATCATGGAGGCTTCAAATCAAGCTAAAGTACCCATACATGAAACTTCTTTTAGAGTAGGATCCATGTCAGGAGAAGAGTACTTTTTTGATGAAGCTACTTTAGCCCAAACAAAAACCCTTAAACAAAAAATACCAGACCACCCTCTTTGGCACCCAGCTGATAGTATAGGCGAAGTGGGAGCAGCCATAGGTGGAGCAATGGTCATTCAGACCTATTATGCTATGTTGAAAGGGTATGCTCCTGGAGACAATGCCATCTGTCATATAAGTAACGATGATGAACTTAGAGGTGCGTTTATCATGCAACATACGCATAAAAAAACTATTGAAAAAGAGGCCACAACAGATAGTTTAGAAGGGTTGTATTTCTCAGACATTATCAAACAACAACTCAAACATGATGCCCCTTATGCATGGTTTTTAAAAGAGACTGCAAGCCATAGCCCACTCTTTAGAAAAAAAGACATCCAAAGACTAGACGATAGACTTGAAAGTTACATGGAATGCTTTATCCTTTCTCAAAGAGCCAATGACTCACTCTTAGAGATGCTAAACCTTGATGACTGGGGAGCAGTGTATGTGATGGCAAGGGTAGCTTTGGTAGCTGAAGATGACGATGTTTTTTTTAAAGCAGTAGAAGCAGTGAATAACAAACAACAAGCTAAAGAACTGAGTGGTGCACTGAAGTGTAAAGAGTATGACACACTAAAAGAAAAACTACAAACCCTCATCACGCATACAAATCCATGGGTACGTGTTGCCTGTGTAGAGGCTCTCAACTACTTCAAAGTACATATAGAATCATCAGCCATACAAAGGCTACTTGAAGATGAATCTAGTCAAGTACAAGAGGCTGTCTTAAAACTCATAGGTGACCATAAACGGATGGCATATACACAAGAGATAAAAGTATTTGTAGACCATGAAAATGAAGCAGTGAAGTATGCAGCCACCTATGCAGGTTGTATGTTACAGGTACCAAAAGCATATCAAACACTTCAAACCTTTTGTTTTTCACAAAATACTTACCTTCGTGAAGCATTGACTTTACTTTATAGTGTAGTAAAAGACGAGAAAATAGCTTCGTTACTAGAAGATGTGTCTAAACAGACGCTTTCTCCACGTATTAAAGCGTATAACCTTGCTATGGCAGGATACCCAGAAGCCATACCTATACTCATCAATCAAATGCAAAAGCTTGACCATGCTCTGTATTGTGGAGAAGCATTTAGTTTTATCACAGGTGTTGACTTGGAAGATGCAGATCTTATACGTGTAGCCAACTTGAGTGAGGAAGAAGAGGAGACTTTGATGCAGTCACGTAAAGCAGATGAATGGACACAAAGTTATGAAGAGGACTTACCTTTACCTGATGTAGCGTTAGTAAAAGCTTGGTGGCAAACGCATCAACAAAGTTTTGTACAAGGAACACGTTACTTAGCAGGAAAAACATACACACAAGAGAACTTAGAAAATATCAAAGAAACAGGGACACAAGCACAGAGAAAAGTGGCAGGGTTAGTCTTAAAATTAAAGTACACCAAAGAAGTTGTATTGAGAGACGAAACATTTTCTGTTGATAGTTTAAAAGTCTAGAAACATATAACTAAACAATAAACGGTATAATCTAAACATAAATTTTATATAGGGAAATTGAGGTTTAGAATATGAATGAAATGCATGATATATATAGTCTACCAAATGAAGTAGGGGTGGTGCCTTACTTTAAAGGGTCGTTAGAGTTCTCCATTGTGGATAACAAACTTTTTTTACAAAATGGGGCTGCTGTTGACCCCTCTGGTGAGTATTTGTTTTTGCCTAAAATATCTTATGAGGTACTTGAAAACCTAGAGCTGATCGGTTTTGAAAATCATACGAAACATTACCTGTACCTCGAAAAAATGAAATCTCAAGAACAAACTGCAAATGAAAATCGAGTAGCATATAGAGAAGTAGAAGAGGGGATAAGCTTTTTTATCTCTACGCAAAAGTATTATGATGGTGTGCTTTTAGGTGAGATAGACATAGACTATGAAGTAGGTAATGCAGAGGGGAAAAGGACTATAGGTATAGCCACAAATGCCTTTTCACCTAAGAAAAATGAGATAGATATGCGATTTATAGATAGAAGAAATGCTGTAGTGGATCCTATGAATGAAGAAGAGAAGAGGGTGGTGGGAGAAACTCTTTTTACTTTGGCTTCTTCTTTACAGCATAAGCTGAAAAAAGAACAAAAGTTTGAACTCGCTACTTTATGTTCAGCATTTTTCACATTTGCAGATGTGCTTAGCACTTCTTCTTTTTCTCATCATGTTTTGTATCAAAAACTTGAAAACCATAGTAAACTTTTTGCTTGGATAGACAAAGAGGTATGGGGTGAGAGTGTCTCTTCTCTTATAGAAAGACTAGCGGAGATGTTTGAACATAATGCACAGCAATACAAGGCTACTTTTTATCGTTTGGACAAAGAACGAGAAGATGGGTTTTTTTATCAGGTATTGGATAACATAGAAAAAATGAGTGATGCCTTGATGCATACAGATGAAAACGTTAATGTAGTCGTGGCTCCAGATGTTGACCTTGAACAGATACATAGATCTACGATTTTGGAAGATTTTAGTTTTGACCCTTTGCCTGATGAGGATTTTCAAGAGTCAGGAAAAGTAGAAGAACAAGATGAAGAAGAACATGCTACCGTTTTACTGGGTATGGGGGCACAAGAGTACATACAAGTAGGTAGAGGCACACAAAGTGGAAATGATATCATCGTAGGAGAAGATGACAAAACAGTTTCACGTACACATGTACGCATAACGGCACACAAACAAGGGTTTTTTATAGAAGACTTGAGTACGATGGGAACTTATGTGGATGGCCAAAAAATAGAAAAAAATAAGAAAAAATTTGTTACACGAAAAAATAATATCGCCTTAGGTAAAAAGAACTGCATCTTAGACTTGAGTCATTTAAAAATACAATCTTTGTTGGGAAATTAAGGTATAGCTTTGGCAGTATATCATGACGATTTTGAAGTGATGTTACACGATGAGTGTGTTGTAGATGGGCAAACGTATGTAGTGACTACCAGTACCAATGGCCTGATCTATAGGGTAGAAATTTTAGAAGATCATGAACTTGTTGATGCTATAGAAGTTGAGTGTGATGACTTAAGGTTTGAACCTCAGAGTGAGCAACTTTTCATTTCACTTTATACACAGGCACATAGTGAGACTAGAGAGAAATACTGTACAGTTGCGAAAGAGCCTGAAGAAGTTAAATCTACATTTGTAGAAAAACCTACAGAGATAGAACAACAGGTACAAGAAGATGAAATGTTTGAAGCAAAAACATCTTTTGAGAGTATGTTGGAACGTGTTCATGCATTTTATGGACAGGTTAAAAAGAAGATTCAGGACAGAGGGTATAACCATAGAGTGGTACTTCCTATGGCTCTTTTAGGAATGCTTTTTTTCTTTTTGTTGATGGGTAGGGTACTGATATGCAGTGATTTTGTAGAACAGAACTTTTTAACCCAAGGGAGTGAAAAGGTAGCTTACTTTAAACAGACAGAGTCTTTTTGTCATAAGTTAGAAAAAGGGTGTAAGGCCTTGTCTCAAAGTAACAGGGAACAAGCCCATATGTTTACACCAGAAGAGTGTAGACAATGGTGTGAGGATGCTACCATCGATGCACAGGCTTGTAGTATGTTTTTACCTTATTTTCCTAAAGAAGAAGCCATAGTAACACACTACGAAGAAGCACCTGTAGAGCCTATACCTAGTGAAACAGAACCCAAAGAAGCGTATCTATTTTATCCTCAAGGGACTGTTGAATTGCTCTCATCAGGGACTGTCGAATTGTCCATACACAATCAAACAGTAGAGGTTTTAAGTGTTGAACTAGTTGATATGAGCTTACATGAAAATGAGCATGAAGAGATAGTCCAGTTTAGAAAAGGACTCACTTCATTTTATGTCAATAAGGGTGAAGAAAAAGCCTTTAAACTCTTTTTGGAACCGACGTACTATGAGGCATTTGATAGAGGAAAATACACAGGTGAGTTAACCTTTAAGGTGAAAAGCAAAGAGGGAAAAATAGACGAAGTTAAAAAAGATTTTTTCTTTAGGGTAGAGTAGTATGTTAAAGATATTTTCTGTAGTAGTACATCTTTTTCTTATGGTATATATGCCTAGTAGTTTGTTTGCAAAAGTACCTATTGTCGTATCAGATAAAATGATGGACTTTGTGACTGACAGAGAAGAACTTTCTGCTTTACTGAGACCTGTAAGCCAAAAAAATGAAGAGAGTGTCCTTCGTGCTTACGAAAAAGGTGAAGTGAAGTTGGCGATAGTCAGGGCAGACATGTTGCAAAAATTTTACAAGACAAGTCGCTTGCAAAAACAAAATGCCTATCATGTTATAGGGAGAGTATCGGGGAAGGCTGTACTATTATTTGCAGCGAGACCAGAGAATGATTTTTTAGGTATAGATGCATTAAAAAATAAAACCATTTCTATCGGCAAGTTAGGTGACAAAGCAAATGTTTACCTTAAAAAGATACTGCAAAAAGAGCATATATTATATAATACCCACTTGATCACACAAGATGCCTATAGGTCTATGGGGGCATTAAAAAAGAAACAAATTGATGCAATGTTTTTGTTTGAGTCTCAAAAGTATCTAAAAATGTTTGAAAAGTATCTGCTTCCGTATCCTAAAGGATTCAAAGCATTTTTAGAGAAAGAAGAGAGCTTGTCTTGTGAAGAACGTTATTGTTACGCTTCTTATTATCTCATAGCTTCTGATACCATTGGTGAACGTGTCATGCAAAATATCTATAAACAGATCGTGCCTTTTTTAGCAAAAAACAAAGCATTGTCATCCAATATAGGGAGATACTATATAGATACAACACTTCAAAGGAAAGTGGAAGAACCTGTACGGCCAACTATACAACAACCTTTTAAAGGCCCCATTGTATCAAACCCATATAAGGTTAAAAGTCCTAAATTTCATAGGGCTCCGTGGATGGATCTTGCCATTGCTGAGGCCATGATAGGTAAAGGTAGTGCTGAAAATGTTTTACCTATGTTGGATCTCTCTTATAAATATATACGATTTGCAAAAGGCGATAGCGGTATTACTACCGCACCGAATGACAACAAAGAAGGGTCTTGGTGTGCTGCGTATATCTGTTGGACACTTGGTAAATCGGGCTATAAAATACATCCTAAAGGACGTATGGCATCTCAATCTTTTAGGTATTTTAACAACAAGTTATATAGGAAAATAGATAAACCTATTTTTGGTGCTATTACGCTTTACACAAGTATTAAAAACCCAGGATATGGGCATGTAGGGTATCTTTTTGGGAAAACAAAATCGGGGAGATACATACTTTTGGGAGGAAACCAAAGCAACCGTTTAAAATTTGCGGATTATCCTGAACGTTTTGGTGGGTATAAGTTAAGAGGTTTTTACGTGCCTATAGATTATGAGATCAAAGGCAAAGATAAACTTACGAGTGCAGATATCTATAAGTCTGCACAGCGACTCAATAATAAATATGGGATCAGCAGTGGCGGAAAAGGTAAAGGCGTGAGATGATCTATGTGATATCAAAATACTATAGAATAAACATTATGTTAACCAGTAGCTAAAATACTTCAGCATTGTATATACAATAAATTGATAAAATTGCGACTATTTTATAATTAGGGATCAAGGATAAAAATATGGGGCATGATTTAACACAGTTTGACGATGAAGCAACACAGTTTACTTATTTTGGAGATGACGAGTTAACACAGTTTGACGATGAAGTCGCTGTTAGAAGTGAAGATGAAGATTACAGACCTTTAAAAGTCGGAACACTCTTTTTAGGTAGATATAAAATACTGAAAGTGCTAGGCAGCGGGAATTTTGGGATGATCTACCTTCTTGAAGCAAATGATGCAAGTAAAAAGCTTCTTGTTGTTAAGGAGTTTTTTCCTAAAGGTTTTGTCACAAGAGATGCAAATGATCAACTGGTAGTCAAACCTTCTTTATCCGAACGAGAGCTTAAAAGTTTTCATTTTATGAAAGAGATTTTTATAGGGGAAGCGAAGAACCTTGTTAAAGTAACTGAGAAAAGCCATTCAAATATCGTTACATTTTTCTCACTCGAAGAGAACCAAAATAATACAACCTATTTCATCATGAATTATGAAAGTGGGGTTACTTTTAAAGAGTATTTAGAGAAAAGAAAAGAAGAGAAAAAAGCTAAACTTAGCAACAATGAGATCTACAAAATAGCCATCCCTTTACTGAGTGGACTACAGCAGATACATAAAGTTGAAGTGTATCATCAAGATATCAAACTAGATAATATACTCATAAGAGAAGATGGTTCACCTTTACTTTTGGATTTTGGTGCGAGTGTGATACTTTACGATGAAGAGAGTAAAAAATATTTTAATGCAGCAACCCCGAGATATGCTGCTATAGAACAGATAAATGTAGATAACCCCCCTAAGATAAACCATACATCAGATATCTATGCGATGGGGGTAATGCTTTATAAACTCATCACCGATACTTTTCCACCTAAATCTAAAGAGAGACTTGATGCCATTGTAAAAGGACGAAAAGATCCATATGTGCCTTTAGGAGGCAAAAAGCTCAACGGTTATGATAGACATCTCTTAAAAGCAGTAGACAAAGCACTCAATATTTCTCAAGAAGATAGATTTCAGAGTGCACAGGCATTTATAGATGCTTTAAAAAATAAAAAGATGCTAGGTCGATATCTCCTAGCAGGAGCTGTTTTATTTGCCGCACTTTTTTACTTTGCTATGCCATCAAAGACTGGAAAAATAAAATTAAATATCTCTGAAAAGGGTTATTTGGTTTATATTGATGGGACAAAAACATTACTTGAGAAAGATAGAACAACCATACTTGAAACAGGTGACCATAAAGTCAGTATCACAAAAGATGGGTATATCCCTTATGAAAAAACCATTAAAATCACAGAAAACAACATTGTCAATCTCTCTGCAGATTTAACCCCTATGCAACAAGTTGTTAGTATAGAAACGGATACAGAAAATGCCACGATGGTTTTAAATGGAAGAACACTAAAAGGTAATACCTTTACTGCAAGATATGGTGAATCGTACAAATTGAAGATCATAGCCAAAGACCATAAAACCATAGAAAGAGAAGTTGAGTACGCGACATTGTTTCAAAACGACTTTAAGCTGTACTATAAACTCCCAGTCAATAAAATAAAAGTCACCATCAACGTAAACCATCCTACACAAATGGGTATAACGAAAATAAAAGTAAACAATGAACCTTTAAGAGACAAAACACTTGTAGCACAAAAAGGAAAAGAGTATATTATCTCTATAATTAATCCTTATTATGAGCCATTACGGGCAAAACGTACATTTAAAGACTTCTATAGTAACCCTCAGCAGACCTTTACCCTCTCAGCAGGAGAAGGAAAAGTCACTGTGAGTGTAAAACCAGATAATGCAAGTGTAACGGTATATCAAGTCGTAGATGATCAAGAGATAAAGTTAAGAGAAAAACCATATAAGATTCAGGGAACAACTACGCTTGCCTTACCTTCAGCAGATAAAATATATATGCAAGTGAGTAAAGAAGGGTATAAAGATGTACGTAGCCGTATGTTTCCGGTGAGACATGGCATGACAACTACAAAAAGTTTCGACCTTAGTGGCGCAAAAGGAAAAGGGGGTGTCTCTTCAAGTGCACCTGATAGTACACCGTACGAACATAAGATGATCGCTGTACAAGGGACAAATTTTGCTGTTTCAAAATATGAAGTAACGTATGAGGCATTTGTAAGATTTTTGAATGCTTCAAAATCAGCCAAAAATAACCGAGATGTCAATGGACATAAACTTTACAGTGGTAAAATATTTAAATACATCATGCAAAAGCCTGAAGGCTATCTTGTGGGTAGGAATTATAAAGATTACCCTGTAAACCACATCACTTGGCATGGTGCGAAAGCCTATGTGCGCTGGTTAAGCAGTCAGACAAAAAGACAGTATACCCTACCAAGTTCAGCACAATGGACACAAATGGCAACAAAAGGTTTTAGTGCAAATAAACTTTCTGTACAAGCCAACTACAATTCAGGAGTACTTTTCCAAAAAGGCTTAAAAGAGCCAAATGGTTCTGGTATCCATGATATATTTGGAAATGTATTTGAGTGGACAGCTACGAGTGCAGGAGCAGGAAAACACGTCATCAAAGGTGGTTCATACCGTAGTAAAAGATCTTTTCTAGCACCGCATAAAAGTAGTTCAGCTTATGATACTAACGCAAACAGAAGAGACCTAGGGTTTAGGGTTATAAGATTATAATTTGTGTGGATGATTGGATTTTCGGTCAGTGACCCATACAAATAGAAAAACAAGTATGCCCCCTACCCAGCCATAAGCATGTGCATTAAGCACAACAGGCATATCGGTAAGGGCACTTACCCAAACACTTTTTTGTGTGAAAAACTCATACCATACTTTTAAAGTGATGAGTATAGTCATAAAATAAGCGATACGTTTATCTACGTGAATGTAAGTCAAAGCACCTGCTATCAGGTAGGCATGAAGTACTCCAGAAAACCCCATATAGTAGGTTACATTTGGCTCAAAAAATATGAGTCCTAAAGTCACCGTCCATGCAGATATCACATATATCCAAGACACAAATGACAATGTCCAGACTTCTTTAAACAGTAGAAGCGTTACTGAAAATGCAAGTATATTTAATGCCCAGTGTTCCCAGTTTAGGTGTATTAGATGTGCGGTGAACCACATCCACAAGAGCTTGAAGTTATTTTGGAAGGTATTTTGGAAGGTATTTTGATGGTAGGTTAAAATATCATGTATGCTGTCAGGAGAAAATTGTAGTAACACCGTTGTAAGAAAAAAGATTCCAAACCATTTTATGATAGTATAGTTTGCAGTAGGTTTATCATTTGATTTCATAAAACAAAGCTTACCTTGTAAAACTTAAATATTTTTTTATTTACCTATACTTTAATCTAAACCAGCTAAAATAACTACCAATTCAGGACAAGGGAAAAAGAATGAATCAAACACTCCTGCAAAAGATAAAACCCCGCCTCACCCTGCTCAATGCAAAAAAGAACCTAAACGTAGCAGACGGTACGTTCTCTATCTATAAACTCTCAGGAGAGAGTACCTTGGGACTGGGATATAGCTATGAAGTGACGTTTGTAAGTCCTGTCAAGTTAAATATAGAAGAGATCGTAGATACTGAAGCAAAGATATTGCTTCAAGATGAAAAAGACTTCTCTAAAAAAAGAGAGATCTTTGGTAAAATATATACCGCTGTTTCTACTGATAGAGTAGCAGATAAACATCTCTACACCTTAACTGTAGTTAACCCCCTACATTACCTAAGCCTTAATCAACGTTATGAGATATACCAAGATAAAAATGCCTATGAGATCATACAAGAGATACTGGGAAGATATAAAGCCTTACTTCACATAGACTTTAAAACCAATATCCCTC
>Ga0209633_10005657_pt1 | contig 10913 bp, 8 predicted proteins | sample Cruoilmetagenom1_FD_187290 | JGI IMG/M metagenome (GOLD analysis project Ga0209633, IMG submission 187290) | Oil polluted marine microbial communities from Coal Oil Point, Santa Barbara, California, USA - Sample 1 (SPAdes) (version 2) | ecosystem: Environmental > Aquatic > Marine > Oil seeps ... | reverse complement strand
TAAAGCTCTTTTTCACAGCGATTGCAGAGAGGATGTTCGACAAGTTCGGCAAGGACTCAAGCTTTATCAGGCTCCTTCATTTCAGCGCACTCGAGGGTCATGAGCTCTCTGACATGTTTTTCGATACCTATGTCGAGTACGTAAACATGCTCATTTGCGATTACATTGAAAAAAGGGCGTCCAATAAGACTTTTAAGAAAGTGAAACCGCTTTATGCATCTCAGGCTTTTATCGGAATGATTGTAAATCACATAATCGAGCGCGAGCTTTTCGGTGCCAAAAACAGAAAGAAAGCCAATGAAAAGGAAGTAATCGACACCTTTGTCAGTATATTTTTAGATGGGATCAAGGCTTAATTGTAGTGAGTAATCAAAATTAAGGGAAAATAATGAAACCGATATACGAATATGCCCGAAATCTGCTGTTAATTACAGCTATTTTACTAATGACTACTCCCTTCGTACATGCTCAGGCCCCGCCTGCTGCACCTGTCGTTGTGGATAGTGTGCAGGAGCAGTCTTTACAAAAACCCGTGACGCTTGTGGGTGCTGTAGAGCCTGTCAGAAAGAGCGTCATCGCAAGTGAAGTAGAAGGGCTGGTGGAGAGCTTCCCTGCAGAGGAAGGGGTGTATGTAAATAAAGGCGACTTAATAGCCAAATTCATTACTACAAACATCGAGATAGATTTAAGGGAATCCAAGGCTTCTAAGAGCGAGGCACAGGCCCGTTACCGTCTGGCAAAACAGGATCAGGAGCGATTTGAGGAGCTTGAGAAAAAAGGTGTTGCCTCGGTTAAGCAGCATGACGACGCTCGGGCAGAAAAAGACGCCTGGGGCGCCAGGATCGGACAATTTCAAGCCCAGATAGAGAGCCGTCAGTACGATCTGGATAAATCAGAGATAAGAGCGCCTTTTAGCGGATACATCACAGAGGAGTTCACTGAAGTAGGCCAGTGGGTCGAAAAAGGCGGCCCGGTGGTCGAGCTCATAGATACCGAGACGGTGGAAATCAGGATCGATATGCCCGAGCGTTATGTCAGTAAGATTAAAAAGGGAGGCACGGTAGCCGTGGATTTCGACGCTCTTCCGGGGGATAGCGTTCAGGGAGAGATCACTTCTCTCGTACCCCAGGCGGACAGCGAATCCAGGACCTTCCCGGTGAAAGTAACCTTAGATAACAAAAACGGCGCGGTCAAAAGCGGCATGGTAGCCCGTGTTTCTTTTCCGATCGGTGAGCCTGCAAACGTGAAGCTCGTTCCCAAAGACGCCATCGTGACCCAAAATAACGCAAACTTCGTATATGTAGTCATCGACGGAGCCGTACAGCCTATCCCCGTAACTACCGGAACGGCATATGACGGCAGGATCGAGGTACTGGGCCCTGTAGAAACCGGTCAGCAAGTAGTCATCAGAGGAAACGAGAGACTCATGCCCAACCAGCCGGTTCGGATAGTTAACGAGGGCGCAGACGAAAACAAGAAAGTTAATTAGCACCCGGAAGCATTTAAGAGCACGGTAATACCTGGCTCGAGAATTTTCAATTTAATCCTTTTGATGGGGCAATAATAATCAAATGAAACTGGTCGAAACTTCAATCAACAAACCCGTAAGCGTAGCCGTAGCTGTGATCTTTATCCTTCTATTCGGCTTTATCGCTCTTTTCAGCATTCCCGTACAGCTCACTCCCGATGTGGAAAAACCCACTATCACGGTTACTACATTCTGGCAGGGCGCAAGCCCCCAGGAGATTGAGACAGAGATAGTACGCGACCAGGAGGACGAACTTAAGACCCTGGATAGCCTTGTAGAGATGACGAGCGAAAGCCAGGACTCTTCGGGCACTATAGTGCTTGAGTTTGAAATTGGCACTGACATTGACGCCGCGAGCGTGGATGTCTCAAACAAGCTTAATCAGGTGGAAGACTACCCTGACGACGCAGACCAGCCGGTGATCAGCACAACGGATACGGGCGCAAGCGCAATGGCCTGGTTCATCCTCAAACCTGAGGACGAAAACGTAGACATAAACACCTTCCACGACTTCGCTGAGGACTACATCAAACCCCGCTTCGAGCGTGTCTCGGGAGTCGGGTCCTCAAATGTATTCGGTGGTTACGAGCGCGAGATGCAGGTCTTGGTCGACCCCAATGCTCTTGCCGCTAGAGGTATCACTCTTTCCCAAATGGGCAATGCGCTTGCGGAGGAGAACGATAACTACAGCGCCGGGAATTTTGACGAGGGCAAGAGAAGATACACTGTCAGGACGATCGGAGAATACAGCTCTCCTGAGGATATAGAAAACGTAATCATAACGAGAAGAGGCGGCGCGCCCGTCTACGTTCGTGACGTAGCCACTGTAAGGCTCGGGTATAAGGACGCGGACTTTGCCGTCCGCCAAAACGGCCAGCCTTCAATTGCGGTAAACGCGGTCAAAGAGAGCGGCGCCAATTCCATTGAAGTCATGGATGGGCTAATGGAAGCCATGAAAGAGCTCAACGAGGGCGAACTGCAAAAAAGGGGCCTCTATCTTATAAACGTCTATGAAGAAACCGGATATATAAAAAGCGCCATCAGCCTCGTACAGCAGAACCTCGTAATAGGCGGCCTCCTGGCCATAGCAGTGCTCCTGCTATTCTTAAGGAGCGGCAGCAGTACGCTCATCGTTGCAACAGCTATACCGATCAGCATCGTCGGCACTTTCCTCGTGATGGCCGCGCTCGGGAGGACTATTAACGTAATCAGTCTTGCGGGTATGGCATTCGCTGTCGGAATGGTCATTGATAACTCGATCGTCGTACTTGAGAATATCTATCGCCACATGCAGATGGGCAAGTCCCGCGCTCGCGCCGCTTACGACGGCGCCGTTGAAGTCTGGGGAGCCGTGCTCGCGAGCACACTTACCACCGCGGCGGTATTCGTTCCAGTAATATTCGTCCAGGACCAGGCGGGACAGCTTTTCCGGGACATTGCTATAGCCATCAGCGTATCCGTCATACTTAGTCTCATTGTATCCATCACCGTAATACCCACGATATCTGCAAAAATCCTGAGCGTCGTAAAAGATAAGCCGGGCAAAAATTTCACGAACCTCTGGGGATTAACCGAGACGGCAGGGCGGATAGCGTCATCGATCTCAGGGCTTGTAGAGACCATACTTTCAAGCACCAGATCGAGAATAATCGTCGTTGCCGGATTTACTCTCGGGGCGATATTCCTTAGCTGGATAATGATTCCCAAGACAGAGTATCTGCCCGAGGGCAACAGAAACCTGGTATTTGGAATTTTAATACCACCGCCAGGCTATAACATAGACGAGTTCACGAGGATCGGTGAGCAGATTGAAGCCGACCTCAGACCTTACTGGGAGGCAGAGCCCGGCACACCCGAGGCCGCCGCTCTTAACGGTCCCCCGATACAGAATTTCTTCTACGTCGCCCGCGGCCGTCAGGCTTTTATGGGCGCGCGCGTCAAGGAGCCTGAGAGGATTAAGGAAGTCATGCCCGTAATGCAGGCCGCCCTGAGCAAGATTCCCGGGATGATAGCGATCGTAAGCCAGTCGAGCATATTCCAGAGGGGTATCGGCGAGGGCCGCTCGATTAACGTTCAGCTTACGGGCCCCGATATGGAAAAGCTCGTAGGGCTTGGGCAGCAGGTGTTCTTCACAGCGATGCAGAAGATCCCAGGCGCACAGGTACGCCCTATTCCGAGTCTTGACCTGGGGAACCCCGAGGTACAGCTCGTACTGAATAGAGAAAGGGCTTCAGACCTCGGCATCACAAACCAAGGGCTCGGGTTTATGTTAAACGCCCTCGTGGACGGAGCCACAGTGAGCGAGTTCCAGGTAAACGGCGACGAGATCGACCTCACCTTAAGAGGCATAGACGAGTACGCAAACAGGACTCAGGAGATAGAAGACCTAATGGTCAACACCGACAGCGGCAAAATGGTTACAGTGGGCTCCCTCGCAGATGTGAAAGTTACAACAGGTCCCGAGCAAATAAACCATTTCGAGCGCCAAAGGACTATTGCAATATCTATTATACCGCCCGAAAAGATGCCGCTTGAGAGCGCCATAGATCTTATAAACAGCGAAATCTTGGAGCCGCTTAAGGCAAGCGGACAGCTCTCGGGGTCATATAACGCCATACTCACAGGAAGCGCAGATGATCTGTCCGTCACGCGTGAAGCGCTACAGTGGAATTTCCTCCTTGCGGCCGTTATCGCATTTCTACTGATGGCCTCACTTTTTGAGAGCTTCCTGTACCCGCTGGTAATCATGTTCAGTGTTCCGCTCGCTTCTTTCGGCGGATTCCTGGGTTTATTTATACTGAACTTTTTTATCTACATGCCTCTGAACGTGCTCACTATGCTGGGGTTTATCATCCTGATCGGTATTGTGGTGAATAACGCTATTCTTATTGTGCACCAGGCGCTTAACAACATGCGTGACCAGAATATGGAGTCAAAAGAAGCCATAGTAGAGTCAGTCAAATCACGTATCAGGCCTATATTCATGAGTACCACGACAAGCGTATGCGGTATGCTGCCGCTGATACTGCTGCCAGGCTCAGGCTCTGAGTTCTACAGGGGGCTCGGAAGCGTCGTAGTAGGCGGTCTCGTGGTATCTACAATGTTCACTCTGATACTCGTCCCCTCGGTATTCAGCCTGGTCCTTGAAGGCAAAACTCACTTCTCCGCCTGGTTTGCAAGAGTGCGGGGCCGCACAACATCAACAGCAGCCTCGGAATAGATGTGAAGTCTTTAGCTTTTGTTTTTCAAGTTTCCGACATACATAAATAGCGTATAGAAAGTTAATTAGGATGGCGTTAAAAACCTTATACGGGGTGGGGAGGAATTATAAGGTTTAGCCAGAATAATTAACTTTTAGCGTAATTTATGTCCAGTCGGTGATTTTTGCTTCTTTTGATCATTCAAAAGAAGAATAATAGTATATTGATTTTACCATAGCCAGGTAGAGAGTATGACGAATCCTCAGACATTTCCCCTACAAATGGTATAATCCTTCGCCATAAATCCAGAACTCAAGAAAAATATATAAAGGAATCGGAGAAAAAATGAAATTTGAAACCGAGCTTAAAATAGCAATCGAAGCAGTAGAAAAGGCCTGCCGCCTGTGTAGAGAAGTACAGTCCTCACTTGTTTCAGAAGAGACTATGACAAAGAAAGATAAGTCCCCGGTTACGGTGGCCGATTTCGGTGCTCAGGCCGTAATCTGCAGAGCGCTTAACGAGACTTTCCCTGACGATCCCATTGTAGCGGAAGAGGACACGGCGGAATTAAAAGCCGAGGGTGGAGAAACACTCCTGGCGCACATATTGACGCATGTTTCGGCAATTCTGCCAGGCATATCCGAGTCTGAGGTCATAGAAGCAATCGACAGCGGCGCATCGGAGGGAGGCGCGGAAGGGAGATTATGGACACTCGACCCTATTGACGGCACAAAGGGATTTCTAAGGGGAGAGCAGTACGCTGTCGCACTTGCTCTTATAGAGGACGGCGAGGTCGTGCTGGGTATAGTCGGCTGCCCTGACTTACCGCTCGATATAAACGACCCTGAGAGCAATACCGGCAGCCTGCTATGGGGCATAAAAGGGGAAGGATCGTACATTAAACAGCTTGGTGAAAGCTCTAGAGCAAAAATAAATGTTTCAGAAACCCTCGAATCAAAAGATGCGTCCTTTTGCGAATCGGTAGAGTCGGCGCACTCATCACACGGAGACGCAGAGAAGATAGCAGACTTGCTCGGCGTAACCAACCCGCCGATCAGAATAGACAGCCAGTGTAAATACGCCGTCATAGCCCGGGGCGACGCATCGATTTACCTAAGGCTCCCCACCAGAAAAGACTACGTAGAGAAAATCTGGGACCACGCTTCAGGAGCTTTAATAGTCACCGAAGCAGGCGGAACCGTAACGGATATACATGGCCGAGGACTCGATTTCTCACTCGGCAGGACCCTTCTGTCCAATAAAGGCATAGTGGCTACGAACGGCAAATTTCACGATAAAGTAATCTCGGCCATCACTCAGGTCCTCGGGGACAGTGAGTAACCCCCGGGAAAATCCGAACAGTTTAGAACTATTACGATGTTATACTTCGGTAGTTATGAAATGGGTTTTGGCGCTTGTATGCTCAATCTTCATTTTCTCATGCTCTGGAGATGAATTCACCGCTGACTGCGACACCTGGGGTGAATTCAGCCAATGCAGGAAGTTAAACGAGACTGAGCTTGAGATATATAACGATGTGGCAACGTGTATGGGGGTGACGGACGAGCTGCCCTCCCCTACTGTAGTCATCGTAACCGGGCAGTCCTTAAACTGCGGCGATATAAGCTCCGCCGGCTGCCAGATCAGGGGGTTCATCGCCTTCCCAGAGTCCGAGTCAGACGTTTTGGGGGCAGAATTTATCTGGAGACATGAGTTTACGCATGAGATCTTGGAGCTAACAACGGGCAGCGCCGACAGGAAACACAAATCCGAGTGGTTCATCAATAACGACTGTATTAGGTAGTCCTCAGTCTGTTACTTAAAAGGGGCAGACATCTCGCTCAGGTAATCCAGGTCGTCCACAGAAAGTTCGAATTTCATAGAAGCCGCGTTGTCCTCAACCTGCCCAGTCTTTGTAGCGCCCGGGATTGCGAAAACAGTATCACCATTTGAATTAACAACCCAGTTCAGAGCCGCCTGCGAGGGTGTGACCTGATACTTTTTCGATACGCTCTTTAGCACGCCCACAAGAGCGGACGTAGTATCTAGGCTCTTCTTATTTAAAGAAGCATAGAACCTTCGTAATATATGCCGCTTTTTCATGAGACCGGGTTTATCGTGAAATTTCCCGGTGAGAAGCCCCCTTCCTAATGGCGAGTAAGCTATTATCGACACGCCCAGCTCCTTTGCGGTATCGAGTACTCCGTTTGTCTCTATACGTCTGTCCATAAGACTGTAATTCACCTGGTTTGACACGAGTGCAAGCCCGAGCCTTGAGAGCTCACCGTGCGCTTTACGCATCTGCTTTGCCGAAAAATTGCTGACTCCGATGTACCGGACCTTCCCAGCCTCAACGAGCCTCGCCATAGCCCTCATCTGCGAGCTAATAGGAGAAAACGAATACGGATTATGTATCTGATATAGGTCAATAGACTTTGCGCCCAGACACCTGAGCCTCTTATCTATTGTGGAAGTGATAGAGCCTGCTGTGTGAAATAGGGGCCACCATTTTGTCGCAACCGCAATATCGCTGCGTTTAATTTTCAAGGATTCAAGGGCACTAGACAGAGCTCTTTCAGATTCTCCCCAGCCGTATAACTCCGCAGTATCGAACCAATTAATACCCCCGGCAATACAAGCCCTGACGATATCTCTTACTTCACCGGGGCTGAGTGTCGGCCACATAATTCCGGCTGTGCCGCTACCCCGGCTCATCTGAAGACATCCGAGACCTACTGGAGAAAGAAATAAGTCCGATTGTCCCAATTGTCTCAGCTTTATTTTTTCGCTCGCACTCATAGACGTCTACCAATATTCCGAATCTCGTGCAAATACACGATCTTTTAAAACTATATTAATTGAAATATAATAGGCCTATGCCCAAAAACAAACGAATAATTGATCTCAGCATAACCATAGAGCCCGCTCCTGGCCCTGAGCACCAGCGTCTGAAGATCGAATACGAAAAGCACGAGGACACGGCAGAGTATATGACAATGCGCTTTGAGTGCGAGAAGGATGACCTCCCTAAAGGACTCGGCTGGGCGAATGAATATGTTACTTTGGGCACCCACGTTGGGACGCACATGGATGCTCCGTGGCACTATCACCCCGAATCCGAAGGCAGGAAAGCCAAAACAGTAGACGAGCTGCCAATCGAGTGGTTCTATTCAGACGGGGTGGTTATAGACATGAGGCACAAGGAAGCGGGGGAGCTTATTGATATTGCAGACTTGGAGCATTCCCTAGAAGAAATCGACTATACGTTAAAGCCCTATGACATAGTGCTCGTGATGACGGGGGCGGATAAACTGTGGGGTACAGACGGATACTGGTCTCGTTTTCCGGGCCTTGGTAAAGAGTCGACCCTTTGGCTTTGTGAGCAGGGAGTTAAGATAATGGGCACAGACTCCGCAGGCTGGGACAGGCCGTTTTGGACTATGGTGCAGGAGTTTAAAAAAACCGGGGATTCTAGCGTAATCTGGGGCGCTCATTTCGCGGGGATAGAAAAAGAGTATTGCCAGATTGAAAAGCTCACAAACCTCGACAAGCTGCCGCCTTATGGGTTTAAGGTCGTGTGCCCTCCTATAAAGATAATCGGTGCTAGCGCAGGATGGGTAAGGCCTGTAGCTATTGTGGAAGAATAGAGAGCTGCTCACTTCTTAGGTGAGGCAAAGACCACTGTCCAAAAAGTCTTGTACTTCGTATCCTTATTATGGAAACAGGCAGCCCCTATCTCGGTGAACGTGCGGTTCATAATGTTCTCACAGTGAACAGGACTATTGAGCCAGGCGGAAACAACCTCTGCTGAGTTTTCTCTCCCGGCTGAAATATTCTCACCCACAGTCGACCACTGGTAGGAAACAACCTCCACTCTGTCCGACACATCTTTTCCGTCAGGGTCTTTGTGGCTTACAAAATCCTTTGTAGCCATCTGAGTAGAGTGAGCCAGTGCCGCCCTGGCAAGTGTGGGGTTCCAAGCTACCCTGTCTGCGGGGGTGAATATCTTAAAACCGCAGTTACGGCTCGAAGCCCGGGCGCGGTTAAGAAGGTTAAGCATCTCCTCCTTTGTGACGTCGAACTCCTCACAGCGGTACGAGTCGTTTGCCAGCACATAACCAAGCTCAGTAGACGTTCCGCAGCCGTAAAGAGCTATTAATATTAAAGGTATAAAAAGTATCTTTCGCAACAACAATATTATACGGTGTGAGTCCTAAAATATCATTATTTTCATGGTGATTTTTGCTTCTTTTGATCATTCAAAAGAAGAGAAATAACAATGCGCCGATTAACAATTTTAACTACGCAGCTCACTTTTTAGCGCTCGCATCCCAATATTTATTAATAAACTTATCCCTTCCGGAACCCATTCTGTAAGTCTTGTAGTGCATCGGCTTTTTCAGATAGTACTTCTGATGATACTCTTCGGCATCGTAAAACGGCGTGGCTTCCGTAATCTCGACAACTATGGGCTTATCGAAGCGTCCTGACTCCTCTAGGTGTTTTTTGGATTCAAGCGCGGTCTTTTTCTGCTCTTCGTTCAAATAAAATATCCCGGGCCTGTACTGTGAGCCCCTGTCTACGAACTGTCCGTCTGCGTCCGTAGGGTCTATGTTTCTCCAAAATATATCCACGAGCCTTTCATAACTCACTTTCTCAGGATCATAAATCACCTCTACTGCTTCAGTGTGTGAGGTCCTGCCGTAAGCTACATCTTTATATGTGGGGTTAACCTCCGTGCCGCCCACAAATCCCGCAGTAGTGGTTATGACACCGTCAAGGTAGTCGTATGGAGGCTGTACGCACCAAAAACATCCCCCGGCGAATACCGCTTTCTCATAGTTTTCATTCTCTCTGGCCACCTTCCTCTTAGCTATCTCGGCTGTCTCGTCAATTGAGCCCGCAAATAGCTCGTACACCTGTCCAAAAACTAAAAATGCGGCTAAGACTATCAATATTTTTCTCATTTGAATCTCCTGTTACATTGTATCTAATTTATGGAGCTCAGATGCTCGTCGTTAAGTATATACGGAGCCGGAGTGAAATCGGTTCTATTTTAGGGGCAATATTATTATTTTGGAGCCTTCCGGTATAGTTTATTCAGGCTCGCTAATAAACTTATCTCCGCTCTTCTTTTGATTTGAATATACGAAGTAAGCCTCTAGCAAGAGCCACACTGCCAGCGCTAGAACGGTTACCGAAAGAAAGAGCAGCAGCGGATTATGAGCAAATACCATAAAATTCCATACCATAGAGGCGATAGTCATAAGAATCAGAAAGACCATCGGGATCAGGGTATATATGATCGGCCTCTTGAGCCTCCATAAATATATGGTGGCGACAAGGAGAGTAAGCCCCGCTACTAGCTGGTTCGTAGCTCCGAATAGGGGCCAGAGAAGGAACCCTCCCGAGCCCGCTCCCTTTCCGGGCGCCTCTGCAAAGAGTGCTAATAACAGTGGGGGCACTACGGCTAGTGTTGCGCCGACATAGCGATTTTTCAGAGGCTCTATTTTGTAAGAGCTCCCAAGCTCCCCGATAAGCAGTCTTTGTATCCTGGTCGCAGTATCTAGCGACGTTGCGGCAAAGCTTATTACTATCACGCTTATGAGCGTCTCACTAAAGGACTCCGGGAAACCCAGGGCGTCTAGAAAATTCGATGCTCCTATCACAAAATTACTTATCCCCCCCTGAGCAGCGGCCTCCCACGAGTGATAGTGCTGCAGCCATTCCGTCTTCTTTATCCCCGCCGCCACCGCAAGAGTTGCCATCATTGCAAGTAGCCCTTCGCCCAGCATCCCCCCGTAACCGATCATACGGGAGTCTCTCATCCGCGAAAGCTGTTTCGAGGTAGTACCGCTGGACACTAGCCCGTGAAAGCCGCTTATTGCCCCGCATGCCACCGTTACGAATATAAAGGGGAAGATTGGCACTCCGCCCTCCGCGTTCTGATTAAAAGCGGGCGCCTGCATTTCGGGGCGCGCGACTAATAGCCCCGCGAACAATAACCCGACGCCCAGGAATAATTGGTGTCCGTTTATGTAGTCCCGTGGCTGAAGGAGTGTCCACACAGGAAGGACCGACGCAATGAAAGAATAAATGAGTAGAAGAATAATCCATGGAACGATCTGCGAGCCCATCACGGCCGGGAGCTCTATAGGCACCTTTGTACCGAGCCATATCATAAA
>Ga0209633_10005656_pt1 | contig 10913 bp, 10 predicted proteins | sample Cruoilmetagenom1_FD_187290 | JGI IMG/M metagenome (GOLD analysis project Ga0209633, IMG submission 187290) | Oil polluted marine microbial communities from Coal Oil Point, Santa Barbara, California, USA - Sample 1 (SPAdes) (version 2) | ecosystem: Environmental > Aquatic > Marine > Oil seeps ... | reverse complement strand
CATGATGAGTATTTCTTTGTAACTCCATAAGTTGGATACCTCACAATGGAAAAACACCCATTGTAAGCTATCCAACTCGGGGGCAAGCCACCCGAGATTTACGCTTCGCGGTTAAAATACTACTCTAAGTAGCAATTATGTAATAAAGTTACCATAACCTATTCATAGAGAATAACTCATGAGCAAAACATTAAAAATTGGTGAACCTATACCAGACTTTGCAGCACCTGCTACATCGGATTTAAGCTTTAAACTTTCTAATTACAAGGGGAGTGCTAATCTTGTACTTTATTTCTACCCGAAAGATAGCACACCTGGCTGCACAACCGAAGGTAAAGACTTTGGTGATTTATACGCTGAGTTCCAGGCACACGACACTGAGATTTTTGGCATATCCAAAGACTCCATGAAGCGACACGATAACTTCAAAGCGAAACAGGCTTTTCCTTTTGAATTAATTTCTGATATTGACACGGATGTTTGCGAACAATTTGGTGTTTGGCAACTCAAGAAGACCTTTGGCAAAGAATATATGGGCATTGTGCGTAGTACTTTTCTGATTGATAAAAATGGTGTTTTACGCCAACACTGGGATAAGGTCAAAGTAAAAGGCCATGCTGATGAAGTGCTTGAGGCAGTAAGGGAGCTATCAGCTGCTGAGAAACTATCATGAAAATTACAGTAATTGGACAAAACGAATTGCAACTATCTGCATTTGATGAGGATGGCATTGAAATAATATTAAAAAACAAAATGCAACGCCTTAGTGCGCTAGCGATGTTTGTCGCATCATTAGGGCGCTGTACTTTTGCAGTGCTTGACCATTATGCATTACGCATGGACGTACCGATTGAAAATATCGTCACCAAGCTAGAGTGGGATTTTCTCAGTGATCCGACTCGTTTTAAAACTATTACTATGGATATTTATTGGCCAGAAGTGCCTGAAAAACGCATAACATCGGTGGAGCGCGCCTCACATAAATGTGCCATTTCTAATACAATTCGGGATTGTGTTGATATACAGGTTAGCGTTTATAATAAAAAGGCAACCTAAATACATTAGAATTTCTATTGTTAACCCATCTTCTATGTTAATTTACGGGAAGAATTCATAATTAAACTGAAATTTTAATATGGCACCCCCCCTAGTTTTTACTATCGACTATTAACCATGAATAAATCTTTTATTATTACAATCCTTGGCCCTGATCAACCAGGTCTTGTTAAATCATTATCAGAAACACTGAATAAATTTCAGGGTAACTGGACAGAAAGCCGGATGACTCATTTGGCAGGAAAGTTTGCAGGAATCGTGCGTGTATCCTTACCGGTTGAACAATTCGAAAAATTAAGCTTAGCGCTAAATGAAATACAAACAGATACTTTTAGGATCCTTATTGAGGAAGCATCTTCAATTAATAAAGATGAACCTGAGCATATCCTTAGCCTTGAGTTAATGGCTCAAGATCGCCCCGGAATTATTCAAGACATCACACATCAGCTAGCTAAATTAAATGTCAATATTGAAGAGTTAGAAAGCAATGTTAAAGAGGCAAGCATGTCTGGTGGCACTTTGTTTTGTGCACAACTCAAATTGAGTCTGCCATCTGGCATTAAAGCAGAAGTTGTCCAAGATACTTTAGAGGAAATGTCAGACCAATTTATGGTAGACATTAATTTTTCAGACTAATTATTCATATTATTTATAAAAAAATCAGAGAAAAAATCACATGAAGCTCCGACCTAAAACAAAAACATTAATAACTGTAATTGCCATCTCTTCTCTATTTTCAACAGGCAAGATATTTGCAAATAGCTGCTCAAATGCAGATATTACTTTTTACCTGCAAAAAGGTTTTACGCATGATCAAGTCGTCAGGCTCTGTGCTAGTAAATCTTCAAATACAGTAGCTAGGCCTCAAGCACAAAAGCCTGCACCACCGACAGTGAATTCTGGGTATGTAAACCCGCCACCTGCGAAACAATACAATACGGCTCGTGAAGGTCAGGTATATCTTGAAGCTGCTCTAAAAGCCAGTAATGTTAGACTTACGCCACCAATACTTTCTTATAGCAGCAAAGAATGCATAGAATATGGTAATAAAAACAATTCTGATCTGAATGACGAAGCTTGTGTAAAATCTAATATAAGTATTAATCTAAATGGATTAAGAGTAGTCAAAGCTACAAAGGGACTTTTCTTAATTAAAGATGTAGAGCTAATCGTAGAAGGTAATATTAAACGCGAATACGTGAATATTAATGCAATAAGAAGACAGGATCGGGAAGCCATTATGTCTTTGTTACCTACAAACCCAAGACAAATTAATTTACCAGTTAAAAGTGGAATAATTCCTAGTCAGGTTGTTGAAAAACTTAAACCTTATATAACACCTTAAAAAACGTTTTTTAATTTACTTCTAAATACTGTAGACATAAAAAAGCACCCTTAGGGGTGCTTTTATAACTATTAAGCAATTAGCTTAGAACTTGTGACGTACACCAACAGAGAAACCATCAGCATCACCGCCAGTTGGAGAAGAAATTGCCTCTCCATGTCCAGCTCCACCTAATGTAGCACCTTCAGATGCAGTAGCGTATTGAGCAAATACTGTTGTCTTCTTGCCAAGCTTGTGGTCGTAACCAACAGCAATTAGATCTGGATCATTGTCTGTCTTATCAATATCACGTGAGTAGTATTGAGCTTTAACAGTTCCAGCGCCAACTTTATATGCAGCACCGATTCCAAATACAGATGCGTCAGCAGCAGCGCCGTTAGTCTCATCCTGATAGAATCCTACTAGTTTAGCTGGACCAACTTTGTAAGCACCCATCAAACGAACTGCATCAATATCAGAAGAACCTTCGATATCATGTGTTTCAAAAGCCGCACCTACCTGAATAGGGCCAGCATTATAAAAACCATTAACACTGAATGCTGTATTATCATCAGATCCGGCAAGATCAGTAACATATGCTGCTAGTGCCTGGAAACCACCCATTTTAGGTGTTTGATAAGCCAAAACATTGTTAGGACGTAAATCCCAAGTTTTATGGTTAGTCATTTTATAGTTATTACCTAACTGTGTACTCCAGAACAAGTCAGCTTTACGACCAACTGTTTTCATTGGCGTGTCATGACGACCGATGAGTACTGCACCAAAACCACCAGCAATACCTACAACCTGATTACGATTACTAAACACTAGGTCTTTAGCGCTGTCTTTACCACCAGTGTCGATTCCCCATTCTGCTTGATATATAACTTTTAGGTCATTATTAAGATCAGAAGAACCTTTTACACCAATGCGTGAGCTGTTAGATGAAACAGTATTTTTGCTAGTTCCACCATCTGCATCAAGCGCATCATAAGATGCTTCCAATATGCCATATAATTTAGTATCTGCTAATACTGGCGCTGAAACAGCAGCGGCAATAGCGATTATGAGTAGTTTTTTCATAGTACTTACCTTTTAAATTAATAATAAGAATTAAAAAAACGGATGTTAGCCCGTGTATTAAATATTCACTCCCGATGATAAACCAACTGTCTCTTTTTTGCAACACATATCAATGTTAGCTCAACAATGAAACTCTAATTATTACGCTCTATATTTGTATCTAATGAGTATCGCTACTTAAAAGATTTTTAGTTACTCTTTGCAACACCTTAATATTAAATTCAGGTATAGTGATGCCTCATCGCATTTATGACCAAAATCATCTTGGGAGAAGCTTTTATGAGATTTCTATTTTCATCTAATTTTACTTTAAGTATTACTAGTCTTATCGCATTGCTAATAACATCTGATTTATTAGCAAATAGCTGTAATAAAGCAGATATTGATTATTATCTACAAAGAGGATTCACGCATCCTCAGGTAGTTCAACTTTGTTCCACATCCCCAGCATCTGTCACAAGTGTACAACAAAGACAACCTCCAGCTACCGTAACAACTCCTGCACCATCCCATGGAGTTACCAAGAATATCGAAACACCATCAAACCCACAAAACCCGGGAATTAACAATGCAGAACAACTGTATTTCACAACGGTGCTCAATGCGACTTCTGCTAACATAGACCATTCAGCTCTCTCATACACTTCAAAAGAGTGCGTTGAATATGGCGAAGAAAACTTAACTGGTATCAAAGACAAAGTCTGTGCGAATACAAAAATAACCATACAATTAAGTGACTTAGAGATAATTAGAGCAAACAAAGGAATATTTCTAATTAGAGAACAAGAGTTATTAGTTAAAGGTAATATACAGCGTGAATACCTGAATATAAATTCACTTTCAGCGGGCAAACAAGCAGAACTACGCTTACACTTACCCACAAATCCCAGTCAACTAAACTTGCCTGTTAGCAAGGGCATTGATCCAAAACAGGTTGCAGCAAGATTAAACAAATTTATCTAAGCTCATTTTATTATTTGTAAAACAGATAACAACTGTTTAATACTTTATAAACAGTCATTATTGCTATTTTATAAAAATTAAAAAACCTCCCGATAAATTCGGTATTACTGAGATCTAAATTGTGTTTTTTTAACAACAGTATTAATAATTCGATATACCCTCACTACCTAACAAAAACTAAAAAAATTGACATATGACAATTTTTTTAGTACAATCACCACAATATAGTTGTTTTTTTACAACATAATTTACAACACAACTCAGGCTTAAATATACAATGCGGATTGCTTTTTCTATTTTGAGGTAGAGAAAAAGATAGATTCACAATTCAATAAACACATTTTTAAACGATAGGTATTTATTATGAAGAAGATATTACTTTCTGCTGCAATTGCAGCATCTTTCATGGCGCCAATGGCAGCTATGGCTGACACAAAAGTTTATGGTGCAATTCGCACATCTGCACTAATTGCAGGAGAGCAAGGTGGCGCTGATTTAGGTGGTCTTGTAAATAATGCATCACGTCTTGGTGTAAAAGGAAGCTACGGAGATGAAGGTGGACTTACAGGCTTTTTCAATGTTCAAGGCGGCTTAGACACTGATACAGGCGGTGGAACTGGATTTACTAGCCGTTTTGCAATGGCTGGCGTTAAAGGTGGTTTCGGTACAGTACTTGTTGGTCGAGCTTCTTCACCTTATAAAATGGCGGGTTTAAAGCTTGATCCTTTTTACGATACTTCAGCAGGTACAAAGAATGGTGGATCTAACTTTGGTCTTTCTTCTCTAACTAATGGCTGGTTAAATAATGTTGTTGGTTACGTAAGCCCAAAACTTGGCGGTGCATTTACTATTAATTTAGTTGCTGTATTAAATAAAGACGACACACCGGGTGCAGGTGGAGATAATCTATTTAACCCTGGTGTTACTTATAGCAGCAATGGTATTACTGCTGCCGTTCAACACATTACTGAATTAGAAGCGACTCGCCTATCTTTAGGATATAAAGCTGGCCCAATGAGCGCAGGTGTTTCTTATGAAGATAATGCTGGCGGAATTGATGGCGCTGATGCAGTTTACCTAGCTGGTTCATACAAGATGGGTAAAAGCACACTTGCAGCATCTTATGGTGAAATTGACGGAACTGGCTTAGGTGCAACAGGCTTTAACACACAAGGTACTGGTTTCTCTCTAGGTTTATTCCAAAAGATTGCTCCTAAAACTACTGTAACAGCTATTTACTCTGATGTTGATGCTGATGCAAATTCGGCTGATCGTGATCAGTTCTCTGTTGGTCTGATTCAGAAGTTCTAATCTAGTTGAATTAACTGTCTCGTATTAAGTTACTAAGGCAAGTTTCTTATTAAGCCGATTGTTTTTACAATCGGCTTTTTTTATATTCAGATAATTTGTAATAGTTTTGCATCAGAGGCTTTCGCGCGAGAAGATAAGTATTTACAAATCACTTAATTTTTTTAGATTTTAAGTCATTTAATAACAATAAATTTGCATAACCATCTCCCGGCAAACCTTGCTCCATTTGCCAGGTACGAATAGCTTCACGCGTTTTTGGGCCAATTTTTCCATCTACCTTACCCGGATTATGACCTTCCAAATTTAAACGCATTTGAATTTCTTCTATCTGATAACGACTCAGTGCAGCATCTTTTCTAGGCCAGAGCTTTTGAATTTTTTTTCCATCTACTAATAATCGGCTTAACTGCGCTACCGCTAATGTATAACTTGTTGAATTATTGTAGCGTTTTATAGTTTCAAAATTATGTTCAACAAGGAAAATGGGGCCTGTTTTACCCGCTGGTACAAACAAAGAAACCAAACGCTTTGGACTTTCATAGGGAATTTTGTCCCATCTATGTATACCTAACTCTTCCCATTGCTCATATCTTAATTGGTAGGAAGAAGTATTTAATCGCCAATCAAATTTCTTCGGCAAAGTAACTTCTACTCCCCATGACTCATCTCTTCTCCATCCAGACGAAGCCAGATAATTAGCAATGGACGCAAACACATCTGAATAGGTTTGCCATAAATCTTTCACACCATCACCATTATAATCAACTGCATACTTCATATATGAACTTGGTGTAAATTGAGGTTGCCCCATCGCTCCTGCCCAAGAGCCGAGCATGTCCTGCACCTTTATATTTTGTGTCTGAAGAATACGTAAAGCCATAAATAATTCTGTTTCGGCATATTCCAGACGTTCTTTATTTGAATTATTTTTAGCGTCATATGCAAGTGTCGCTAAAGATCGAATGATACTTTTATTGCCGTAATTACGCCCAAAATCACTCTCCATTGCCCAGATGGCAACAATCACCTCCCTTTCAACACCATATCTTTTTTCTACCGTATCAAGCAAGAAATGGTGTTTCCGGAGTAGTTTTTTTCCCAATTTAAGTCGGCTTGCGGAAGTAGCCATATCAAGGTAAATCCAGATAGAACGGGTAAATTCAGGTTGATCTGAGTCCAACTTAACAACATCTGGATCTACTTTAATTTTATTAAACGCCCGATTAAAAACAGTAGCTGTAATGCCTTTTTGCAGCACTTTTTCTCTAAAGGATTGTTTCCATGAATTAAAACTGGTGTCAGCCTGTAGCTCTACCATCAAGCTTAGGGAAATAAGAAAGGGAACAAGATATAACACAAAATGGAACAATATTCGGCTAACGAGATTTCTCCTTTTGAGGCATCATTTTTAATTAACCCTTATGCTGATACTAAAAACTAGGGGGGGTGCCCATTGAGGACGTGAAAGTATTCATGGAACTCATAAAAATAGTTAAAACTGCCCAGATTTCGCTTAAAAACTCAGTAAATAGCTCGCTATTCGCCTCTTTTTTTGTACAAAATCTAAACAATTTTCTCATTTTTTTCTTTCGTCCCAGAATACTTTCACAACCTCATTAAAATTTTTAAGATATTTATCCTGAATTTTAGAACAAAATAGGAAAAGTACTAGAACTCTTTTAGTCCAGTGTGTATTGCAAGCGCAGCAACATCAGTCGAGAAGCTTCCTCATAAAGATTATTACGAATTTGATTTTCTTCTTCGGCTTTGCCTAGCGCAAAATTAGCATCATAGATAAATGTTCTATCGACATTAACGCGACGTCTGGCAAGCTTAGTCTTCTCCTTTAATTGCATACTATACTCAAAACGAAGAAAAAGCAGGTATTCACGTGCCCTGCGTTCACTGGTGTAAGCAACCACACGTCTACCTTCCTGAAAATTGTGAATTTGGATTTTTGTTGGTGCAGACTCAAGTAATTCCCCACCCGCCTCTTCAAGTGCGAGCTGAAAAAATTTGACGAAAGCGTGATCTTGATGAAGGTTGTCAATTTGTACACGCTGATATTTCACGGGAAGATCGAGGTTTTTTCTAAGATGAAAACCACTGTCACTACAGCCTTGCAATACAAAAGAGACTGCAAATAAAATAATCGTTAAAGCTGTATTAAATCGCATAAGCTTTCTGGATGATAACTCAATTAGCAACAATATTTATTAAACGTCCTTTTACAACAATGACCTTTCGTAATGTCGCTGTTTCTAGAATGCGTTTTACATTTTCATTCTGCATAGCCAAATTTTTGATAACATCTTCTTCAGCATCAACCGCTACGTCTACTTTGCCACGTAGTTTCCCATTCACTTGAATCATCATCTGTATTTTCGATTGCACCAAAGCTGAATCATCAATTTCCGGCCAAGGCTGATCCATCACAGCACCTTCTTTACCCAGGTTCTCCCATAAAACCTGACAAACATGTGGCATGATTGGAGACAACATCAAAACAATATGTTCCAGAACTTCCTGACGTACTGCCTGTGCTTGCTCGCTACTTTCATGAAATTTAGATAATTCATTGATTAATTCCATATTTGCAGCAATAGCAGTATTAAAAGTAAAACGTCGCGACATATCATCGCTGACTTTTTGCAAGGTATTATAAAGTTTACGACGAATATTTTGATGCACATCCGTCAATTCATCTATATCCAACTCAGTTTCAGTTTTACTCCCAACATGTTTATGGACCTGCTTCCATAATCGCTTGATAAAACGATTCGCTCCTTCAACACCACTGTCTGACCATTCCATACTCTGATCAGGTGGAGCAGCAAACATTGAAAATACACGCAATGTATCCGCCCCATAAGTTTCTATCAGTGCTTGCGGATCAACGCCATTGTTCTTCGATTTAGACATCTTGCTCATGCCCGCTGACTGAACCTCCCTACCCTGCTTATCTGTGACCTTTACAACTTTTCCTTTGTCATCAAGCTCAGTATTCACATCAGCAGGAGCAATCCATTGCTTCGCGCCATCATCTTCAATGTAATAGGTATCTGCTAATACCATTCCCTGTGTTAATAAATTGGTGAATGGCTCATCACATTCAACTAAGCCCTCATCACGCATCAATTTATTGAAAAACCGCGCATATAACAAATGTAGAACAGCGTGTTCTATTCCGCCCACATATTGATCTACAGGTAGCCAATAGTCAGCTCTCTCATCCAGCATCGACTTATCATTATCAGGGCCAGTATAACGAGCAAAATACCAGGATGATTCAAAAAAAGTATCAAAGGTGTCTGTTTCGCGAGTTGCATTCTTTCCGCATTTTGGACAACTGGTTTCATAAAACTCAGGCATTTTCTTGATAGGTGAAGAGCCTGATTCATCAAACTCAATATCAGTGGGCAAAACGACTGGTAAGTCTTCATCGGGTACTGCTAATGCGCCACAATCATCACAATAAATGATTGGAATGGGGCAGCCCCAGTAACGTTGACGTGATACACCCCAGTCCCGTAAACGATAATTAATAGTTTTACGGCCCTTTTTATGCTCTTCTAAAAAGATAGCTATCTCATTAAAAGCTTCATCAGAATTTAATCCATCAAACTGATATGAATTAATCAATACGCCTTTTTCTGTGTAAGCCGCTTCTTCAATATTAATATTATTGGCAACCGTTTCATTCCCAGAAGTAATCACTTGTACAATCGGAAGTTCATACTTTCTTGCAAACTCCCAATCACGCTCATCATGCGCGGGTACTGACATCACTGCGCCTGAGCCGTAACTCATCAAGACGAAGTTTGCGACCCAGATGGGAACATTCTCACCCGTGATTGGATGAATTGCATTCAAACCTGTTGCAAAACCTTTTTTCTCCATGGTTGCCATATCAGCTTCCGTGGTTTTCTGGTTTTTACACTCATCAATAAACTGGGTTAACTCTGGGTTTTCAACTGCAGCTCGTGCTGCCAATGGATGCTGTGGAGCAACCGCCAGATAAGTGACCCCCATAAGGGTATCTGGGCGTGTAGTAAATACATCCAATACTTCTTCGGTATTTTCAAGACCGAATTCCAACTCAACACCCTCGGAACGACCTATCCAGTTTTCCTGCATGGTACGAACCTGCGCAGGCCAATTCTCAAGCTTTATAACGTCTTCGAGTAGTTCATCAGCATAGGCTGTAATTTTTAGAAACCACTGGTCTATTTCACGTTGTTCAACAACGGCACCAGAACGCCAGCCGCAGCCATCAATGACTTGTTCATTCGCTAATACCGTTTGATCAATAGGATCCCAGTTAACCGTGGCTTTTTTACGGTAGACCAGTCCTTTTTCGAATAATCTTAAAAAGAACCATTGTTCCCACCTGTAATACTCAGGCTTACAAGTTGCGAGTTCCCTTGACCAATCATAAGCGAAGCCCATAGTTTTAAGCTGCTCGCCCATTTCGGCGATATTCGCATCGGTCCACTGCGCAGGTGGTACATTATTTTTTATGGCAGCATTTTCTGCGGGCAGTCCAAAAGCATCCCAACCCATAGGCTGTAACACATTCTTCCCTTGCATACGCTGGAAACGTGAAATAACATCACCAATAGTATAATTTCTAACATGCCCCATGTGTAACTTACCGCTAGGATAAGGGAACATCGACAAGCAATAGAACTTCTCTTTATCAGGGTCTTCTGTCACTTCAAAAGACTTATTTTCTTCCCACATTTTCTGCACAGCGGGTTCTATTGATTTTGGATTATATTGATCTTGCATTTAATAATTCTGCAACCTTTGATGGAGTGAGAGGATACCGAGGATTAACAGGTGTCGCCACTATATTTTTTTATAATTATCAGTAAATTTATCTATGATGTTTTTAGCTAATATTCAGAAAAAAGAATTAAGTCACTGATACTACGTCCATGCTTAAATATAAAAAATAGCCAAAAAGAATAAATCACTCATAAAATACAATGGATTCATCGCTTAAATATTGACTTGGCACCCCCCCTACTTTTTTGCATCAGAAGGTGTTTTAAGGAATCTCTGAACAACCTAGGTGAATTCTAGCAACGCCAAGTTTTCAAGTTCGAGACATTGGTTTTAAGCATAGTTATTCTATGGTTCAAACCAATAACGAAGAAATTGGAAACTTGGC
>Ga0209633_10005655_pt1 | contig 10914 bp, 12 predicted proteins | sample Cruoilmetagenom1_FD_187290 | JGI IMG/M metagenome (GOLD analysis project Ga0209633, IMG submission 187290) | Oil polluted marine microbial communities from Coal Oil Point, Santa Barbara, California, USA - Sample 1 (SPAdes) (version 2) | ecosystem: Environmental > Aquatic > Marine > Oil seeps ... | reverse complement strand
GCCGCGGCAGGTAGAGCAGCCCCGCCATCCACGAAATCACGGCGACGATATGCAAGGCCTTTATCCAAGGATAAACCTCAGCGCCCATGTTCTTCTCTCATTCCGAAACGGCGCTCACCGGCGCTCTGCATCCCATGCCCTGACGAACGCGATGGTCTCCTCGACATGTTCGATCGGCGTGTGCGGCAGGATACCATGGCCCAGATTGAACACGTGATTGTCAAATGCCAGGCCCTCCAGGATCCGCCGCAGCTGGTTCTGCAGCGCCGCACCGCCTGTGGCAAGCGCAATCGGGTCGAGATTGCCCTGCACCGCGACCGATCCCTGCAGGTCGGACTTCGCCCAGTCGAGCGGCACGGACCAGTCGATGCCCACGCCGTCGATGCCGGTCTCGGCAACGTAGCGCGCGTAGAGCTGACCCGCGCCTCTGGGAAATCCGATGATCGGGACATCGGGATGCCGCCGCTTCACTTCTGCGATGATGTCCCGGGTCGGTTTGATGCACCAGCGCTCGAACTGATCTTCGGGCAAGATGCCGGCCCAGGTGTCGAACAGCTGAACCACTTCCGCGCCGGCCTCTATCTGCCTGCAGAGATAGTCGACGCTGGTTCGGGCAACCAGATCGATCATGGCCGAGAACCAGGCTTCATCCTGGTAGGCTGCTTCACGCGCCGGGCGCTGATCCGGAGTGCCGTGACCCGCCACCATATAGGTGGCAACCGTCCAGGGCGCGCCGCAGAACCCGATCAGGGTAACTTTTTCCGGCAGCTCCATGGCAACCAGGCGCAACGCCGAAAATACCGGATCCAGCACATCCATCAGGTTCCCATCCGACAGCTTCCGGAATTCCGCATCGGACGCGATCGGCTCGAGAACCGGGCCTTCGCCTTCGCGAAACTCCAAATGCTGACCGAGCGCGAGCGGAATCAGAAGAATATCGGCAAAAATGATCGACGCATCGAGATCGAACCGGCGGATCGGCTGCAAGGTGACCTCGGCCGCCAGTTCGGGGTTCATGCAGAGGTTCAGAAACGAGCCGGCCTGCTCGCGCACTTCTCTGTATTCCGGCAGATACCTGCCGGCCTGCCGCATCATCCAGATCGGGCGTGTCGGTCCGTTCTGACCGTCAAGAGCCGCGAGCAGCGGCTTCACTGAGGGACCCGCGGGTACGTTTATCGTCTCTGTGCTCATCCTAAAAACATTCTTAATAGAATCTAAATGCTGTTGTTATTGGGCTGTGAATTGTGGGGATTGCGTGTGCTCCACGCCTTGTTCACACATTTTTAACCATGTGCACAAGCCCGGCATCGATCCGGCCTGGGCTTTGAGCACAACTGCGATCGGGCAATGGATTCAATCCTCAAGCCCCGGTGCTTGTGAACACAGACTGTGGAGCGAGTGTGAACAAGATGTGGATGGCATGTTGAGAAGCGGCCCAATGCCGGCGCGTGCACAATTCTATCCCCAGCGCGTTTTGTCCTGGATAATTGACAGGACAATGTTTAACTCATTTGCGGCCACTACCCACAAGTCGCCACTTTTCCAGGTTTTTCAACATTCTGTCCCGGGCACCGACGTGGCAAGCAAAGTAAAGAAGTTCTTCCATATCCACCTGGTCTCCGATGCGACGGGCGAAACCCTCAATACCGTCGCGCGGGCCGCCGCCGCCCAATACGCCGATTTCCAGGCGGTCGAGCATGTCCATGCGCTGGTGCGAACGCAGAAGCTGCTCAACCGGGTGATCACCGACATTCAGGAACATCCGGGCGTCGTGCTCTTCACCATTGTCGATGACGAATTGAGGCGTGACCTGGAGGAGGCCTGCAAGAGCCTTCAGGTGCCGTGCATATCGGTGCTGGACCCGGTGGTGTCAACGCTCGCGACATATCTCAATGCCAAGTCGAGCCCGCAGATCGGCGGCCAGCATGTGCTGAATGCGGAGTACTTCCGGCGCATCGATGCCCTGAACTTCACCATGCTGCATGATGACGGCCAGCATCCGGACGCGCTCAACCAGGCTGACGTCGTGCTGATCGGCATCAGCCGCACGTCTAAAACGCCGACCAGCATCTACCTCGCCAATCGCGGCATCAAAGTTGCCAACGTGCCGATCGTGCCGGGCATTCCTCTGCCCGACGGTCTGGAGGAACTCCAAAGTCCGCTGGTCGTCGCCCTTGTCGCCAGCACCGATCGGATCGCTCAGATCAGGCGCAACCGGTTGCTGTCCCTGCGCGAGGACAAGGAGACCAGTTATGTCGACCGCACATTGATCGCCGACGAACTGGCCTACACCCGCAAGCTCTGCAGTCGCCTGGGATGGCCGATCATCGATGTGACCAGGCGGTCGATCGAGGAAACCGCCGCGGCGATCCTCAACCTCTATCACGAACGAAACGCCGATCAGTGATGGTTCTTCAATCTTCGGCAGCATCGCTCATTCTGGCTTCGGCGAGCACCGCCCGGGCCTCGGTTCTCGCCGCGTCCGGCCTCAGCTTCCGGATCCATCCCGCGAATGTCGACGAGCCCGCCATTCGGGAAACCCTGGCGAACGGCACGTCGGAGACGACACCCGCCGATGTCGCGCAGATCCTGGCTCAGACCAAGGCCTCCGCGATCTCCGAGATCAGTCCGGGAGCCTTGGTGATCGGGGCCGACCAGGTTCTTGTGTGCGATGGCGAGATCTACGAAAAGCCCGCGGACGAGGTTGCGGCGCGGGATCAATTGCTCAGCCTGCGCGACAAGACCCATAGCCTGATCAGCGCGGTCGCCTGTGCCAGGGACGGCGCGATACTCTGGCACCACGACCAGGCGGCGCTCCTGACCATGCGTGACTTCTCGAATGATTTTCTTGGCCAGTACCTGGCGGCCGTCGGTCACGACGTCACCAAGAGCGTCGGCGCCTATCAGGTCGAGGGACCGGGCAGCCAGCTGTTCTCCAGGATCGATGGCGACTATTTTACAATTCTGGGCATACCCCTTCTGCCATTGCTCGATTTTCTCCGTACACAGAATATAGTTCCGGAATAGCGAGCCATGAAAAAAGCCTGCGTCATCGGCTGGCCGATCGAACATTCCCGCTCTCCGCTCATTCACAATCATTGGCTCGACCGGTACGGCATCGAAGGCGCTTACGAAAAATGCGCGGTGGCGCCGGAAGAGCTCGAGCAGTTCCTGCGCACCATGCCCGAAGCCGGCTGGGTCGGGTGCAACGTCACGGTGCCGCACAAGGAAAAGGCGTTCGGGCTTGTCGAGACCGATGATCCGTTCACCCGGCGCCTCGGCGCCGTCAACACGGTCTATCTCCGCGACGGTCGTCTCCACGGCACCAACACGGACGGCATCGGGTTCGTCCGCAATCTTCAGGCCCGCGCGCCGCAGTGGCAGGCCTGCGGCGGTCCGGCCGTCGTTCTCGGCGCCGGCGGTGCCGCCCGCGCGGTGGTGGCCGCGCTGATTGACGCCGGCGTGCCGGAGGTGCGGATCGTGAACCGGACCGAAGAACGCGCCAGGACCCTGGCCGGTATGTTCGGGACCGCGGTCAGCGCCCATGACTGGATGCAACGCGCAGACCTCCTGTCGGACTGTACCCTCCTCGTGAACACGACCACGCTTGGCATGACCGGCGCTCCGCCGCTCGATCTTGAGCTCGGCCGGCTCGCCCCGGACGCGGTGGTCTACGACATTGTCTATGCGCCGCTCGAAACAGATTTGCTTGCCCGGGCGCGGGACCGCGGCAACCCGGTGGTCGACGGTCTCGGCATGCTGCTGCATCAGGCAGCGCCGGGCTTTGCATTGTGGTTCGGTGTCGAACCGGAGGTGACCGATGCGCTCCGCGCCCTGATCGTTGCCGATCTGGAGGCGGCGTGATGCTCACGCTCGGCCTTACCGGATCGATCGGCATGGGCAAGACCGAAACCGCGAAGATGTTCGTCCGTCTCGGCGTTCCGGTTTTCGATGCCGATGCCACCGTCCACCGGCTCTATGAAGCGGGCGGGGCGGCCGTCGACGCGGTCGAGGAGGCCTTTCCCGGTGTTACGTTGGACGGAGCGATCGATCGCCAGGCGCTGGGACAGAGGGTTCTTTCCGACCGCGAGGCGATCGCCAGGCTTGAGGCGATCGTCCATCCCCTGGTCGGCGAGGCCCGCAACCGCTTTCTCGAAGATGCGGCCCTCGGCGGGGCCGACATGGTCGTTCTCGACATTCCGCTTCTGTTCGAAACCAATGGCGAAGGCCGGGTCGACAAGATCGTCGTGGTCAGCGCACCGGCCGAGGTTCAGCGGAGCCGGGTTCTCGAACGGGACGGAATGACGCCTGAGAAGCTGGATGCCATTCTGGCAAAACAGATGCCCGATGCGGAAAAAAGGCGGCGTGCCGATTTCGTCGTGATGACCGACAAGGGCCTCGACGATGCGTTCGAGCAGGTAAAGTCGATTGTGGACAGTTTGCGCCGGTCGATGGCTGGCGGGGGCGCGGCGGTATAGGCTTTGTCGGTGCTTTAGCAAGAGGTCGGACAATGCGCGAAATCGTTCTCGATACGGAAACCACGGGCCTCGATCCGAGAGACGGTCACAGGGTGGTGGAGATCGGTTGTGTCGAGCTGGTCAATCACGTCGCGACCGGCGAGGTCTTCCACGTCTACATCAATCCGGAACGGGACATGCCGGCCGAGGCGTTCGAAATTCACGGCCTGTCCAACGAGTTTCTGTCGGACAAACCGAAATTCGGCGAGATCGCCGCACCGTTCCTGGAGTTCGTCGAAGGCGCGCTGCTGGTCATCCACAATGCCAGCTTCGACATGAAGTTCCTGAATGCTGAACTGACCCGTGCCAGTGCCGATCCGATTTCCATGGACACGGTTCTCGACACGCTCGACCTTGCCCGGCGCAAGCATCCGACCGCGTCGAACAGCCTGGACGCATTGTGTCGCAGATACGGTGTCGACAATTCGGGGCGGACCAAACACGGCGCGCTGCTCGATTCGGAGCTTCTGGCCGAGGTCTATCTGGAACTTATCGGCGGACGCCAGCCGAACCTGGTGCTGGTCGGCTCGGAACAGGAAACCGACGCCAAGGGCGTCCTCACCTCCAAGCCGGTGCCGCCCAGGCCCAGCCCGCTGCCGTCACGGCTGAGCGCGGATGAAGAGCGCCAGCACGGTGAACTCGTCGATGAGATCGGCGAGGCCGCTATCTGGCGCCGCTATATGTGAAGTCGGAAATCTGCCGGCTGGAAACTACTCGGCGGAAGCCTGCTCGGCTGCGCGCTGTTGATACATGCCGGCGAAATCGATCGGGTCCAGCATCAGCGGAGGGAAGCCGCCCTGTTGCGTCGCATGTGCCATGATCTGGCGTGCGAACGGGAACAGAACCCTCGGGCACTCGATCAGAACGACCTGATGAAGCGCTTCTTTCGGCAGGCCTTCGATCCGGAACAGCCCGCAATAGACCATCTCGGCGGCAAAGGCGAGTTTGTCGTCGTTCTCCGCCTTGGCTTCCAGGTGAAGTTCGACCTCGAAATCATGGTCTGAAAGCGTCTTGGCGTTGACGTTGACCGAAATGTCCACCTTCGGCGGCGGCGCGTTGCCCGAAAGCGATTCCGGAGCATTGGGGTTTTCGAACGACAGATCCTTGAGATACTGGGCGACGATGCGCAATGACGGCGCCTCACCGTTCTGCGCGGCCTCCGCCTGCCCGCCGGCTGCAGCTTCAGATTCAGATTCAGTTTCGCCGTTGCCGTTCTCGGTCGGATTATCTGCCATCACAATTTTCCTTGAAGGGCCGGGTGCGCAATCGCAGGCCGCAGCCGCGTATGAATTCGCTGAGTGGCTAACATGTCTGATCTCGCGCGGCAATAGCCGCGGTGGCCGTATTGGGCGCCGATCAGCTTCGATTCCATGGCGATGAGCCGTTGGATCCGCTCTTGCCCGAAGTGTCGTCGTTTTCAGGTGCGGCCGGATCTTCATCCACGGTTTCAACCGCCTCTCCTTCGATCACAATACCGCGATCCTCTGCCCGGCCGCGGGTGCCGGGTCCGGCCCCCGGACCGGCATGGTGAACATGCACACGGTCCTTGAGCCGGTTCCAGATCGCATGGGCGATCGCCTTGCGCGCCGGCGGGATCAGCAGGATGAAGCCGACGGCATCGGTGAAAAAGCCCGGTGTCAGAAGGAGAGCTCCGGACACCAGGAGGAACGCGCCGTGAATCACCGAATCGACCGGCACCTGATTGTCGTGAAGCGAGCCCTGTGCCTGGCGCAGCACGCTCAACCCCTGCTGGCGCAGCAGCAAGGTGCCGACAACCGCGGTCAGAACGATGCACCCCAGTGTCGGCCAGAGACCGATAATGTCGCCGATCTTGATGAAGGCGGCGATTTCGATAATCGGCACCAGTATGAATATGAGCAGAAACAGCAAGACTGCGGGTCTCCCGCGTTAGGGCCAATCAACATTCATGGTTGCGGACCGTTGCAATTCACCAAAAGGAAAGCCCGCGCCTTACCTGAGACGAAATGCCCCGTTAGGCTTCGTAGCCTTGGTCGCCTTGTGGTATAGTCCTATATCTATATGGACAGATCCTTCAAGTTCCGCAATGTATGTTGGTCCGCGCCGCCTTGCCGGCCACAACGGGGCGGGATAGTTAGCGAACGAAACCAACAAGAACCCGCTGCAGAACAGGCAAACCCGTTATGAATGATGCTTTCGATCCCTTCAATCTGGTTATACTGGCAGTCGCGATCGTCATTTTCTGGCGCCTGCGCGGCATGCTCGGCCGCAGGACGGGTCAGGAACGCAAGCCGTATGACCCGTTCGGTGCTCCTGAAGCGGCGGATCCCTCGAGCGATACCAACAACAACGGCAATGTGGTGACCTTGCCCGGCCGAAATCAGCAACGGCCGGCGGATGTCGACGAAGCCGACGACAGAACGCCGATTTGGGAGGGTGTCGCGGAAAAAGGCACACCGCTGGCCACCACGCTTGAAGATATTGTCGCGGCGGACGGCAGTTTCCATCCTCAACGGTTTCTCGACGGCGCAAAGGTTGCCTATGAGATGATCGTCATGGCGTTCGCGAGCGGTGACCGCAAGGCGTTGAAGTCGCTGTTGAGCGGAGATGTCTACGAAGGGTTCGAGGGCGCTATCGGCGAGCGCGAGTCGCGCGGCGATGCGGTCGAATCGAGCTTTGTCGGCATCGACAAGGCCGCGATCATAGATGCCTCGCTGAAATCCAAGACCGCCAACGTAACGGTCAAATTCATCAGCCAGATCATCTCGGCGACGCACGACAAGGAAGGCCGGGTTATCGACGGCGATCCAAAGAAGGTTCGCGAGGTCACAGACATCTGGACCTTCATGCGCGATCTGTCGTCGCGCGATCCCAACTGGAAGCTGGTCGCCACCGAAGCGGCCAACTGAAGTCCGCCAATGACCGTACCCGTCCATGCCGCGGCAGCGCCACGCGTGGACGGACGCGTTTTGGCGGCGGCCGTGCTTGTCGGGTCCGTGCTGTCCGCGGCCGCGCCTGCCGCGGCCGAACAGGTTTCCCTGCGCCAGCTCCGTTTCGCCGACATCAAGGAATGGCGGCAGGACCGGCATGTCGCAGCGCTTGAAACCTTCGCACGGACGTGCCCGCGCCTCTCGAAATCAAAGAAGTCGTTCCGGGTTGCCGGCCGAACCGTTCCCTCCGGCACCATGAAGCGGATTTGCCGGGCGGCGGTAAGACTGGGTAATACCGCCGGCGATCAGGCGGCACGAGATTTTTTCGAACGTCATTTCGAACCGGTTTCGGTCCTCGCCGACGGTTCGCCGCAAGGCCTCTTCACCGGCTATTTCGAACCTGAGTATGACGGCTCGCTCCAACCGTCGGGCCGGTTCCGCGTCCCTCTCTATAAACGCCCGTCCGATCTTGTCCGGTTCCACGGTGGCTCCGGGTCCGGTCCCGCCTATGGCCGCAAGGTCGGCGGACGGGCGCAACCCTATCTGGCGCGCCGCGAGATCGAGCGCGGCGGCTTGCGCGGCCAGGGCCTCGAACTGGTCTATCTGGCAAACGCCGTGGATGCGTTTTTCATCCATGTCCAGGGATCGGGCCGGGTCCGCCTCCCCGATGGCGGCGTCATCAGGGTTGGTTTTGCCGCCAAAAGCGGTCACCCCTATACGGCGATCGGCAAGGTTCTGATCGACATGGGTGCAATCAGGCGCGACGAGGTCTCCATGCAGACGATCCGGGCCTGGCTCGAAGCCAACCCGGACAGGGCCCAGGCCGTCATGTGGCGCAATCAGTCATTCATTTTCTTTCGCCGGCTGGCGGGCGGGGATCCGAGCCTTGGACCGCCGGGCGCCGCGGGCGTCGGCCTGACCCCGGGCCGCAGCCTTGCGGTCGACCCCAAGTTCTACTCCTACGGCGTGCCCCTATGGCTCGAGACCACCCTGCCGATCGACGACAGCGGCGAAACCGTTCCCTACCACCGTCTCGTGATTGCCCAGGACACCGGCTCGGCGATCAAAGGCGCGATCCGGGGCGACGTGTTCGTCGGCACCGGACCGGACGCTGGCGCGGTCGCCGGCCGCATGAAGCAGCGCGGGCGACTGGTGGTGCTGATGCCGCGCGACCGCCGCGCGTCAATCCAGTCGGGCGACTGACCGGCGGCCATGGCGAAGTCTCGCTCCAAGGGCAAGGGAACGACGCCGGCGCCGGGCGGGGTCGACGACTTTGAGCTTTGGACGCAGGTCACCGCGTCGGTCCGGCCGCTCAAGAACAAGTCCGACCACCGCAAGCCGGTCAAACCGTCCGCCGCGCTCAAGACGTCCGCCGTCGAACCCAAGCCGTCCGGGGCGGCGGGCAGGTCTGTCCAGCCATCGCCGTCACCGCACGCACGCAAGACCGTCCGCCCGGCGCCGGAACCGCCGCGCAAGGTGCCCGAACTGACCGGGCTCGATCGCCGCAGCGCACAGAAACTGGCCAGAGGTCAGGCCCGGATCGAAGCCCGCCTCGATCTTCACGGTATGACCCAAGAATCCGCCCGGACAGCGCTGAAAAGCTTTTTAATTCGGGCGCAAACGGAAGGTGTTCGGCTGGTTTTGATCATCACCGGAAAAGGACGATCGCCCTATTCCAGCCACACATTACACGGATATCAACAAGTAGATATCCCGGAGCGCGAAGGAGTACTGAGAAGAGCTCTTCCTCGTTGGCTTGATGAAACGGAATTCCGCACACATATATCTGGATACCAGCCCGCCCATCCCAAACACGGAGGTGGCGGGGCATTTTACGTCAGGCTGCGCAAGGCCAACCACTGATACAAACGAACCGGGGGCAATACTGGTCATATGACACCGTTTGGTGCTGAATTGCGGCGCCTGCGCAAGGCGCGAGAAGTGACCCTGACGCAGATGGCCGCATCGCTGGGAGTGTCCAGCGCTTATCTTTCCGCGCTCGAGCATGGTCATCGAGGCAGGCCGAGTTTTTCGCTGATTCAGCGCATCATCGCCTATTTCAACGTCATCTGGGACGATGCGGAGAAACTGGAGCGTCTGGCCCAGATTTCCGATCCGCGCGTCACGGTCGACACGTCGGGTCTTGATCCGCGCGCAACCGAACTCGCCAACCGGCTGGCCCAGACCATCGGATCGCTCAACGACGATGAGCTGGAAGAGTTTCTGGTCTGGGTGAAGACCATACAGGACCGACGGGCATCGGTTTAGAGCATCGTTCCTTAGTATGGAATCATTTGACCGGGTTTTCGCGTTTGCTGGCGAGGCAAGGTCCACGCCATGGTCTGGGTGACCACAAGTGGGCCTTAACGACGTCCAGCGGGCGCGAAAAACCGGCCTTCGGTGGGCCAAATCTGCCCATCGGCGTTGTTGCAAAGCTTGCCCGATGCCCCACATCGCGCCGCACTTTGCGCCTAGCCGACGGGACTGATTTGGCGCCATCAAATGGCTCCATACTAAGGAACGATGCTCTAGCCGGGGCGGGACGGCCCTTTAAAGAATGAACTTCGACAGGTCGGTGTTCTTGGCGAGATCGCCGATATGTTCATCGACATAGGCCGCATCGATCACCACCGGGCCTTCGGTCCAGTCCGTTGCCGAAAAACTGATCTCGTCCAGCACCCGCTCCATCACCGTCTGCAGCCGGCGCGCGCCGATGTTCTCGATCGAGGCGTTGATGTCGGCCGCGATATTGGCGATCGCCTCGATACCGTCCTCCGTGTAGCTCACCTCGACCCCTTCGGTGCCCAGGAGAGCAACATATTGCTTGATCAGACTGGCCTCGGGTTCGGTCAGGATGCGCTTGAAGTCTTCCTTTGTGAGCGCCCGCAGCTCGACGCGGATCGGCAGCCTGCCCTGCAGTTCGGGCAATAGGTCGGACGGCTTGGCCAAATGAAACGCGCCTGAGGCAATGAACAGGATATGGTCGGTACGTACCGGCCCGTATTTGGTGCTGACGGTCGTGCCCTCGATCAGCGGCAGGAGATCGCGCTGCACGCCTTCGCGGCTGACGTCGCCGCCCTGGCGCTCGGTGCGCGCGCAGATCTTGTCGATCTCGTCGAGAAACACGATGCCGTTGTTCTCGACCAGGTCGACCGCCTCCAGAACGATCTGCTCCTCGTCCAGAAGCTTGTCGGATTCTTCCGCGATCAACAGCTCATAGCTGTCCTTCACGGACATGCGCTTGGTCTTGGTCCGGCCGCCCAGCGCCTTGCCGAGCATTTCATTGAGGTTGACCATGCTCATCTGAGAGCCGGGCATGCCCGGGATCTCGAAGGCCGGCATCCCCGAGGCGTTATCGGCGAGCTGAACCTCGATCTCCTTGTCGTCCAGATCGCCCTCGCGCAGCTTCTTGCGGAACGACTCGCGGGTCGACTGGCTGGAACTGTCGCCGACCAGTGCGTCCAGCACCCGCTCTTCCGCGTTGATGT
>Ga0209633_10005654_pt1 | contig 10915 bp, 20 predicted proteins | sample Cruoilmetagenom1_FD_187290 | JGI IMG/M metagenome (GOLD analysis project Ga0209633, IMG submission 187290) | Oil polluted marine microbial communities from Coal Oil Point, Santa Barbara, California, USA - Sample 1 (SPAdes) (version 2) | ecosystem: Environmental > Aquatic > Marine > Oil seeps ... | reverse complement strand
GGTCATGCCTCGGCCGCCTCGCCCTCGGCCTCGGAGTCCGCCTGAACCGGCCCAGAATCCTGCCCCTTTGCATCGGGATCGCGATCGACCAGCTCGATAATCGCCATGGGTGCGGAATCGCCGTACCGGAAGCCGGCTCGCATCACCCGTGTGTAGCCGCCATTGCGGGACTTGTAGCGTTCCGCAATCGTGGTGAAGAGCTTGTCGGTCAGCTTAGGGTCCTTCAGCACCGAAAGCACCTGACGCCGGGCGTGGAGTGAACCGCGCTTGCCAAGCGTCACGAGCTTGTCGACCGTACGTCGCAGCTCCTTGGCTTTAGGCACCGTCGTCGTGATCTGCTCGTGCTTGATAAGCGCAACCGCCATATTAGCCAGCATGGCCTTGCGGTGGCTTGACGTCCGGTTGAGCTTCCGCCCGGAAATTCTGTGGCGCATGGAATCCTGCTCCGCTTGCTCTGTCTGCTCCAGCGAACCCTAATAGGGCTCCTCGAGCCGCTTGGCCATGTCTTCGATGTTCTCCGGCGGCCAGCTCGTGATCTCCATTCCGAGATGGAGGCCCATCGTGGCCAGCACTTCCTTGATCTCGTTCAACGATTTGCGCCCGAAGTTGGGCGTGCGCAGCATCTCCGCCTCGGTCTTCTGCACGAGATCGCCGATATAGATGATATTGTCGTTCTTCAGGCAGTTGGCGGAGCGGACGGAAAGCTCTAGCTCGTCGACCTTGCGCAATAGATTGCGGTTGAACGGCAGCTCGCCGGGGCGGTCGTCCGCCACTTCGGCCTTGGGCTCTTCGAAGGTAATGAAGAGCTGCAATTGGTCCTGCAGGATGCGCGCAGCGAGCGCCACGGAATCTTCCGGCGTCACGGCGCCATTGGTCTCGACGTCCAGGGTCAGCTTGTCAAGATCGGTAACCTGGCCGACCCGCGCGTTCTCAACCTTGTACGAAACCTTGCGCACCGGACTGTAGAGCGCGTCGACCGGGATCAGCCCAATCGGCGCGTCGGCCGAGCGGTTTTGGTTGGCCGGGGTATAGCCCTTGCCGATTTCCACAACCATTTCCATCGAGACATGCGCGCCTTCGTCCAAATGCATCAGCACCTGGTCGGGGTTCATGATGTCGATATCGGGACCCGTCTCGATCATCTTTCCAGTGACCTCCATCGGACCCTCAGCCCTGAGCGTCATGCGCTTGGGACCTTCGCCGTGCATGCGAAGCGCCAGCGATTTGATGTTGAGGACGATATCGGTCACGTCCTCGCGGACGCCGGGGATCGATGAAAACTCGTGAAGCACACCGTCGATCTGGATCGAGGTCACGGCGGCGCCTTGCAGCGACGACAGGAGAATGCGGCGCAGGGCGTTGCCGAGCGTGATGCCGAAACCACGCTCCAGCGGCTGCACCACGATCGAGGCGTGGCGCGCGGCATCGTCGTCGGCATCGACCTTGAATCCCTTCGGCTTAATCAGGTCAGTCCAGTTTTTCTGAATTGTCACGGGGTTCTGCTCCATGGGCTCCTAGCGGGACGTTGAGTCCCGCGCCTCTATGTGATGCGTTCAAGCGGACGCCCCGCGACCCTGCCGGGCCTGGGCGCCGCGTAATTGGCCGCCTTATACCCTGCGGCGCTTGGGCGGGCGGCAGCCGTTGTGTGGGATCGGCGTGACGTCGCGGATCGAGGTGATCTGAAATCCAACCGACTGAAGAGCCCGCAACGCCGATTCGCGTCCGGAGCCCGGGCCCTTGACCTCGACCTCGAGCATCTTCATGCCGTGCTCCATGGCCTTGCGGCCGGCATCTTCGGCCGCAATCTGCGCGGCGTACGGTGTCGATTTCCGCGAGCCCTTGAAACCTTGGCCGCCTGCCGACGACCAGGCAATGGTGTTGCCTTGGGCATCGGTGATGGTGATCATGGTATTGTTGAATGTCGCACTGACATGCGCCACACCCGACGTGATGTTCTTGCGCTCACGCTTTTTGACACGAGCTGTTTGTGTTTTCGCCATTGTCGTCCTTTACGCCTTCTTCTTGCCGGCGACCGCGCGGCCCCGTCCTTTGCGCGTGCGCGCGTTGGTATGGGTTCGCTGGCCGCGCACCGGAAGACCCTTACGGTGCCGAAGGCCACGATAGGAGCCAAGATCCATCAGCCGCTTGATGTTCATCGCCACTTCGCGGCGCAAGTCGCCCTCGACCGAATAGTCGCGGTCGATCGTCTCGCGGATCCGAACCACCTCGTCATCGGTCATCTGATTGACCCGGCGCTCGGTCGGGATACCGACCTTGCCGCAGATTTCCTTCGCCTTGGTGGCGCCAATGCCGTGAATATAGGTCAGTGCGACTTCGACCCTTTTCCCGGTCGGAATGTTCACACCTGCAATACGTGCCACGTCTTGACCTCCTCAAACCGCAATGCGATTAAGATGAACGGTCGCCGAGGCGCGATGCCCATGGCATTCAGCCCAGCCGATCCGCACATAATTCTGTAAGAAGGCGCAAAAACGCGCCCCTTTTGGCCCCGCCCAAAGGGTACTAGGCGAATATAAGTGCTCGGGCGCGACTGTCAACATAACCCCTTCAGTTTCCCTCTAAAATGGCGACCAACTGAACGGTCACCTCGTCGATGTTTTGCATTCCATCAACCGAGGCGAGCCGCCCTGTATCGCGATAATAGGGCAGGATTGGCGCCGTCTGCTCGTGATAGACCCCAAGACGCTTCTTTAACGTCTCTGGATTGTCGTCTGCGCGTGGCGCTCCACCCGACACCGCAGCCCGCCCCTCGATCCGGGCGAACAGCGCGGCCTCGTCGACTTCCAGCTCAATGACGTGATCCAGTTTTAGGCATTTCTCCTCCAGCATCGCGTCCAACGCCTCCGCCTGCGCGACGGTGCGAGGAAATCCGTCAAGGATAAATCCATTGCGGCAGTCCGGCTCGCCGATACGTTCGGCGATCATCGAGACAATCAGCTCGTCGGGCACCAGCTTGCCGGCATTCATAATCGCCTCGGCCTGCTGACCCAACGCCGTCCCCGCCTTCACCGCCGCCCGCAGCATGTCCCCGGTGGAAAGCTGTACCGCACCGAAGCGTTCTTGCAGAATCTGCGCCTGCGTGCCCTTGCCGCAACCCGGCGGCCCCAGCAGGATCAGGTTCATCAGCGTCGCCCTTTAAGGCGGGCTTTCTTCACCAGTCCCTCATATTGGTGGGCCAGCAAGTGCGACTGGACCTGCGCCACCGTATCCATCGTCACCGAGACCACGATCAGCAGACTGGTGCCGCCAAAATAGAACGTCAGCTGCGGCATCTGCGCGAGCAACAATTCAGGCAGCGCGCAAACCAGACAAAGGTAGAGCGCGCCAACAGTTGTGATCCGAGACAGCACGAAATCGAGATAATCGGCCGTGTTGTTGCCCGGTCGGATTCCCGGCACGAAGCCGCCATATTTCCGCAGGTTGTCAGCGGTTTCTTTCGGATTGAACACGATCGCCGTGTAGAAGAACGCGAAGAAGGCGATTAGCGCGACATAGATCACCATGAAACCCGGCTGGCCGCGTCCAAGAAAGGCCGTCACGGTGGTCAACCATTCCGGCCCGCCCTGAGCGGAAAACCCCGCCACCGTGACCGGCATCAACAGCAGCGAGCTGGCAAAGATCGGTGGAATGACGCCGGCCGTATTGAGCTTCAGCGGCAAATGCGAGCTCTCGCCCCCGAACATCCGGTTGCCTTGTTGTCGCTTTGGATATTGGACAATGATCCGTCTTTGCGCCCGTTCCATGAACACCACGAAGGCAATCACCGCGACAGCGGCGATCAGCATTGCGATCACGAGGCCGGCGGAAATATTACCGGTCCGCCCCTGCTCGAACAGCGAGGCAAGCGCGCCTGGAACCGTGGCGACAATGCCGGCGAAGATGATCAGCGAGATACCATTGCCAACGCCGCGGGCGGTGATCTGCTCGCCCAGCCACATCAGGAAGACGGTGCCGCCCACTAGCGTAATCACGGTAGAGAGGCGGAAGAACATGCCTGGGTTGCTTACCGCCGCGCCCTGCGCGCCGCTCATGCCCTCAAGGCCGACCGCAATGCCGTAAGCCTGAACCGCAGCCAGCACCACCGTGCCATACCGGGTGTACTGATTGATCTTTTTGCGCCCTGCCTCGCCTTCTTTCTTCAGCGCTTCCAGGCTGGGCACCACGGCCGTCAACAGCTGCATGATAATCGCAGCCGATATGTACGGCATGATGTTGAGCGCAAGGATCGTCATCCGCTCGACGGCGCCGCCGGCGAACATGTTGAACATCCCCAGGATACCGCCCGCTTGCTGCCGGAACAGCTCCTGAAAGATCGATTGTTGAATGCCCGGAATCGGGATGTAGGTCCCGAGCCGATAGATGATCAACGCGCCAAGCGTGAACCAGAGCCGCTTCTTAAGCTCGGTCGCCTTGCCGAACGCCCCGAAATTGAGGCCGGCACCTATCTGGTCGGCGGCGGATGCCATGGCATTTCCTCGCGTCTAGGTCCGCTTACTCCGACGGCGTGTCGGAGGCATCGTCCCCCTTGTCGGCTTTATCCCCGCCCTTGGCCTCGCCAGAGGCCGCATTGGCCGCTTTGGCCTTGGCTTCGCCCTTTGCCTTGCCCTGGCCCGCAGGCGTGTCCTCGCCTCCGGCGGGCACCGGCCTGGCTTTGGCGGCGGCCTTGCGCTTGGCTTTCTTGCCCTCGCCGTCCGGCAGCGGGTCCGGCAATGTCACTGTACCGCCAGCTTGTTCCACCGCGGCAAGTGCAGCCTTGGAAGCGCCGGCAACCTCGATGGTCAATTTGGCCTTGAGTTCGCCATTTGCAAGGAGGCGCACGCCGTCGTGAACACGGCGGATCACGCCGGCATCGACCAGCGCCTTGGCATCAACGGTCTTCTTGGCATCCAGCACGCCGGCATCGATGGCGGTCTGCAGGCGGCCGACATTGACAGCGCTCAAGCGCTTGCGGAAATTGTTCTTGAAGCCGCGCTTGGGCAGCCGCCGGTAAAGCGGCATTTGGCCGCCTTCCTTGCCGACAAGCGAGACGCCGCTGCGTGACTTTTGGCCCTTCATTCCGCGACCGCCGGTCTTGCCCTTGCCCGATCCGAGCCCGCGTGCGACGCGGATACGGTTCTTCTTGGCGCCTTTGTTGTCGGAGAGTTCGTTCAGTCTCATGTGGCAATCCTTAGGGAGAGCGATGCGATCCGGCTGCGGCCAGCCGCTAGCCGGCGTCCTCGACCCGGACCAGGTGGCTTACCTTGTCGATCATGCCGCGCACCGAGGGCGTGTCCTCGAGTTCGCGGGTGCGGTTCATCTTGTTAAGACCCAGTCCGATCAAGGTGGCGCGCTGGTCGCGGCGGCGTCCAATTGGACTGCCGATCTGCGTGACCTTCACTGTCTTTCCGCTCTTCTTTTCGGCCATCGTCTTTACTCCCGCGCCTCAGCGGCGGCTTCACGGCGTCCGACGATATCGCCAACTTTCTTGCCACGCTTGGCCGCGACGTCCTTTGGCGACTGGATCGCCGAAAGCGCCTGGAAGGTCGCCTTGATCATGTTGTGCGGGTTCGAGGTGCCGATCGACTTCGCGACCACGTCCTGAACGCCCAGGCTCTCGAACACCGCGCGCATCGGACCGCCCGCGATGATGCCGGTGCCCGGAGGCGCCGGACGAAGCACGACCCGCCCCGCGCCATAGCGGCCGAGAACATCATGGTGCAGCGTACGGCCTTCGCGGAGCGGAATACGCACCAACCCGCGCTTGGCCTGCTCCGTCGCCTTGCGGATCGCCTCGGGCACCTCTCGAGCCTTGCCGGCGCCATAGCCGACCCGGCCGCGGCCGTCGCCGACGATTACCAGCGCCGCGAAACCGAACCGTCTGCCGCCCTTGACCACTTTTGCGACACGGTTAATGCCGACCAGTTTCTCAACAAATTCAGAATCTTGGCCGTCACCATCGTCGCGGCGGCCACGCCGCCCGCGTGGTCCTCGTCGATCGCCACCTTGCTCTGCCATTCCTACTCTCTTTCGCTGTCCGGCCGCCTGCTTCCAATCAGAAGCTGAGGCCACCTTCGCGCGCCGCATCCGCGAGCGCTTTTATGCGTCCGTGATAGATAAATCCGCCGCGGTCGAACACGACCTCCTTGACGCCTGCCTTTCCGGCTCGTTCGGCGACCAGCTTGCCGACTGCCGCGGCGGCGTCGATATTGGCGCCACTCTTGAGCTTGCTGCGCAGATCCTTGTCCACCGTCGATGCCGCCGCGAGGGTCGCTCCGGCCTGGTCATCGATCACCTGGGCATAAATGTGCTTGCCCGAGCGATGCACCGACAAACGTGGCCGGCCACCGGCCGCTTTGCTCAGATGGTGCCGGTTGCGTCTCTTACGCCGCGTATGCAACTGCTTTGAATTCAGCATCGTTGTTTCTCTCCTCCGGTGATCCCGGAGCCCGGTTACTTCTTTTTGCCTTCCTTGCGCACAATCAGCTCGCCCTTGTAGCGAACACCCTTGCCTTTGTATGGCTCCGGCGGACGATACTTGCGAATGACCGCCGCGAGTTGACCCACCGCCTGCTTGTCGGCGCCGGTCATCTTGATCTCGCGCTGATTTTCGATCTGCACTTGAATACCCTCAGGGATCGCATGCTTGATCTCGTGGCTGTAGCCGAGTTGCAGTACCAGATCACTCCCCTGCACCGCCGCGCGATAGCCCACGCCCTCGATCTCCAATTGATAGGTGAAGCCTTCGCCGACACCGGTGATCAGATTGTTCACCAGGCTGCGCGCCGTGCCCCACATGACCTGGGCACGCCTGCCATCGTTGGCCGGCTTCACCGAGACTGCACCGTCATCGAGCGTCACAGTTACGTCATCGCTCAGCGTGACCTTCAATTCGCCCAGTTTGCCCTTGGCGGTCACGGTCGAACCCTCGACCGCGACTTGTACGCCGTCCGGCACCACGACCGGATGTCTGCCCATGCGCGACATGACCGTTATCCTCGCTTTTCCGTCTGCCGACCGGTCAAAATACTCGGCACAATACTTCGCCGCCAATATTGGCGTCGCGAGCATCGTGGTCCGACATCACGCCGCGCGGGGTCGACAGGATCGAAATGCCGAGCCCGCCATAGACCTTTTGCAGATCGGAGATACCCGAATATACGCGCCGACCCGGCGTCGAAATCCGGGCGATTTCCTTAATCACCGGCTCGCCGTTGTGATACTTGAGCTCGATCTCGAATTCGCGCAGACCTGGGTTCAGTTCCCGCTCGTTATACCCGCGGATATAACCTTCCTTTTGCAGCACGGTCAGCACATTCCCGCGAAAACGCGAAGCTGGGCTCACAATGCGTTCCTTTTTCGCCCGCTGTCCGTTTCGGATGCGAGTGAGCATATCGCCGAGGGGATCGCTCATTGCCATAACGTCGTCCTCCTCCCTACCAGCTCGACTTGGTCATGCCCGGAATCTCGCCGCGTGAGGCGAGATCGCGCAAGGCAATCCGCGAAATGCGGAACTTCCGGTAATAGCCGCGCGGGCGGCCGCTGATCTCGCAGCGGTTGCGCACGCGCACCTTGGCGCCATTGCGCGGCATTGCCGCCAGCTTGAGGCGCGCCGCAAATCGATCCTCGGCCGGCAGGCTTTGATCCTTGGCCATCGCCTTGAGGCGCGCGCGTTTTTCGGCATGGTTCGATGCCATGCGCGCGCGCCGCCTATTCTTTTCGACTGCGCTTTTCTTAGCCATCGGCCTGTCCTTCGTCTTTGCTGCTCTCGCCGGTGAACGGGAAATCGAAGCCCTTCAGGAGAGCGCGCGCCTCGTCGTCGGTCTTGGCAGTTGTGATAATTGAAATATCCATGCCCCGGATCTCGTCGATCCTGTCGTAGTCGATTTCCGGGAAGACAATCTGCTCCTTAAGCCCCATCGAGAAGTTGCCGCGCCCGTCGAAGCTCTTGGGGTTGAGACCCCGAAAGTCCCTTACGCGCGGCAGCGCGATGGTGACCAAGCGATCAATGAATTCGTACATGCGTTCACGGCGCAGCGTCACCTTGCAGCCGATGCGCATGCCTTCGCGAAGCTTGAACGTCGCCACCGACTTCCGGGCCTTGATCACGATCGGCTTCTGACCGGAAATCTGGGTCAGTTCACCGGCCGCAGCATCGACCTTCTTGTTGTCAACAATTGCCTCGCCAACGCCCATATTGACGACAACCTTGGTGACCCTTGGAACCTCATGCTGGTTCTGGTAGCCGAAGCTCTCCATGAGCTGCTCCTTGATCACTTCGTCGTAATGTTCGCGCAATCTCGCCATTGCGATCTGCCTTATCTGTCGATGATCTCGCCGGAACGGCGCGCAAAACGAACCTTGCGGCCGTCCTCGAGGAACTTAAACCCAACCTTGGTCGGCCCGTCGTCGGACGGGTCGAGCATGGCAACATTGGAAATCGCAACCGGCGCCTCGCGCTCCACGATGCCGCCTTGCTGCGTCGTGCTCGCACGCGTATGCCGCTTGATCACATTGACGCCCTGGACGATGACCCGGCGCTGCTTGGGAAACACCTTAAGGACCTCGCCGCGCTTGCCCTTGTCCTTACCGGCCAACACTAGAACGCGGTCACCCTTCCGGATCTTGAGTTTGGTCGCGACGCGCGCGCCCTTCCGGGCCTTTAGTTTGATCGCCATGATCAGAGAACCTCCGGCGACAGCGAAATGATCTTCATGTAACCCTTGGCGCGCAGCTCACGGGTAACCGGCCCAAAAATGCGCGTGCCGATGGGCTCGCCTGCGGGATTGATCAGTACGGCCGCGTTGCGGTCGAAACGGATCGAAGTGCCGTCGGGGCGATGGATCTCCTTGGCCGTGCGCACCACGACTGCGCGGTGGATGTCGCCCTTCTTGACACGGCCGCGCGGGATCGCCTCCTTGACCGAGACGACGATGACGTCGCCCACGGAGGCTGTCTTGCGCTTGGAGCCGCCGAGCACCTTGATGCACTGCACCTTGCGCGCGCCGGAATTATCGGCGACTTCAAGGCGGGTTTGCATCTGGATCATTGACTTCGTCCCTTCTCACTGACCTTGGCGGACGCCCATGCCTGGCGCCCTGCCCCGTACCTCAAACCGCCTACTTCAAGCCCCGTCGGCCAGCACTTCCCAGCGCTTGCGCTTGGATATCGGCCTGCACTCGCGGATCCGCACCAAGTCGCCTTCCTTGCAGGCGTTCTCCGGGTCGTGCGCGGCGAACTTCTTCGACCGCTTGATGAACTTCTTGTAGAGCGGGTGCATAACGCGGCGCTCAACCTGAACCACAATAGTCTTGTCCTGCTTGTCGCTAACGACCACGCCCCGCATTACTCGTCTCGGCATCTAGCCCTCCGCTCCCGCACGCGCGCTCAACAGCGTCTTTACCCGCGCTATGTCCCGCCGTACTTGACGCACTCGCGCCGTGTTCTCCAACTGACCGCTCGCCTGCTGGAAGCGCAGATTGAACGCTTCTTTTTCCAGCTCGCCCAGCTGGTCAGTCAGCTCATCCGGCGTCTTGGTTTTGAGATCGGCCGCCTTCATGGGCCCGCTCCTCGCTCTTATTCTTCGCCGATGCGCGCAACAAAGCGCGTGCCGATCGGCAATTTGGCAGCGGCCAGCTCGAATGCCCGCCGCGCCACCGCAATATCAACGCCGTCAATCTCAAACATGATGCGGCCCGGATGCACGCGCGCCGCCCAATATTCAGGCGTGCCCTTGCCCGAGCCCATGCGTACTTCCGCCGGCTTGGCAGAGATCGGCACGTCCGGGAAGATACGGATCCACACCCGGCCCGACCGCTTCATGTGGCGCGTCATGGCCCGGCGCGCGGCCTCGATCTGGCGCGCGCTGACACGTCCCGGCTGGGTCGCCTTCAACCCATAGGAGCCGAAATTAAGCGCGGTTCCGCCCTTGGCCTTGCCATGGATGCGGCCCTTGTGCTGCTTGCGGTACTTGGTTCGCTTCGGTGACAGCATGGTCTTCTCTCAGTCTTCGGTTTCGCTTCAGAGCGCGCTTAGCGCTGCTGCTCGGCGAGCCGCTTGTCCTGGGCCATCGGGTCATTGGCCATGATGTCGCCCTTGTAGACCCAAACCTTGACGCCGCAGGTGCCGTAGGTGGTCTTGGCCGTCGCCGTGGCGTAATCGATATCGGCGCGCAGCGTGTGCAGCGGCACCCGGCCTTCGCGGTACCATTCCATGCGCGCGATCTCCGCCCCGCCGAGGCGGCCGCCGCAGTTGATCCGGATGCCAAGTGCGCCCAAGCGGATCGCCGACTGCACGGCGCGCTTCATGGCTCGCCGGAAGGCGACCCGACGCTCCAACTGCTGGGCGATATTCTCAGCGACCAGCCGCGCGTCGAGCTCCGGCTTCCTGATCTCGACGATGTTGAGATGGACGTCGGAGCCGGTCATGCGCGAAAGATCCACGCGCAGCTTCTCGATATCCTGGCCCTTCTTGCCGATCACGACCCCTGGCCGGGCGGTATGGATAGTGATCCGAGCGCGCTTGGCCGGTCGTTCGACCACGACCTTGGAGACGCCCGCCTGCCCCAACCGATCCTGAAGGTAAGAACGCAGCTTCAGATCCTGATGCAACAGGTCGGCATAGTCCGCCTCGGCGTACCAACGCGAATCCCAGGTCCGATTAATACCTACACGCAGGCCGATCGGATTGACTTTTTGACCCATTATGCGGTCTCCGCCTCTTCGTCCTGCTCGCGCAGAATGATTGTGATATTGGAAAATGGCTTCAGGATCCGCGCCATGCGGCCGCGTGCCCTCGGGCGCATGCGCTTCATCACGAAATCCTTGCCGACGGTCGCCTCGGCAACATAGAGCCGGTCGACGTCGAGTTGATGGTTGTTCTCTGCATTGGCAATCGCCGATTGCAGGATTTTCTTTAC
>Ga0209633_10005653_pt1 | contig 10916 bp, 8 predicted proteins | sample Cruoilmetagenom1_FD_187290 | JGI IMG/M metagenome (GOLD analysis project Ga0209633, IMG submission 187290) | Oil polluted marine microbial communities from Coal Oil Point, Santa Barbara, California, USA - Sample 1 (SPAdes) (version 2) | ecosystem: Environmental > Aquatic > Marine > Oil seeps ... | reverse complement strand
TTACAGATATAATATATACTTAATTGATAAATATGAAGGAATTACAATTAATCTTAATGATATAAAATCATATACTTTCTTCCATAAAGGTAATCAAGTAAACGACAGATTTTATTTAGCGTTCGAAGAACAAGCAACAGATATTGACAATTTAAATTCAAATATTTCAATATATCCAAACCCAGCAAAAAATTTCATTAAAATTAACAATAATGGATCTAAATTAACTTCATCAATTGTTATTAGCTCAATTAATGGCAAAGTTTGGTATAAAAATGAAAATGCTGAGAACATAAACACTATTGATTTATCAAATTTTTCTAATGGTGTATATTTTATGCAAATTAAATTAAACGATGGAAGCATCTTTTATCAAAAAATAATATTAAAAAAATAAAAATTAATCATTTAAAAAAAAAGTTATGAAAATCTTTAAATTTACAATCGTTATTTTAGCAACTTTATTGTTGCAAAATGTTAGCATATTCGCTCAAGGAATAGCTATAAATGATGATGGAACTGATGCAAATAGTTCGGCAATACTCGATGTAAAAAGTAGCACTGGAGCACAAGGTATTTTAATGCCTCGTGTTACCGAAGCTCAAAAAAATGCTATATCTTCACCTGCAACAAGTCTGGTTGTATATCAAACTGATGGCATTGCTGGATTTTATTTTTATAATGGTACTCTTTGGGAAAAACTATCAAATAATGATAAAAAATATTCTACAATTGCTGCTGCTGAAGCTGCAAGTGGTTCAGATAATGATTTGTGCTATGTTACAGAAACAGAAACATATTACAGATATGAATCCTCCGGTTCTTCTTATACCGATGATAATAAATATGCATTATCTACAAATGATGGGGGAGATACCAGGTGGGTTGGTGTTGCAGGTCAGTATAATTTAGGAGATATTGCACTTGCTCATATTATTCATTTGGATGCAACATCTGGAAGCGCAATTATTACAGATCTTAATAAAATATATTATATTGAAGTTGCATCAACAACAACAACAATAACAATTCCCGATGCAACACTCACAAATGAAGGTTGGTTTTTAAGATTGTATAAAAGTAGCGGTGCAGGAGAAGTAAATGTACAAACTGTTAGTGGACAGGATGTAGATGGAGCTAGTGTTGCAACTATAAGTAATATAGGTAAAGGCTTTTATATTAAATCTGACAATGGAACCAAATGGCTAAAAATTCAAGATAGTAGAAAGTATATTCCAATAGTAATTAATGTAACAAGTGACTATGGTGCTTCAGAAAGTTGGAACTTTGATTTTATGAAAATAAACACTAATTCTGGGGATATAAATGTAACTCTACCAGCTGATATATCATCATTTCCTGAGGGTTCATCAAGAATGTTTTTTAATACGGGAAAAAATTTACTTTATGGATTGCCAAATGGAAATATTATAGATGGTTCAACAGATAAACGAGTAATTTCTCCAGGAGGTTATATAGAATTACAAAAAATAGATGGGCTTATTCACATCGTACGTGAGAAAAATTTAACACTCAGCAAACAAGTTGATGAAATTCCAAATCTTGAATGTTGGTTAGATGCCAGCCAATTATCTGGTACTGATGGAAGTTCCCTTGCAAGTTGGAGTGATTTATCTGGTAATGGCAATAATTTCACTTCAGTAAATGCTCCAACATTACAAACAAATGAACAAAATGGTAAAAATGTTGTTCGTTTTGATGGAATAAACGATGTAATGTCAGCTGGAGATAAAGAACTTCATAATAATACAAGAGGTTTCTCTATGATTGCCGTTGTAAAAGCGACAAATTCAAAAAGAATGCCAATCTTATCTAAATATTTAACAACTGGTGATAATCGTCAATTTGCTTTCGGAAATAAAGATAATTTCTTATTTGAAGATTTAACATGGGGAAGTTATACAGGAACAGTATTAGATATGGGATTAGATAATTTTGCAATTGTAGAATATATTTGGGAACCAGGAAAAGCATTTCAACTATATATTAATGGCGCATTATTATCAACAGGAGACGCCGTTGTAAATGATATTTCTGATGGTACTGCAAACCTTAAGTTGGGAGGTGGAGATTACACAAGTGTTGGTTTTTGGGAAGGAGATTTTGCTGAAATAATGGTTTATTCTGAAGTTGTATCAAATTCTGAAAGAGAAGCTTTAAGAGCAAACTTAGCAGTTAAATGGGATATAGATGCAATAATTATAGCAAACGGCGGTGCTAAATTCTGGCAACGAAATGATGATATTAATACAATTTCTCCAGACATTGCCGATGATAATATTGATATAGGAACAGGTGATTTAACTGGAGGTACATTAAATGCAAGTGAATTAATTAATGCACCTGCACTTTCAACAGCACCTGCAAGTCCTCAATCAGGTAGTATTTACTTTGATACTAATGATAATAAATTGAAAGTTTGGACTGGCAGTACATGGGAAAACCTAAACTAATAACTCTAAATAAATAATTTAATTTTTAACTCAGCATTATTTTATGCTGAGTTTTTTTTAAAATTTAACCCAACTTGTATAAGAATAGCTAAAAAAACAACAAGTTTCGGCGAAATTTCACATTTACAATCTCCTAATATGCAGACAAATAGTAAATGTTTATTTTTGACACGATAGTAGTGATTTATGATATTTGTTTAATTTAAAAAAGTTATATGCCTTTGCAATATGTTTAAAAGAAATACAGAACAGGATAAGATATTTTATCAATATCATTTAGTACAAGCATCAAGTATTGATGGTGTAGTAAAACAAGGGCAAATATTACACCTTGGAAGCTAGCAAGAGTTAAATTATAAACAAATAATGTATATATGTAGAAAATATAGGATATAAATATCTCTTTATTTAGAATGAAATTAAATTATGTCTATAATCATTGATTTGTAGCAATTTTTTTTTAATTCTTCTTTTTATGTCATAAATTTACAAAGTAATTTTTCACAGTCATATATAATATATTATGGGATTAACAAGACGAGATTTTATTAAACAATCTGCTGTAGCCGCTGCAGCTACTGCTATAGGCATTACTATTCCTAAAGGAATGAATGCAGCAAAACAAAAAGCGGAAAGTGATTGGAAATGGGATAAGTCAGTTTGTCGTTTTTGCGGAACTGGTTGCGGAATTATGATTGCAACAAAAAATGATAAAATTGTTGCTGTAAAAGGTGATCCTGCTGCTCCTGTTAATCGTGGTTTAAATTGTATTAAAGGTTATTTTAATGCAAAAATTATGTACGGGGAGGACAGGTTAACAAAGCCATTATTAAGAGTTAATGCCACAGGTGAATTTGACAAAAAAGGTAAATTTAAACCAGTAAGTTGGAAAAGAGCATTTGACGAAATGGAAAAACATACCAAGTCAGCTCTTAAAGAATTAGGACCTCATGGAATTGCTGTTTTTGGATCAGGACAATATACTATTCAAGAAGGTTATGCTGCTGTAAAGTTGATGAAAGCTGGTTTACGTTCTAATAATCTAGACCCTAATGCAAGACTTTGTATGGCATCTGCAGTTGTAGGATTTATTCAAACATTTGGTATAGATGAACCTGCTGGATGTTATGATGATATTGAACTTACTGATACTATTGTTTCTTGGGGAGCAAATATGTCAGAAATGCATCCAATTTTATGGTCACGTGTTTCAGACAGAAAACTTACCAACCCAGATAAAGTAAAAGTTTTTAATCTTACAACATTTACAAATAGAACTTCCGATTTAGCAGATACTGAAATAATATTTAAACCAAGTACAGATTTAGCAATTTGGAATTATATAGCTCATGAAATTGTTTACAATCATCCTGAAGCTATTGATGAAGAGTTTGTAAATAAATATAATGTATTTGCTACAGGACCTATTGATACAGGATATGGTATGAGACTACCAGATCATAAAAAATTCTCTGAAAAAGAACTTGAAACTGTTCGAAAAGAAGCTAAAAAAGTAGTTTCTGAAATGGAAGGTGTTACCTTAAAATATCTTGATTATAAAACAGGTGATACTATAGAAATGAAACATAGAGCATCAGCCCTAAAACATTGGATAATTTCAAGAAAAGAATTTGAAAAAGCACTTGAACCTTATACATTGGATTTTGTTGCAAATCTTGCAAAAGGAAATCCTGATGAACTAATTGAAGAATTTAAAGCAAAACTTCAATCATTAGCAGATTATTATATTGAGAAAGGAAGAAAAGTTGTTTCTTTCTGGACAATGGGTATGAATCAACATCAAAGAGGTTCATGGGTAAATGAACAATCATATATGGTTCATTTCCTTCTGGGTAAACAAGCTAAACCAGGTAGTGGTGCATTTAGTTTAACAGGGCAGCCATCTGCATGTGGTACTGCACGTGAAGTAGGAACATTTGCTCACAGATTACCAGCAGATTTAGTTGTGAAAAACCCTAAACATAGAGAAGTTTCTGAAAATATTTGGAAATTACCAAAAGGAACAATTAATCCAAAAGTTGGTTCTCACTTTACAAAAATTCATAGAGACCTTGAAGATGGTAAAGTTAAATTTGCTTGGATACAAGTTAATAACCCATATCATAATTCAGCAAATGCAAATCACTGGATTAAAGCTGCTCGTGAAATGGATAATTTTATTGTTTGTAGTGATCCATATCCAGGAATTTCTGCTAAAGTTTCTGACCTTGTTTTACCAACAGCGATGATTTATGAGAAATGGGGTGCTTATGGTAATGCCGAAAGAAGAACCCAGCATTGGAGACAATCAGTTACTCCAGTAGGAGATGCTATGTCAGATACATGGCAAATAATGGAATTCTCTAAAAGATTTAAATTACGAGAAGTTTGGGGTGCTCAAAATATTCCTGGACTTGAAGGAGGATTACCAGATGTTCTTTCAGAAGCTCAAGAGATGGGATATAGCCCAAATGACACATTATATGATGTATTATTTGCAAATGAAAAAGCAAAATCGTTTGCTTGGCCAGATCCAATAGGAGAGGGAGTGCTTAACTCTGAAGCTGAAGGAGATGGAAGAAGTATCACTGACGGTAGTGGGCAAGAATTTAAAGGGTATGATTTCTTTATACAAAAATATCTATGGGAAGAGTATCGTGAATTTGGTTTAGGGCATGGACATGACCTTGCAGATTTTGATACATACCATAAAGTTAGAGGTTTAAAATGGCCTGTAGTTGATGGAAAAGAAACTCAATGGAGATTTAATTCAAAATATGATCCTTATGCAAGAAAAGAAGGTATGGGTGAATTTGCATTTTATGGAAAAGCTCTTAAAAACATGCCTCAAGGTAATTTAAAAGGACCAGACAAAGAGAAAGAAAAATATGATCTTAAAAATAAAGCCAAAATTTTCTTCCGTCCGTATATGGATCCAGTAGAAATGCCTGATAAAAAATATCCTTTATGGTTATCTACAGGACGTGTACTTGAACATTGGCACAGTGGAACTATGACTATGCGTGTTCCTGAATTATACCGAGCTGTTCCTGAAGCACTATGTTACATGAATCCTGATGATGCTACAGCACAAGGGCTTAAACAAGGTGATACTGTTTGGATAGAATCAAGGAGAGGAAGAGTGAAAAGTCATGTTGAAACAAGAGGTCGTAACAGACCACCTAAAGGGTTAATTTTCGTACCTTGGTTTGATGAAAAAGTTTTCATTAATAAAGTTGCTCTTGATGCAACTTGCCCAATGTCAAAAGAACCAGATTATAAAAAATGTGCTGTAAAAGTTTATAAAGCATAAATAAAATAATTGCATAGCACATACTAATTCAGTGCTTTGCAATTTATATGTTATATAATGTGTGAATATTGTATGTGTCTATCACACAATGAAATATGAAAGAAGGCAAAATGGCAACAAGACGAGATGTTATAATAAAGTTAATGCAAGGAGCTGGATTTGTAGGACTTGGAGGCTTAACATGGGGAGCTTATGTTGATGAAGCAAAAGCTGCTGATATAATTCTAAGACCTCCTGGAGCAATTCCTGAAGATGACTTTATTCGAGCATGTACTAAATGTGGTGCATGTGTTACAGCTTGTCCTTATGATACTTTAAAACTTGCAGAACCAGGTGACGAAAAACCTGTTGGAACTCCATTTTTTGAACCTCGAAAAATTGCCTGTGAAATGTGCACAGACATACCTTGTGTTCCTGTTTGCCCATCAGGAGCTTTAGATATTGATTTAGTTTCTTCAATAAAAGAAGAGATAAATAATAATGATAAAACTCTTGATATTAATAAAGCAAGGATGGGAGGTGCTATTATTGACCCAAAATCATGTATTGCATTTTGGGGAATTCAATGCGATTTATGTTATCGAGCATGCCCTTTAATGGGTGAAGCAATAAAAATTGAATTTGATAGAAATGAGAGAACAGGTAAACATGCTTTTTTAAGACCAGTTGTTGATACTGATGTATGCACGGGATGTGGATTATGTGAACATGCATGTGTAACAGAAATTCCTGCAATAAAAGTATTACCTTTAAGTATTATTCTTGGAAAAGCAGGTAAGCATTATATAAAAGGTTGGGATGCTGATGATGAGAAAAGACTTGAAGGAGTTAAAGATGACAGAATTGATGCTGAAGATAGTAACGATAAAGCTATGAATTATTTAAATGGTGATTGGGAGGATCTTGTTGATGAGTAAAATATTAACAAATAATAAATATCTTATTTTAAGAAGAATTTCTCAGTTTACAATAATGTTTCTATTTATTGGAGCAAATGTTTGGGGCTGGAAAATGCTAAGTGGAGATTTAAGTACAGCAAAAGTTGTAGATAAATTTTATTTAGCTGATCCATATATGGTTATACAGACTTTTGCAACAGGCTTTATCTTGGCCTCTGATACATTAATTGGAGCATTAATAGTTCTTTTATTTTATGGTTTAATAGGTGGTAGGGCATTTTGTAGTTGGGTTTGTCCAATGAATATTGTAACAGATACTGCAAATTGGTTAAGGAAGAAACTGAAAATGTATAAAGAAGATGTTAAAGTTCCAGTAAAACGAAGTATGCGATATTGGATTTTAGGATTAGGGATTGTACTTTCGTCCATTTTTGGTGTTGCTGCCTTTGAACTTATCAGTCCCATTTCAATGATGCATAGAGGTATCATTTTTGGTTTAGGAATGGGCTGGGCAGCAATTTTAATGGTTTTCTTTTTCGACTTATTTGTTCTTCAAAATGGATTTTGCGGACATATTTGCCCATTAGGTGCATTTTATTCTATTATTAATAAGATTAGTTTATTTAAAGTTAATCATATTAAAGATAATTGTACTGCATGTAATAAATGTTTTATAGCTTGTCCAGAAAAGCAAGTTTTAAAAGGAATTATTAATAAAATAGATAGCCAAATTTATGGTAGCGAATGTACAAATTGTGGACGTTGCATAGATGTATGTGAAGATAACTCATTAAGATTCTCGATAATTAAATATAAAAAAAATAAATTTTAAATTAATAACTAGTTAAATCTGGTAACATATTAAAAATAAAATAGTTATGTATAAAAAAATCTTATTAATTTCAGTTTTGTTTGTAACTTTTACTTTTTCAAGTTGCAAAAATGAAGATACAAATAATCACAAACAAGAAAAAACTGATAGAGGATTAGCATTAAGAAAAGGAGATTTATTTTCAGAAGATATTGATCTGGGAGAAAAAGCAGTTGTTGAAGCAAATGCCCCTGGTAATAATGAAACTGAGGCTAGAGCATTCGAAAATGCTCCACCAATTATACCTCATAAAACTGATGGTTTTTACCCTATAACAAAACAGAATAATGCTTGTCTTTCTTGTCACATGCCGGCTGTTGCTAATGCAATGAAAACAACATCAATTCCCGTATCTCATTTCACAAACTATAGACCAAATGTAGAAGAAAGCGGTAATAAAGTCTTATATGCTGAAGCAAATAGTAATAAAGTTGTTGCAAAAGAATTAGGTGATAAATTGAATCATGCAAGATATAATTGTAACCAATGCCATGTTACACAAACTAATGCAACACTTGATGTGAAAAATAATTTTAAAGCAGATTTCAGAAATGATTCAGACAAGAATAAATCTAATTTAAATGATGTAATTACTGAAGGAGTTAAATAGTTTTTGTAATGTTTTATAAATAACATTGTTTACAGAGGAACAATTTTTAAACTCTGTAATTTATTTTTTTTTATGAAGTTAATAAATAGCTTTCTTCTTTTAATATTTTTTTCAATTAGCACTTTTGCAATATCTCCTTATTACAGATTAATTGCAAGTGGTGGTGTGTATGACTTTATTATTGAAGATAATTTATTATATGCAGCAACAGATGCTGGTATTGTTGATATATTTAATTATAAAACAAAGAAGAGAATAGGCAAAATTAAAATTCCTAAAATAAATAATTTTGCAGGAGAACTCATCTCACCTAAAATATTTTCTATAGATAAAATAAAGGGTAAAGATGGAATAATTTTAACTGTTCAAGGTGGAGGTGGTTATAGAGATATTTATTTTTATAAGAATATGAATTTGCAAAAAATATTATCTCAAGAAGATAAGTTGATGGCAAAAAGGACTTCTTTTATAAATGAAGATTTAATTCTTATTGGGTTGCTAAGCAATGAGTTATTGCTATATAATATAAAATTGCATAAACAAATTTATAGGGAGCAACTTTCAACATCTGTATTCTCAAATTTTACAACAGATGTTACTCGAAAACTAGTAATTACTTGCGAAGAAAGTGGATGCATTAGATTGTTAAATTCACAAACAGGGCAAATAATAAAAGTTTTTTCAGGGCAAAATGTAGATAATATATATAAGGTATGTTATAATAAAATGACTTTTGTGGGAGCAGGGCAGGATAGGAGAGTTTCGGTATATAAATGGGGGAAGAAGAGTTATTATTTAAAAGCAGATTTTTTAGTTTATTGTGTAGGACTAGATAGAGCTGGTAAATTTGCCGCATTTCCTGCAAATGAAGAAAACGATATTTATGTTTTTGACACTGATACTAGACATATTTTATATAAACTAATAGGACAAAAAAGTACTTTAACAAAAATAGAATTCTTACCTAATAATGAAATGGTGAGTTCTAGTGAAGATAACAATATTATAATTTGGAAATTAAAATAAATAATAAATGACATTATCAAGTATTGTAGTACAAACAAAACCTGAATTTATAGAAACTGTAATTAACAGTTTAAAAGAAAGTAATTTATGCGAATATCATTTGCATGATGAAAAAGGTAGAATTATAATTACAATAGAAGGAGCTGGGGTTGAGGAAGAGATTAGTAAACTCTCTAATATACAGAAACTTCCACATATTATTTCTGCAGAAATGATGTATTCATACAGCGAAGATGAATTGGATAAATTAAGAGAAAATATTGGAGATAAAATACCTACATGGATGAATGATGAAAATATTAATGCAAAAGAAATTGTTTATAATGGAGATTTGAAAAAAAAATATTAAACCTGAATACGGGTTAAAACGAATTACTAAATCAATATTAAATATTTACTAATTAAATTTTACAAAATGAGAAATCTAAAATTACTTTTTATGCTGGGTGTTATGTTCCTTTCAAGTGGGATAATTAATGCTCAAGAAGACAAAAAAGAAGAAAAGAAAAGTTCTTTAACAATCTGTGCTGAAGTTAGGCCACGCACAGAATTTGTTCATGGAGTTAAAAATCCTATGTTAGAATGGAATATTCCTGATGAATATAAAACTACAGGAATGTTGTTTACTAGTCAGAGAGCTCGTTTAGGTACACATTTTAAATCTAAAAAGTTTGAATTTGCTATTCAATTACAAGATGTAAGAAATTGGGGAAGTCAACCAAAATTAGTTGCAAATGATGCTAATGATATGTTTATTCATAAAGCATGGGGACAAATGAATTTTACTGATGAGTTCTCATTAAAAATTGGTAGAATGGAACTATCTTATGATGATCAAAGAATTTTGGGTGCAATAGATTGGACACAACAAGCTTATTCTCACGATGTTGCATTGTTTAAGTATGAGGGGGTAATTAAAGCACATCTTGGGTTTGCATATCATGGAGCACCTTATGCTGGCCCTGATTCTTATAAAGCTATGCAATTTTTATGGATAAATGGAAAAGTTGCTGATTTAGGGTATAGCTTTTTATTCTTAAATAATGGTAAAACAGAAAACGGTGTTTGGTATGATGGAACAGGAGTAACAGGAGTTACTGAAAGAAATGCATATAGTCAAATAGTTGGAGGTAGATTAACATATAAAATGGGAGAATTAAGTTTAGCTTTAAATGCTTATTATCAAATGGGTAAAAAAGCTGCTAACTGGATAGATACTAAAAGCCTTCCTGCTGGCGTTACTGCAGAATCTATGGGTTTGGAAGAAGGAAAAGGAGAAGGTCAAAAAATATCAGCATATAACTTTGCTATTGATGCAATGTATAAAGTAACTGATGGCGTAAAGGCTGGTATAGGGTATGAAATGCTTTCTGGAAATGACTTAACAGATGTAAACAGAACTGATGAGAATGCTTTTGCTCCTTTACATGGAACAAATCATAAATTTAATGGTTGGATGGATTATTTTTATGTTGGTAATCATGGAAGTAATGTAGGTCTTCAAGATTTTAATTTAAAAATAATTTATAAAAATGGACCATTTTTTGCAAAATTAATTCCTCATTATTTTATGGCTGCGAATAAAGCCCAATATACTGATTTAGATGGTAATATGCAAGATGTAACAAAATTAGGAACTGAAATTGATTTTTGGGCAGGTTATAATTTTATACCAAAAGTAGCTAGTATTCAATTTGGATATTCTCATATGATTGCAACTGAA
>Ga0209633_10005652_pt1 | contig 10917 bp, 12 predicted proteins | sample Cruoilmetagenom1_FD_187290 | JGI IMG/M metagenome (GOLD analysis project Ga0209633, IMG submission 187290) | Oil polluted marine microbial communities from Coal Oil Point, Santa Barbara, California, USA - Sample 1 (SPAdes) (version 2) | ecosystem: Environmental > Aquatic > Marine > Oil seeps ... | reverse complement strand
AGGTTGGCCCGCCAACGGGGGACAACCCTGCGCATTTCAGGTTCTCGATTGGCGAGGCGCGGCTGACGATCCTTTCGGACGGGTATTTCACCACACCGGTCAGCGGTATTGGCATCAACGCCGACCCCGCCGACGTGCAAGCCTTTATGGCCAGCCATTACCTGCCCACTGATGTCTCTTATGCGCACACCAACCATCTGTATATCGAAATTGGCGACGCCAAGGTGTTGGTTGATGTTGGCTCGGGGGATCGGTTTTTTGAAACCACAGGTCGCCTGATGGGCAATATGGAAGCTGCTGGGATTGACCCGCAAGGGGTGACCCATGTGGTGATCACCCACGCGCACGGAGACCATATTCTGGGCATCCGCGATGGCTTTGATGAGGCGATCATACCGGATGCCGAATATATCATCGGGGCGGCGGAACATGATTACTGGTTGCAGGATGATCTGGTCAATCAGGTCGCGCCCGAGGGGCAGCAATTTGTGCTGGCGGCGGTGAATTCGATCAACGCGGACGGGGTGGACTGGGTTCTGGCGCAAGACGGCCACGAAGTGGTGCCGGGGGTGACGCTGATGCAGACGCCCGGCCATACGGTTGGGCATATGTCGGTGCGGCTGGAAAGCGGTGGCAAATCGCTGATCGCGCTGGGCGATTGTCTGACCAACGCGCATGCCAATTTCGAGCGGCCCGATTGGTTGATCGGGCGGGATCACGACAAAGAACAAGCCGCGGCCACGCGGACCCGCGTGCTGGATATGGCGGCCGAGGACCGGATTGCGGTGCTGGGCTATCACTTTCCGTTTCCTGGGGTGGGCCATGTGAAACGCGACGGTGATGCGTTCCAATTCGTTCCGGCGCTCTGGCAATTTTAGGGCGCGGGATGAGCGGCATAAATCAAGTCAAAGGCATTACACTGCTGTCACATTGACCGTATAAGACCACATCAGTTGCCAACAAATTTTGATGGAGACCTAAATGAATGTGGCCGGTAATATCATTGAGGGGCTGGCGGTTCCTGTCATTGCTGTGAATGCAAACCTTGAGAGTGTTGCGATTAACAGTCTGGCAAAATACGCCTTTCCCGATTTGAATGACGAGGGCCACTTTGAAGGGTTTCTCGCCCGAATCGACGGCTTGAAAGCGCTGTTGCAAGAGACGCTTGAAACCGGGCAACCATCGGTGACCAAGGTAAAACCCAAAGCAGGGTATCGTTCGGATTATACCGTTACCATCAAAAACATTGGGTTTTTGGAGGGCGCGGGCTCAAAGGTGTTGTTGATGACATTCGAGGATCGTTCGCTGTTGAATGATCTTAAAACCATGCGGATCGGGTTTGTCGCCAATGTCAGTCACGAAATTCGCTCGCCTCTGACGGCCATCTCGGGTTTCGTTGAAACCCTGCAAGGCCCTGCCATAAATGATGTCGTTCATCGCACGCGGTTCTTGGACCTGATGGCAAAGGAAGTGACACGGATGACCCATCTGGTTTCCGACCTTTTGTCGCTGTCTCAGGTCGAAGCCAAGGAACGCAGCGCCCTTAAGAACAGGGTTGATTTAGAATCGGTCATTGAACAGGCCACCCAGTCCGTCGCATCGGTTGCCCAAAAATTTGGCAAGACGCTTGATGTCGATGTCAAAGCTGATTTGCCCGCCATTATGGGCCGTCAGGATGATCTGGTTCGGGTGTTGATCAACCTGCTGGAAAACGCGATCCATTACAGCCGCCCGGATGGGGAAATACATCTGACAGCGCATGTTGATCGCGGCGATAATCCATTGGGTCAGGACGCGATCACGATCTCGGTCAAAGATGATGGCGAAGGCATTGCCGCTGACGAGATCCCCTTTTTGACGCAAAGGTTTTACCGCGTCGACAAAAGCCGTTCGCGCAATATGGGCGGCACGGGGCTGGGGCTGGCCATTGTGAAACACATCCTTGTGCGGCATCGCGGCGAGCTGGCGATTGATAGCGTCGTGGGCGAGGGATCAACCTTTACCATCTATCTGCCGCTCACATCGGAAAATGAATCTGATCTGTCATAAAACCGTTACGCAACCGTCATAAAGGTGAATCGTTCCTGCGTGAAGTAGGGGGCGCCCGATACGGGGCGCTTATTCTTAACAGGAGACGATGAATGTCTGTTCGTTCAACACTAACTGCAGCCGCAGCCTTACTTGTAATCGCAGCCCCCGCAATTGCACGGGACCAAATCCAAATCGTGGGATCGTCCACAGTTTTCCCATTCTCGACAACCGTTGCTGAACGCTTCGGCAAGTCGACCGATTTTAAAACACCTGTCGTCGAAAGCACGGGTTCGGGTGGCGGTTTGAAACTGTTCTGCGCCGGCGCTGGTCTCGATACCCCTGACATCACAAACGCTTCTCGCCGGATTAAATCCAGCGAAGTTGAGCTGTGTGCGTCAAACGGCGTGACTGAAATCGTCGAGGCCACAATCGGCTTTGACGGCATTGTTATGGCGAACTCGATCGAATCTGCACAGCTGAACGTCAGCCTGCGCGACATCTTCTTGGCGCTGGCCAAAGACGTTCCAAATGGCGACGGCGGCACCATGCCGAACCCCTATAAAATGTGGAACGAAGTGAACGCTGATTTGCCCGCCGTGAAAATCGAAGTGCTGGGCCCTCCGCCCACATCCGGCACCCGCGATGCTTTTGCCGAATTGGCAATGGAAGGCGGCTGTAAAACATTTGACTGGATCAAAGCGCTGAAAAAAGAAGACAAGTCTGCTTATAAAGCCTTGTGTCACACGCTGCGCGAAGACGGCGCCTATATTGAAGCCGGTGAAAACGACAATCTGATCGTTCAAAAACTGCAAGCAAATCCAGCCGCATTCGGCATTTTTGGCTACAGCTTTCTTGAGCAAAACAGCGATGTTGTTCAAGGGTCGATCGTTAATGGTGTTTCCGCTGAATTCGAAGAAATCGCGGCTGGCAACTACCCGATTGCGCGCTCGTTGTTCTTTTACGTGAAAAAAGCCCACGTTGGCGAAGTTCCGGGCATCACCGAGTTCCTGTCCGAGTTCACAAACGAGGACACATGGGGTGACGAAGGGTATCTGGCCGACAAAGGCCTGATCCCGCTGTCCGCTGAGGAACGCGAAACATGGGCTGCAAAAATCAACGGTCTTTCCCTGCTTGATATGTAACAGCCAACGCTCTGGGCCGGCCCCCGCTTGGCCCAGAGCACCTTATTGAAAGTTCAAACACATGTCCGATCAGTCATTTAACATTACAACGCCGGTGCGCCCGATGTGGCTGGATCGCGTTGTTGTGGTTTTTCTTGCCGCGGCCGCTGGAGTGGCCATTCTGGTCACTGTCGGCATCGTGCTTTCCCTGGTCTTTGAGACCATCCAGTTTTTCGGCAAAGTTCCGATGCGTGATTTCCTGTTCGGTCTGGAATGGAGCCCGCAAACCGCCATTCGCGCCGATCAGGTCGGATCCGGCGGCAGCTTTGGCATCTTGCCGCTGATCAATGGAACCTTGCTGATTTCAGTCATCGCAATGATCGTTGCTACGCCGCTTGGCCTGACGTCGGCGGTTTATCTATCCGAATATTCCTCAAAACGCGCCCGCGCCTGGATCAAACCGGGGCTGGAAATCCTCGCCGGTATCCCCACCGTGGTTTACGGATTTTTCGCCGCCCTGACGCTTGCCCCTTTCATCCGAATGACCGGCACCAATATGGGCCTAGAGGTCGCCTCGGAAAGCGCTTTGGCGGCGGGCATTGTCATGGGCATTATGATTGTGCCGCTGATTTCATCGCTGTCGGACGACGTTATAAATTCGGTGCCGCAATCCTTGCGCGATGCCTCCTTGGGTTTGGGGGCAACCCAGTCCGAAACCATCCGCCGGGTGGTTTTACCGGCCGCCTTGCCGGGCATTTCAGGCTCGCTGTTGCTGGCCGCCTCGCGGGCGATTGGCGAAACCATGATCGTGTTGATGGCGGCTGGGATGGCGGCCAAACTGTCGCTGAACCCGCTGGATGCCGTCACCACAATCACCGTGCAAATTGTCGCCCTTTTGACGGGGGATCAGGAATTTGACAGCGCCAAAACCCTGTCCGCCTTTGCGCTTGGGCTTTTCCTATTCGCCATCACCCTATGCATCAATATCGTCGCTTTGCACATCGTGCGGAAATATCAGGAACAATATGATTGATCTTACAAAAAAGGCAGGCTTTGGCCTGGCCAGTCGCCACCGCGCCGAGCAACGGTTCCAGTGGGCCGGACGCTCTGCCATTGCCATATCCCTGATGTTTTTGGCCATCATGGTTGGGTCAATCGCGATCACGGCCAGCGGCACCTTGCGCCAATCCCAAATCGCCGTGCAGGTTGACCTAAGTGCTGAAAACGTCGATCCGGCTGATCCGGCCAGCGCCAGCTATGGGCGCCTGATAAAATCCGGCCTGCGCGACATGTTTCCCGATGTGACCAGCCGCCGTGATAAAAAAGCGCTCTATAATCTGGTCAGCCCCGAGGGCAGTTTTGAAGTCGCGCGCAAGGTGGCCAAAAATCCTGAGCTGTTGGGCGGCGTGCAAACGCTATGGCTGACCGCATCCGATGATTTGGATCTGTATTTGCGCGGCAAGATCGACATCACTTTGCCGGAAAAGCAGCGCCAGATTTCGGATGCCGAAGTTGTCTGGATCGACAGCCTGCAAGCCAATGACCAACTGCGCCGCATCGCCAACTGGAATTTCCTAACTGGGGGCGACAGCCGCGAACCTGAAATCGCCGGGATCCTTAGCGCCTTGGTCGGGTCTTTTTATTCCTTGGCGGTGTGTTTTGCGCTGTCCTTTCCGATCGGCATCGGGGCGGCGATTTACCTAGAAGAATTCGCCCCCGCCAACCGGTTGTCTGACCTGATCGAGGTCAACATCAACAATCTGGCTGCCGTGCCATCGATCGTGTTTGGCCTGTTGGGGCTGGCGATCTTTTTGGGCTACATGGGCCTGCCGCGCTCCTCGCCTCTGGTCGGTGGTATGGTGTTGGCCTTGATGACCCTGCCGACCATCATCATCGCGGCCCGCGCCGCTCTGCGCTCGGTGCCGCCGTCGTTCAAAGAAGGCGCGCTGGCCTTAGGGGCAAGTCCGGTGCAGGCCGTGTTCCACCATGTGTTTCCCGTCGCCATGCCCGGCATGTTGACCGGCGCCATTATCGGCATGGCGCAGGCTTTGGGCGAAACCGCGCCCTTGCTGATGATCGGCATGGTGGCCTTTATCGTCGATATTCCGGACTCTATTCTGGAACCCGCCACCGCCCTGCCTGTGCAAATTTTCCTCTGGGCCGACAGCCCCGAACGCGCGTTCACCGAAAAAACCGCCGCTGCAATTATTGTTTTGTTGATCTTTTTGATCAGCATGAACCTGATCGCCATTCTGTTGCGTCGCAAACTTGAAACAAGGTTTTGATCATGATTGATCCAATTATTACGGCACGTGGTGTCGACATCTTTTACGACACCAATCAGGCGATTTTTGATGTCGATCTTGACATCCTGCCAAACAAAGTCACCGCTTTTATCGGCCCCTCGGGCTGTGGCAAATCCACATTTCTGCGCGCCATAAACCGCATGAACGACCTGATCCCGATTTGTCGCGTCACAGGCGAGATGAAGATTGCGGGGCAGGATATTTACGACCCTGCCGTTGATGTTGTCGCCCTGCGCGCCCAAGTTGGTATGGTGTTTCAAAAGCCCAACCCGTTTCCAAAATCGATCTTTGAAAACGTGGCTTACGGGTTGAAAATCCATAAAATCACCGAGTCAAAAACCGAACTTCAAGACCGTGTGGAGTGGAGCCTAAGAAGCGCGGGCCTCTGGGCCGAGGTCGCTGACCGTCTGGACCAACCGGGCAACAGCCTGTCGGGTGGCCAGCAACAGCGCCTGTGCATTGCGCGGGCCATCGCGGTGAAACCCAAGGTCATTTTGATGGATGAGCCTTGCTCGGCGTTGGACCCGATTGCCACCGCTGTGGTCGAGGAATTGATTGACAATCTGCGTAAGGATTACACAATTGTCATCGTGACCCATTCAATGCAACAAGCCGCGCGGGTCTCGCAACGCACTGCATTTTTCCACTTGGGGACATTGGTTGAATTTGGCGATACAAAATCAATATTCACCAATCCAGCGGATGAGCGCACACAAAATTATATCACCGGACGTATAGGTTAGGACCCCCTCATGGAACACGAACATATCGTCAAGAAATTCGACAAAAACCTTGAGAAGATCAAAGCAACCATTGTTGAAATGGGGGAACTTGTTGGCATTCAGGTCAATGATGCTACGGCTGTTTTGTCATCCTATGACGCGGCAGAAGTCGAGCGGATCACCTCTTATGATCGCATCATAAACGGGTTGAACAAAGACATTCATGACCGCGCGGAAATCCTGATTGTGCGTCGCCAGCCGATGGCGCTTGATCTGCGTAAAACCCTTGCACCGATCAACATTTCGGGCGAGTTGGAGCGCATCGGCGATCATGCAAAATCAACCGCCAAACGCGCCCATATCATTCACAACGCCCCGCCCGAAGCGGCGACCTTAGACATGATCGCACAGATGAGCGTGATTGCGCAGGCGATGCTGGACAATGTGATCATTGCTTATGAAAATGCTGATATTGATTTGGCGGCAAGTGTCCGCGCTCAAGACAAAGACGTGGATGCGCTGTATAAACAGACTGTGCAGACGGTGATTGAAACGCTTTCAAAAACGCCGGAGAATGCAGAAAGCCTGATCCACATAACCCTGATTGCCCGCAATTTTGAGCGGATCGGCGACCACATCTGCAACATCGCCCGCTATGTGCACCAAATCGTAACCGGAGAGGATTTGAAAGCCTCGGCTGGTCCTTCTGATCTTCGACTGGAAAAATAATGAGTATCATTTCCCCAAGAATTCTGGTGATCGAAGACGAACCATCACAGGTCGAGATTTTGCGCTTTAACCTGCATCAGCAGGGGTTTGATGTGCGCGTCGAAATGGATGGTGAAGAGGGGCTGCAGGCTGCCATCGAGGATCCGCCGGATTTGATATTGCTTGACTGGATGCTGCCCAACCTGTCCGGCATCGAGATTTGCCGCAAATTACGCCGCGCCAAAGAAACCCGCGAGGTGCCGGTGATCATGCTGACGGCCCGCTCTGAGGAGCGTGATAAAATCCGCGGGCTGGACATTGGCGCGGATGATTACATCACCAAACCCTATTCGATCAAAGAGCTGATCGCCCGCGTCCACACCGCATTGCGACGCCCGATGGCGAGCATTGTTGAGCAAAAACTTACGGTCGGCGCGATCGAGCTTGATTTGGAAAAACACAAAGTGACGAGCCAAGGCGCCGCGATTAATCTGGGTCCGATCGAATTTCGGCTATTGGCTACCATGATGCAAAGCCCCGAGCGGGTTTTTTCCCGCGAACAGCTGCTTGATCTGGTTTGGGGCATCTCGGCCGATCTGGAAACCCGCACGGTTGATGTTCATATCGGGCGCTTAAGGAATGCCTTATCCCAGACCAAAGGCAAATCCCAAATCCGCACTGTGCGTGGTTTTGGTTATGCGGTGAACATGGCTTGAGCGCCTTAAGCCATGCCAGTTTTCAGCGATCACAATAAGTTTGAAACGCGCTATTCTTTATAGGTGCGGTTCTTGAGCGCGGTTTTTTGATGCTGTCCGTTAAGGTTTGCAACGTCAGACTTTCCGCGCGATTGAGCCGTTTCTTCGGATTTGTCACGAGGTAAATATCAACAGCGGGCGGGTTTTTATAAGGCGGTAGGCGTCAAAGCAGACCCTCGCTTATATCCCGTTCGACCACATGCACCGGTAGGGGGCCGATCCCCAGACCGCAGACGATCATTCGCCTGACTTCCCCCAGCTCGCTTGATTTGCTGATGATCCTTTGGTCCAGCTCGTATTGCCGCAGTAAAGGCGCCACTGGCCGTAATGCGTCATTCAAATCATCGGCGCCAAACGAGACGGCATCCATCCCGCTTAGATCACTAATCTTTAGGCCTGTGCGGCCAAACCAAGGGGTGACTGGGCCCGCAAAAAAGCCCGAAAAACTCACGATAAATCAATTTCTACCGCAAGTCGGGCAAGCGTCTGTTCACAAGGCAAATGCCGAAACTTGCGTTTTTATCCTGAATTTACTGGGCAACGACCGCGCTGGTAGATGTTTTGATCGAATAGGTGATGTCTGGGTGGGTTCGATAGGTGTCCGTCAGTAGGTTATCCAGCAAGGGGGTGACCACATGGCTGGCCAGATGAATGATCACTTCGCCTGAGATGATTTCAGATGACAGACTTGTTATTTCCTTTAGCCGTGAAACGCCGCCGTAAAGATCAACGCATTCGCTGTATAGGCTTTTGCCCGCGGCGGTCAGGCGAAAATCGCCATGGCCACGTTCGATCAAACGACAGCCTAAACTATCCTCAAGCCGTTTCAGGGCCAAGCTTACGGCAGGTTGTCCGCGCAAAAGGCGATTGGCGGCATGGGTGATGCTGCCCTCTTCGGCAATCACTGTAAAGGTGCGTAAAAGATTCCAATCCAGTGAATTGGCAAACCGGTTTTCATAGGTCCCATATGTTTTTGACATTAATTTCACCAATGTAATTTATTGCAATTATTGATTGGGTCAATTCCATGCCGCATGCAAACGTTAACGAACTGGAATCAATTTGCGATGAGTGGGGGTAATTGGGATGGCGGAGCCAAATGAAATTGATACGCGCCCATGGTATCTGTTAGCGCCTTCCTTACTGGCCATCTTTTCGCTTGTTGTGGTGCCGATGTCTTTCATTCTGGTTTATTCCTTTTATGTTCGCGCCGATTGTGGCGGTTCTGCTGGCCTTTAACAGCTCGCAATTTGGCGGTTTCCCGATTGAGGGGTTCAACCTGCGCTGGTTCTACGCGCTCTATGAAAACGAGGCCATCGTCCGCGCGTTCCGCACCCCGATGTTGCTGGGCGCGTTAACGGCGGTGATCTCGACGACCATCGGTATTTTGGCCTCCTTGGCATTGGTGTGGTACAAATTTCGCGGCAAGAACCTGATCACCACAATCCTGATTTCACCCGTTTTGGTGCCTGAAACGGTGCTGGCGGTTGACGTGTTGATTTTCTTGCGCTGGCTGTCGATGCCACGCTCGTTTTTACTGCTGCTGGTGGTGCAGGCCCGCCTGACGGGGATCAAAAAGGAATACGAGGACGCGGTGCGCTCCCTTGGGGCCAGCCCTGTGCAGACCTTCTTTCAGGTGACGCTGCCCTTGCTGATGCCCGCGGTTTTCGCCAGTGCCTCGTTTGCCTGCACCATATCGTTTGACAACATTACCGCCACGATCTTTTGGCGCCCCACCGGCATGGAAACCGTGCCAGCGCAAATCTTCGGGATGCAGCGCAATTCGGTCAGTTCGGAAATCAATGCATTGGGGTTTGTGATGATCGCCATAACGGTTGGCGTGCCCGTTTTGGCCGGTGGCCTTGCACGCCATTTCTCGCGCAAAAAAGTCTAAATCATCTACCAACCAGGGAGACTACGAATGGAAATAATGGATAGCACAAAACGCTACGAACGACTGGCCGAAAGAATGGGCAATGGCGACATCAGCCGCCGCTCGTTCATGAGCCTTTTGGGGGCCGCCGGCATCACCGCTGGTTTGACCGGTGGCATCATGACCTCGATGGCCAGCCAAGCACGGGCCGAGGGCGCCACGCTGAATTTTGAAGGCTGGGGCGGGGTTGTCAGCGAAGCGCTGCGCAAAAACGCATTTGCCCCCTTTGAAGCCGCAACCGGCAACACCGACGGCCATAACATCCTGCACTCGTCCGGCGTCAGCTGGTATCAGCGCTGGATCGAAAACGGCTATGGCGTGTCTTTGAACGAAGCCAACATCCCGAACATGGCAAACGTGATGACGGCGATCATTGATCCGTTCCGCGCTGTCATCTCTGATAACCTGTCCGCCGTGCCTTACGATTACGGCACAACCGGCATCGCCTATAACACCAAATACGTCACCAAAGAAGAAGCCATGGCATTGGGTGCAAACCTGTTGCTAAAGAAAGAGCTGAAAGGCAAAATCGGCGGCTGGGGGGGGCGATTGGGCCAACCGTGCATGGTATGGCGCGCTGCAATCCGGTCAAAACCCAAACGACATCCAAGACTGGGATGCGATCTGGGACAAAGCCCGCGAACACCGCGATCTGGTGCTGAAATACTGGAGTTCAGGGGCCGAATTGATGGACCTTCTGGCCAAAGAAGAAATCTGTGTGACAAAAGCATGGTCCGGTCGGGTCGCCGCGCTTCAGGCTCAAGGTCACCCAATCGCTTACATGGATCCTCCCGGTGGTTTGGCCTGGATGGAGAGCATGTTCGTGCTGAAAGGCTCGCCCATTGCCGAAGCCGAAGAACTGCTGAACTTCATGCTGGAGCACGCCACCGCGCTGGCCGTCGCAGCGGGTCAGAAATTCCCGCCTTCGCTAGATCCAACCAAAGTGGAAATGCCTGCCGAAATTCAAGCGCTGCCTGCGTTTGACCCGACGGGCAGCCTAAAAGATCTGGTGTTCCGCGATCCAAGCAAATGGAACCCACACGAAAAAGAGCAGACAAAACAGTGGAACCGCGTTTCCAAAGGCGGCTGATCTTTTCGATGAAATCCGGAACGGGGCGCTCTGTGCGGCCCGTTCCACGTAAGCAACTTTTCTAAGGGGCGATTGCATATGGCACGCGTTGAACAAGGGCTTGTTGAGATTCAGGTTTCACATTTAAATTAAGTTCTGATGCACGCCTTCCAAAAGGGAGGTTTGAATGTTGAACGACCGATTTATCATCACCGATGCGCAGTGGGCTTTGATGGAGCCGCATTGTTTCGGCTAAAAACGCGCCCCCGGTC
>Ga0209633_10005651_pt1 | contig 10917 bp, 10 predicted proteins | sample Cruoilmetagenom1_FD_187290 | JGI IMG/M metagenome (GOLD analysis project Ga0209633, IMG submission 187290) | Oil polluted marine microbial communities from Coal Oil Point, Santa Barbara, California, USA - Sample 1 (SPAdes) (version 2) | ecosystem: Environmental > Aquatic > Marine > Oil seeps ... | reverse complement strand
ATCTCATCAAGCTCGGTGTGGCATACGCCGGAGGCCCTTACACGTATTAATATTTCCCCTTCGCCGGGCCCTGACACAGGCACATCGGCGTATTCAAGCGGTATATCACCTGCTCTCAGATCTGAAACACCTTTTAGCAGCATCGCTTTCATAATTTATTCCACACCTCCCGTCACATACATTTCATAGATTAAAAATAGATTCTTTTCAAGGCTTTTTATTGAAATTGATAAAATTGCATAACCGGACATTGTCTTATTGTCTGACAATCGACATGAGCTATGGGGCTATTACTCACTATAGCAATCGATTATAGCAGTAAATTGAAACGTTATGTATATGGCACGTTATTTGTAATAAGTATTAATATAAAGCCAATTTTAAGGAGGCAGGTATTATGGCGCTTAAAAGATGGATGCCAAGAGAAAATATGGAAAGGTTTTTCCATGATTTGTTTGATGAGACGATGTCGGGTGGTATGGCGAGAAGGTTTCCTTCGCTGAGAGCATTCGCTCAGTTTGGAGAATCTTCTCCCGCTGTCGATATGTATGACAATAAAAACGAGATCGTTGTAAAGGCCGAAGTCCCCGGAGTAGACAAGGATGATCTGAATATTTCTATTTCAGACAACATGCTTACCATAAAGGGTGAGACGAAGAAGGAAGAAGAGACCAAGGAAGAAGACTACTATTATTCCGAAAGGTCTTACGGAAGCTTTATGAGGGTGCTCAACTTGCCAGCTAAGGTAAATGAAAAGAAGATTAAAGCCTCGTTTAAGGACGGCGTTCTCGAGATTCATATGCCTAAGGCAGCGGAGTCCAAGCCCAAGGACATCAAGGTAGAGGTTAGTTAATGGGGCACCCTTCGAGGGCCTCAGGGTGAGCGGGCTTCTTCTGTGCCGGGACTTAAGCGATGCCGGTGGGGACGGACCGGAGCGCGAAGCGCGATCGGAAGGCAATAAAATAAAGAAGGCCGCGAGTGAATGAAGTTTATGAGCGAGAGCAGGACAATATTAAGAATTTGGGGGCATAGGCGAGCGCTTCACAGCGATGCCGGTGGGGGCTGCGAGTGAATGAAGTTTATGAGCGAGAGCAGGTCGATATTAAAGTTAGAAAACGGAGGGCACTTATATGTCTTTTCATAAAATAATCTGGGCAACAGACGGATCAAACGACTCTTTACAGGCGCTCGCGCTTGCCGAGAAGCTGTCGATTAAATATAAAGCAGCCTTGAAGGGGCTGTCCGTACTACCTATTTACTATTCCGTTGTCGATAACTTTACACAAAAGGAAAAAGACAGTTTCCTTGAGTGGATGGACAACACCCTTGCAAACAAAGAGCGCGAGTCCATGAAAAACATCGCAAAACATTTAGAGGGAAAGGGCATAAAGTTCGAATTCGATGTAGTTAAGGGAGTTCCCCATGAGGAAATTATAGAATACGCAGAAAGAGAAAACGCAGATTTGATATCTCTTGGACGGGGTAGGATTTTAGAGAGGTTCGTACTCGGCGGCACAGCTCTTAAGGTGATAAGAGGCACACGCATACCCGTGCTAACTGCGTTAGATGCGGAAACAAAGGGAGAATTTAAGAAGATACTCGTACCGATTTCGGTGATGCACGGGTTGTCTGGCAATTTCGAATACGCGCTTAGGCTGGCAGAAGGTTTCGGCGCAGATGTACAGGTGCTGAACGTCGTACAGCTCGGGAACCTTAGTGTACCGCTTGAAATCCAGGAGCAGTTAAAGAGCTTTGCGCTAAGAGACCTTGTGGAAACTATAGGAGCTACCAGAATATCTGAGAATATCGAGCTCCAAACCATAGCCTCTGGGAGCGGCTGGCGTGGTATAATAGAATTTGCGGAGAAAAACGATATAGACTTGATAGTACTAATGACATACGGCGGCACGAAAATAAGAGAAGAATTTATAGGGAGCACGACTGAGAAGGTGATACAGGAAGCCCCTTGTCCTGTAATAACTCTTAGTCCTTAAATGACGCTATGGATATAGGAAAGATACTCTTGGCTACAGACGGCTCTGAAGAGTCGGAGAAAGCGCTTGATTATACGCTTTATTTAGCAGATATTTTTAATGCTTCTGTAGTGGCGCTATATGTGAGTGAGGTTCATTTCCCTCTGACTTCGCTCCTGCCGATCTATGAAGATGCTATATTGGAAATCGCTGAAAAAACTGAAAACAGCTTCAAGGAGAAATTCGATGAAGCCTCTAAGAGGTTCATAAAAAGAGGGATACCCTTTAGCTCGGAAATAATAAGAGACGGTACTGTAGAGGGGATAATTAAAACCGCCGATATTGAAGGGGCCGGCCTTGTTGTCATGGGAAAGAAGGGACAGGGATTTATTAGCAGCTCACTCATAGGCAGTAACACCATTAAGGTCTTAAGGCAAATAGACGCGCCCGTTTTAGCTGTTAGGAGTAAAGGCGATACTCACAGTACTGAGATAAAGAAAATACTGGTACCAATAGATATTTCAGACACTTCGGTTTCAGCTCTTGCCGAAGCGATCTCCCTGGCCGGCAAACTGGGCGCAGAAGTTATAGCCGTCTATGTATTTTGGCTTGACGGAACCGCTTATGAGATACCACCCCGCCTGGTGGACGAGCTTATAGAGCGCTCTAAGTCAGAGCTTTCCAAGATTGTAGCGGCCGAATCGGGCCCTCTTGCTAAATCAAGAGATAACGAGCCGGGTGTAAAGATAACAAGCCAGGTTCTTCACGGCATTAGCCCCACTCATGTACTTAGGGAATACGCCGAAGAGAACTCAGTGGATTTGATGGTAGTTAAAACCCATGGACGTACGGGAGTCAGCAGACTATTATATGGGAGTGAAACCGAAAAGATCATACAGGAATCACCCTGCCCCGTGCTAGCAGTAAAATAGTTTAGAGCCCCCATTTCTAAGAGTTCACGCACATGGTTTATTTACATATACAATTTGAGAGTTTCCCAATTGATAGCAACCAAGTATTTATAATTTCATCTGATAGATTAGAATTATTCCACCAACTGGTGCAAATCACTTAAGGAGACTACCGTTGATAGATAAAATACTTTGGGCATGCGACAATTCTGAGGATGCGGGTTATGCCCTTCAATACGCCGAATATTTTGCAAAGAGCTTAAACGCTGAGATTGTGGGATTGTACGTAATACCCGACTACTATGAAGTCCCGGTGCTCGAAGACTTTCCGACTGAAGAGCTGGACTTATTGGCAGAGTGGATAAAGGAAACCGAATCAAAGGAAAGTGATAGGCTGAGCGGTATTGCCGACAAGGCAAATGAGAAAGGTATATCTTTCAGCTCCAGAATATCTCAGGGCGCGCCTCACTCAGAGATTATCAAAACCGCAGAGGAAGTTAAGGCGGACCTAATAGTAATCGGTAAAGGCAGAGCGGACGATAAAGCAATCTTGGGCGCCACAGCTCTAAAGATACTCAGACGCTCCCCTGTTCCTGTTTTAATTGCCAAGAAAGCAGAAGACGAAATTGGCATAAAACGCCTTCTTGTACCCACCGATATATTTAACATAGATTCACGGGACCTTCGCTTTGCATTAGATTTTTCCGAGCTCAGTGGAGCCGAGATATTCAGCCTGAACATTGTGGAGATAGGCGACAGGAAATTCCCACCCGAGGTAGTGGAGAGGCTCAGGGGAAACGCATACAGCAAGCTTACTCAGCAGATTAACGAAGCCGGAATGGCCGATAAAGTAACTACTGTTGTAAACACGGCTAAAAACGCTCTCTTGGGAATTGTAGATTTCATACAGGAGAAAAACATCGATCTTGTAGTTATGAATACATACGGCGGAGAGAAATTCAGGAGAACTGAATTTATAGGGAGTGTAGCCGAAAGAGTCGTACAGGAATCACCGTGCGCTGTTATTACGGTAATGCCGTCTGAAAAATAGGACGATTATCTCACTAGCACTAAAAAGCATAACGATTATTAATATAATATGTATCATTTACATGCTAACCACTTATCCTAATGCCATGAGCCGAAGGATTCTATATGATTCTTAAACTTGGGAGAAAGCTTTTATTGGCGCTCGTTGTAATAGCGTTAATAATAGCCGCGGGTACGCTCGGTTATATGGTTATCGAGGGCTGGCCGCTGCTTGATTCCCTCTACATGACTGTAATCACTCTTACTACCGTAGGTTACGGTGAAGTACACCCTTTGAGTACAGAGGGGCAGATATTCACCATGGTTCTCCTGATAGCGGGAGTAGGTATAATTTTGTATCTGCTGAGCACGGAGGCAAAGCTTTTACTTGAAGGGCAGCTTCAGGAATATATAGGGAGGTCTAGATTGGAAAAAAGAATAAACGAGCTCAAGTCTCATTATATTATCTGCGGGTTCGGCAGGTTGGGAAGGACGGTCGCTAAAGAGTTTAAGGCAAAAGGATTAGAAACCCTCGTAATTGAAATAGAACCCGTCTCTCAGATTGATAAAGATGAGTTTTTAATTGTCGAGGGCGATGCGAGTAGTGAGGAAGTACTCAGGACAGCAGGTATCTTAAGGGCAAAGGGTCTTGTTTCCGTTCTGCCCTCGGATGCCGAGAACTTATTTGTAGTGCTGAGCGCCCGTGAGCTTAATTCAGAGCTTTTCATAGTTGCAAGGGCGAGTGACGATAGCGCCGAGCGCAAGATTTTACGCGCGGGAGCAAACAGGGTTGTTTCCCCTTATCACACCGGGGGAATACGGATTGCAAATACGGTGCTTAAACCCGCAGTCGTGGATTTTTTAGAATTTGCCACTAAAACCGGCAATTTGGAGCTTCAGATCGAGGAAGTGGTTGTATCCGGGGACTCAAAACTTTCGGGCAGCTCGCTTCTGGACTCGGGAATCGGACACGACCTGGGCATAATAATATTAGCTATAAGAAAAGCAGATAGTACTATGGAGTTTAATCCGGGCTCTACGAGTCTTATAGAGACCGGGGACACGCTTGTTGCAATTGGAGAGATATCAAAGTTAAAAGAGCTTGAGGATATCGCATCATAAACTTGCAAATATAATATATGCTGTTATGACTAATAGTTACAATACATAGTTAATCTTCTTCATAGGGCGCCTTAGAAGCTGACTTCAATACAGATTTTGCCTTCTTTAATCCCTCTTCTATGACCGGGGCTATATCATCCCTACCACCGGGTACGCTGACAATTACTCTTACTTTCATATTTCTTCCCTCTAAATCCTTTTCTTTTTCGAGGTACCCGAATATAACTTCTGTTGCATCCCGTTCTGAATTATATGTTGTTTCTATAAGATATAAGTTGTTATAGTCCGACATAGAAGTCTCCTCTAATCAATAATTTTCAATACTATGCCCTCAACACTTTGGTGCAATATAAGTGCCAAGCTGTTTCACCCAATAATTTAAGGTATTTCGGCATATATATAGGACACAATAATGTCTTATATTCTGACAGTGGACACCTACATGACGATCTCAAGTATAGAATAAGCTGATTTTATTGAAGAATTCCTAACACTGCCAGCAGGCACTTAAGTTGCAATTACATTAGATATGGTAAAAAAATAGACCGGGAGCATGTTATGAATGCTAAATCAAAAAATTACTCAAGTACTTTTAAGGAATTAATAAACAGAAACGTCATTACTATATCATCTTTTGATTCAGTCTCCGAAGCCGCATATTTAATGAGGAATGAAGATATAGGGGCACTCATCGTTGTAGACAAAGACAATAAACCCATAGGAATAATAACTGATAGGGATTTAGTGGTTTCAGTCGTTGCCGAGAGAATAAACCCGACCGAAGTAACAGTGGAAGATATCATGACTAATAATCCTATAACCGTAGATGAGAATACGGATCTATTCGATATAATCAGGATACTGCAAGAGCACTCGGTAAGAAGGCTGCCGATTACAAGCGGCGGTAAGCTTACGGGTATCGTATCTGTTGACGACTTGATCGTGGTTGTGGCTACGGAAGTGATTAACCTCGCGATGGCAATGAGCAGTAAGTCCAAGGTGATATAGACTCAAGATTATTTAAACTGAAGTATATGTTAGAATAATATGAAAAGTCCGGGTACTGCATGGAAAATGTTGGGACTTCTTACACAGATGACAGGCGAGGTGCTAAATGAAAATTAAAAAGATACTCTGGGCAACAGACGGCTCAAGTGAAGCTGACGATGCGCTCTCAAACGCAAAATATATGGCGGAATTAACCGGTGCTGAGATCATAGGGGCTCACGTGATTCCTTTGCCTACCGTTTTGCTGTTCGAGTCCTTAAGCGACGACGTTGAATTTAAGGACTGGATAATAAAAGTTGAGGACGAATTTACTAAGAAATTCGCAAAAATTCAAAAGCAGCTCTCTAAATCGGATATAAAGTTCGAGGGAGTACTGTTAAAAGGTAAGCCCTCAGAGAAGCTAAGAGAATTTGCCCGGAAAAGAAACGCTGATCTTATTGTCATGGGCAAACACGGACATGGTTTAATCGGCAGCCTGCTGCTCGGAAGTGAAACGACGAAAGTAGTGAAAGCATCTGATAAGCCGGTGCTAATAACCAAAGCTAAAAAAGGACGCAAAAAACTATCTTACAAAAATATTTTAGTGCCCTTCGATCTAGCTCACAAATGCCATACTGCACTACATACCGCGATGGATATTGCGAGTGCAAGCTCCGGCCAAATAACTGTAATATATGCGCTAAGACTCGATATGTACGCACAGGACGTACCCGCAGGGGCGCTCAATATCGTCATAAAACAGTCAGTTTCAGATCTTGCCAAAGAAGTTGACCGGATGGTAAAAGAATACAAAGGACCAAAAGATATTAAAATTAAAACCGAGGTAGTACACGGACTTAGCGTTGCATCTACTATCTCTACATATGCCGAGGAGAAAGGGACGGACATTATTGTGATCCACACTCACGGCAGGACCGGTATCAAGAGGGTAATATTAGGCAGCGTAACGGATAAGGTCGTAAACAACGCTACGTGCACCGTTTTGGCACTAAACCCTTGATCAAAAAATATGCGGAATGAGGACCTTTTGAACCGCTCGGCACTTACGGACTTTCTACTAAAGACTTCTTCCTATCCGCATCACCCGAAGAACGTCGTACACATACAAACGCACGCATCCGATGTTTTTATTGCGAGTCCATACGTTTACAAAGTTAAAAAACCAGTAGATTTTGGGTTCCTTGATTTTACTACCCTTGAGAGGCGAAAGTATTTTTTAGAGCAAGAGCTTCTCTTAAATAGAAGACTTACAAGCGGAATATATCTTGAAGTTCTCGAGATATCGCTTCAGGATGGGCAATGCGGATTCGGACCTGGCGAGAAGACAATTGAGTACGCCCTTTTGATGAAAGAAATGCCCGAAAAGTATTTTCTTAAAACTCTGCTCAAAGAGGGTAAAACCTCAAAAAAAAATTTTGAGAACATAGCGCTAAAGCTTGCACGGTTTTATAAAAGCGAGCTACCGGACCCCCGTGTATCCGCTTACGGAGAGCCCGAGAGCATACAGCTTAGTGTTGATGAGAGCACTACTCTCAGCAGAAAATTCATAGGGGAAACAATCTCAGAGGCAGCGTTCAATGCACTAGAATATTACAACAAGCGTTTCTTCGACACCCGATCGCACCTCTTCAGACAAAGAGTGGAGGGAGGTTTCATCAAAGACTGCCACGGCGACTTGCATCTTGAGCACGTTAACATAAGCCCACAAGGAATTAACATATATGACTGCATAGAGTTTAACGAGAGGTTTAGATATATAGATATAGCTTCCGATACGGGGTTTTTGGCAATGGACCTGGACTTTAACGGCTATTACGATTATTCGCGCTATTTCATCTCCCGCGTCTCAGAGGCTATGGAGGACAGCGGGCTGTACCGGGTACTAGATTTCTACAAATGCTACAGGGCCTATGTAAGGGGTAAGGTCGAGAGCATTAAGGCATTTGAGACTGAGGTGCCAAGTAAGATGAGAGAGATAGCGCGCGAAAGAGCACAAAAGTATTTTAAGCTCGCTTTAAGATACGCGCTGTTGGGCTCAAGACCCTCGCTTATTGTCACTTGCGGCTCTATCGGCACGGGCAAGTCCACACTCGCAAACAAACTATCAATGGAGTTATCTTGCCAGGTTATATCCTCCGATACCCTGAGAAAACAAAAAGTGGGCGCAAAACCTGGAGAAAAACATTTCGAGGAATATGAAAGCGGTATTTACTCAAAAGAGATTACCCGGGACATCTATGAGGAATTGGCCGCGAGAGGGACCCGGATAGTAAACTCAGGGGAGTGCGCAGTGCTGGACGCAAGTTTTTCAAAGCATAAGTGGAGAGAGCTTATAAGGCGCTCTGCTTCAAAGTACAATATTCCCGTATTATTTATACATACCACAGCTCCAATGAAGATCGTTCGTGAGAGGCTTCTGAAGAGAGAGCTTGAGGGAGAATCAATTTCCGACGGCAGGCTGGAAATACTGGAAAGGTTTGCCAGGGAGTATGAAGAGCCGGTTGAAGTAGGCAAAGACAGCCCCATAACAGTGGATACGACAGAGCGTAAGGAGACTCAGTTGTCGGCATTATTCAAACAGCTTGTTCAAATTAACCTGGAGAGAAAATATGAATACGGATAAAACCAAGGAGAAAGGTCTTCACTCATACCTCCCGGAATTCGTCTACGGAGGAATAGACGGCTCCGTTACGACGTTTGCAGTCGTAGCCGGTGTAACGGGCGCATCGCTCTCCCCCACAATTGTGCTCATACTCGGGTTCGCCAACCTCTTTGCAGACGGATTTTCCATGGCTGTGGGGAATTATCTAAGCACCAAATCCAGGAAGGAATACGCAAATAAGATAAGGAAATCCGAGGAGCACTCGGTACTCCACATTCCAGAAGAGGAAGAAGAAGAGATAAGACAAATTTTTAAAGATAAAGGTTTTACCGGAAAGCCGCTAGAAGACGCGGTAGAAATCATAACGAGCAACCAGGAAATATGGGTAGACACCATGATGAAGGACGAGTTCGGCATATTCGAAGACGGGACGTCGCCTTTTAAGAGCGCCCTGGTTACATTCGTTTCTTTTAATATCGTCGGCTTTATACCTCTTCTCGCATACGTCCTTTCTTACTTTTTCACATCGCTCAGCGAGGACGTTTTTACGCTCTCCATAGTACTCACCTCGGTCGCCTTTTTTATTGTAGGCTCCGTTAAGGCTGCCATCGTAGACACGAGGTGGTACATGTCGGGTATCGAAACTCTTCTGATCGGAGGGGTCGCAGCCGTGATCGCTTATGTTGTGGGCTATGTGCTTCGGGGTCTCGCTTGATATGCATAAGAGATTAATCAAGCACCTCACTAACGCTCAATTATGAAAGAGCTAAAAGAGCCTTACAAATGCTCCGGGGAAGAGGTCTTAGAAACGCTAGGCGTAAATGCCCAAAAGGGTCTCTCTGAAGAAGATGTGCGAGTGCGTACGCTTCGCTACGGTAAAAATCTGCTGAAAAAATCCAAGCCTAAAAGTCCCTGGCTTATATTAGCCAACCAGTTTAAGAGCCTGATTGTACTGCTTCTAGTAGTTGCTGCCGTACTATCATTTGCATTCAGCGATATTGCTGAGGCAATCGCAATAATAATCGTGCTGCTTTTAAATTCTACTATCGGTTTTACGACTGAAATCAAAGCAGTGAGGTCAATGGAAGCACTCCACGAGCTCGTGCGTTTAAGCGCGAGAGTAAGACGCGGGGGACGCACTGTAGAGCTTTCGTCCCAAGAGCTTTTACCCGGCGATATTGTAATTCTCGAAGCAGGCGATATAGTGCCCGCCGACATGAGGCTCATAAAAGCCTCCAGGATAGAGACCGATGAGTCCTCACTTACGGGTGAGTCCGTACCGGTGCCCAAGAAGTTGACCGCGCTTCATGAGGATACGACCCTTGCTGAGCGCTCCAACATGGCTTTTATGGGCACCCCCCTAACCCGGGGCTCTGGCGAAGGGGTCATAACCGCAACCGGTATAAGCACCGAGATCGGCCGTATTAGCTTACTTGTGGAGTCGGCAAGTAAGGAGAGCACACCTCTGGAGAAGAGGCTCGACTCACTAGGGTATAAGCTCATAGCCGCTACTGTCGTTATTACGGTTTTTATAATAATTACTGGAACGCTAAGAGGAAGGGAATTGTTCCTTATGATTGAAACAGGGATCGCTCTTGCCGTTGCAGCCATTCCCGAGGGGCTACCGGTCGTCGCCACCATAGCGCTTGCGAGGGGTATGATGAGGATGGCTAGGAGAAACGCTCTCATAAACAGACTGAGCGCAGTCGAGACCCTGGGCTCTACAGGTGTTATCTGTACTGATAAAACAGGGACACTGACAGAGAATAAAATGAGCGTTGAGCTTATTGCCACTGACGGAAGTCTGACGAAAATCACTCAAGCTCAAAATGCGGAAGTTAGCCAATTCATAGAGGACGGACATGTTGTTGACCCCCTGGGTGATGAAGCATTAAGACGGAGTATTGAAGTGGGGGTTCTCTGTAATACCGCTTCAATTACTGACACGGCTGACGGATCTCAGCAAAATATCGGCGACCCGCTCGAAATAGCCCTCCTTTTGGCAGGCGCCAAGGCTGGCGTGAGCAGACAGGAGCTTATAAGCCGTTATCCCGAGACGAAACTTGAGGCATTTGATACGAGAGTAAATATGATGGCCACTTTCCATAAAGCTAACGGCTCTTATCTCGTGGCCGTAAAGGGGGCCCCGGACTCGGTGTTAAGAGTCTCTAGTTCCGTGCTTATGAGCAAAGGCGTAACCCCATTAACCGATGAGATGAAAAGGGAGTGGGGAAAGCGAAACGACGAGCTTGGAGAGAAGGGTTACAGGATA
>Ga0209633_10005650_pt1 | contig 10917 bp, 3 predicted proteins | sample Cruoilmetagenom1_FD_187290 | JGI IMG/M metagenome (GOLD analysis project Ga0209633, IMG submission 187290) | Oil polluted marine microbial communities from Coal Oil Point, Santa Barbara, California, USA - Sample 1 (SPAdes) (version 2) | ecosystem: Environmental > Aquatic > Marine > Oil seeps ... | reverse complement strand
TCCCAGATCCATAGTGATAGATCCATCCATTTCCTTAACAAAGAATTGATTCCCTTGTGTGATGGTAAATGCTGTAGTACTACTGTTATGTGTAACTACTTCAAAGTCATCACCTGAGACAGGTCTATAAATATCTGTACTATCTGTAGTATTATGATCTTTAAGACTGTAGGAGAGGAAAGGATCTTTATCTGATGCTGGTTCAGGACTGTTGTAGGTAAAGTTAAGATCCATATTTACATCATCTGCGTAACATCCTGTAACGAAGTTACTAAGTTTACCATTATCATATCCCGAAGCAAAGAATGTGCCGTTCATGTTATAGCTCATATTTGTATTGTTAGCATCGAGAGCTGGAGGGGTATCTATATAGACAAAGGTTTGGCCATTTGTTCTTGTGTATGGACCAATAGCAGGTATAACTCCCGTATGATTAAATGTATAAGGGTGAATACGTAAGGCGATATCAGTATATTCGCTGTTTATATTTAGATTAAGGTGGTGTTCAAGATTATCATTGGAGGGGTCATTGTAAGCTGTTGTAATATCACATCCACTTACATCTTCTGTATAACTTGTTGTCGATGCATTTTGTACAGGAACAACCGAACTGTTTTGTATACAATCAATGCCCGATACGAAGTATCCTGCACCATTTCCAGTGGTATGGTGAGACATATAGGCAGAGTCATGATCTACACTTGTCCATAACCTGTCTAGTAAAGTGAGTGTATATTTCCCAATTTGTGGACTGTTAAGCGCTAAAGATGTAGTTCCATTGAAGAAAGTTGTGGTCTGGTTGTGGTCTTCTGTATCATTACATTTTGTATCATCTGCTGATGGTTCCCAGTTTAATCTAATGGAGCGATTACTGCCATTTCCATCTTCTAAGAAACTTGCATAGTACCCCGGAGTATTATTTTCATTTTGATGATTGGTTGCATTGATATCAAGTGCATAGTCATATCCTGCTACGATTTGGAGTGCGTTAGTATTTGCATGTGTAAGCGTGCTGTCATTGTTAGTAGTGATAGTGCTTTGAATTGTATTGTCACTTTGGTTTTGGTCTTTTAGGTTCATACGGAAACTTTCAGGGCGTATTGCAAAGTTGTCACGTGAACAGAGATAGTCGATATTATATCCATAAATACACTCCATACATACAGCCAATTGCACACTGTCCATACCTGCATTTCCTGCATTTCCACAATTCTGAGGAATTTTGTCTGTACTGTTAGGGTTCCCATCTATATCTTGAATACATGTACCTGCACCATTTCCCAGGTCAACTTGAGAAAGGTCCGGGAAGTTGAGTACTTCAACACATGGTGCAACCTGTTGCCCCTGACATGTACCTGGAGCTAATTTTACGATCTCATCCCCGTCGCCTGCTCTGTTAAAACCAATCCTAAACGCAGCATTTTCAGTGGCTCTCCCATAAAATTCTCCTGCACTTGTTATAGGTGTAGCACTACCAGAAATCTGGTCAGAAATAGTACCGTTGGTGATAGCAGTAGTTAGGGTATCAGCGTCAAAAGGAATGATTGAAGCATTGTTGTCAAAAATGACCCAAACACGAGGCGTTAATGCACTGTCTGGTTCACGGCATGAAGCCTCTATTCCATGATATTTTCCTGCATCTATTAATTCTATAGCCACGGGAGTAGAGATTCCTTTTCGTGTATGGACATTGGTGACATCATAAGATGCGACGACAAAATCACCTGCACGATTGGCAGTCTGTGTGGGAAGATTGTATTGTTGGTTTTGACTGAGTATACTATTTTCGACATTGAAATTACCATAGATAGGAAAATATGAAAAATCATCATTATTACATAAAGAAACACCACTTCCTAAATAAGTTTCATAAGGTACTCTAAGCCCCGGGAGAACGAGGTCATAGTTTAATTTAATTTGCAATGGCATATTGAGTGTACTGCTATAGATATCAAGGTCATAATCTAGATAGAAGAAATCTTGACTATCAATAGTGCCAATAGGTATATCTTGATTGTATCCTGCTCCGTAGTTTGTATCTGTTTGCTGAACAGGAAAAACTTCACCTGGCAAGATAAGATAAGTACTGTTTGGTACATAGGCAGCCTGAGTGGTATTAATATCAAGTATATGTAAGAACATATTTTCTGCTTGGATATCTGAGTCTTCAGTATTTTGTATAAAGAGTTCTACTGTAACATCATCACTTGTTGAAAGTCCATCTCCAATGATCATAGGTTCAAAAGAACCATTATTGTCTTCTGTAAAATATTGACTATTTTGTTTATAGCTATAGTCATAACAGAGGTTGGGAATATACAATTCTGAGGACATGATGAAAAATGAAGCTGTATAGCGGTCACCATCACTACGGGGTTGCAAGGTTGCTCTTGTTTCAAGCGGTGCCAATATATCTGCCATTTCAAAGACATCCAAGTCTAGTCTTAAGCTTGGATAGTTAGGTTGTCTGTTATTGACACCGGTGATAGTTGAGTTAAAAATTCTATTTACTGGGTTGCTTGCATTAAAGACTTTTGTGCCACCTAGACTATCACTAATCACATTCAGAGTGCCTCCACTGCCACCTTCCCCATCCATTGTGAAAAATGCAAGTTTCGAGTTAATAGGTGCTGTTTTTGGTGTAATAAAACCATCGATGATCAAATCTTTATTGTAATCCCTGTCTACTGTAGCAAACCCGTCAAAAATAGTGATATTTCTATACTCTTCACTTTGGTTCGTGTAGACTACTACAAGTGCCCAACCACCATAATTACCATGGTTCGGTTCTGCACCGGTATGACATTTAACATCTGCGAGCATATACACTCCGTTAGGATCAATAGGATCTAGCAAAGAAGTAACATCCGTAAACCCACCATAACCAAGTCTGGAATAATCTAGTTTATCAGCAGTTACATCTATATAGCCCGCACCTTTGATATTGAATTTAACGACATCAGCACCATAGGTATTGTCTGAAAGATCAATTTGATTTGTATCTCCACCCAATAGTGGAGCATCACTTGGAACAGTTCCACCCATAAAGTCATCTCCACCATCTTGCGTACGACTTCTGTGTACAACACCCTGCCAGTAAAGCCCTGCCCAAACTACACTTGAGTTAGAAGGTATATTCAATTCAAAACTGGTAGAGTTTTTTGTAGAAGAGTCCCCATCAATATCAATATATATATCATCGTTACTATTACTATTGCTATTGTCGTTTCTACATACCCCGTTGCCATCATCTTCACAAAGATTCATATTTCCACCGATGACATAAGCCCCTCTGATATTTCTTGTAGCCAGAGGGTTTCTAACAGTAAATGGTCTGTCTCCTGCTATATCACCTACATCTCCAACCGTAAAGACAAAATCTATTTGGTATTCATCTTCATCGTTCCCAGTCTCTTTTGCTCTAATATAAATAGTTGTTCCGGCATAGAGTGGAATAGGTGAAACATTGTGTGTCTGACTTTTTGTAGTTGGGTAGAAATCTGCGCTTGAAGTCCATACTTTTAGGTAGTATTCGTGTGAATTTGGTGAAGAGCCATCTATTTTTAAATATCCGTCAGCGGCAACAGTAAATTTATAATAGTCACTGTCATCATCCTTGGAATCCCCAAGGATACAAGCACTGGCATTGGTATCTATACCATCCATTTTAGTAATGACTGTTGCAGTGTCTTCACTGCCGTTGCCTGAACCGTCAAGATAGTCACAAGTCAATGTAGCAACTGTTATAACGACCGTGTCAGTATCTGTTGCACCATCATTATCAGTAACAGTCAGTGTGAGTGTATGTACACCCAAAGCAAAGTTACTTTTTGAAAAACTTTCAGAAGTACTTAATGTTGATCCATTTTCTGTCCATAGATAACTGACTATAGTTCCGTCAGTATCGCTGCTTCCACTACCATCAAGTGTTACAGTTGTACCTTCTGATACAGTTGCATCATTTCCGGCATTCGCAGTAGGAGGGGTATTTACCGCATCTTTACAAAGATCACTTGCAGGAGGAGAACCTTCTGTCCAAACACAGGAAAAGGCTTCACATTCAACTTGCTTGTCACATTGGTTATCGATGGTACAAGCGGTACACTGGTTATCTACGCCTGCTTGTAATGATCCTGTCAGTAATAAAAATAGTAATAGTTTAAAAAGAAGATTAAAATGTTTCATATATAACACCTTTTATGCTCAGTCGTCACTGAGTGAAATTCGTATGACACCTGAAAAAGATGACATAAGCGTTATGGCTTATGTTGGTAGCCCGGCTGTCTGAGAAGACCCGTGGCTTTCCGTCCCTGCTTCGCAACAGGTTTGGCTTTTCACATATGAAATACTTTATGCTTAAGAATAACATAGTTAATATAAAATAAATATTAAATAAGTATTTTTTATAGTTAAACTTTTAAGAAAGTGAGAACTATTAAATATGTCTCTAGAGTAAACTCAGACTTTTTGGAAACTTTTATAAACCTAATACGTTTTATACCTATTTTGAGATATCATAAAGCTATTATATATTTTTAAGAATAGGATCCAAATTTGAAGAAGCGTATTTTATTGAGTTTAGTAATGGTATTTATGTTTGCAGGGTGTGGCGGTAAGGATGAAGAGGTTGCTGAGTTCAATAAACCTGCATTGTACTGGTATCAGAAGATAGCCGACAGTATTTCCAGAGGAAATATGGACAAAGCTGATGCATATTATATATCTCTTAAAAGTGAGCATATGCGTTCACCATTGATGCCAACCACGATGATGATGCTCTCTCATGCACATATGAATAAAGAAGAATATCTGCTTGCAAACTATTATCTTGATGAATATAACAAACGGTATGGTGAAGGCGACAGTCGTGAGTATACGGATTTTATGAAACTAAAAGCATCGTTTTTGGGTGTGCAAGATGTTTATAAAGATCAAAAGCTTATTATGGACAGTATTGAAGCATCTAAAATCTATATTTATCGTTACCCGGGATCTGCGTATGCACCGCTTGTGAACACTATGCTCATACGATTACACATGAGCCAATATTTGCTTAATGAAAATATTGCAGCGTTGTATGACAGAACCGATAAGCCCGATGCTGCTAAAATATATAGAGATAAAAACAAAGATTCAGTTGTAGAGATGACTGATATCACACCACCTGAAAAAAGTATAGTAGGGTATGTTTTCGACTAAGGTTACCTTTCTCCTAACGTTACTTTTTTGCTTGAACGACTCTTTTATATACTGTAAGGAGTGAAATTAATACTTTCGCTTCTGATAGTATGGTATACACTATAAAAATTTAAAGGAATAACACTATGCAACTCAGCGATTATGATGCATTACCTGCTACTCTTCCAATTGTCGTAGAGGATGAACTTTTTCTTTATCCTTTTATGATCAGCCCTATTTTTCTTTCCAATCAACAAGACATTGATGCTGCTACGGACGCAATGGAAAATGACACTTTACTTTTTGTCACTTCCTCCATAGCCGGGAAAGAGGGAAGTCGGGATTTTGATGCCATGTATAAAGTAGGTGTGATAGGTTCTATCATGCGTAAAGTGCACATACCTGACGGCAGAGTAAAGATACTTTTCCAAGGGCTTTCCCGAGGAAAAATACTTGAGCAGCAAGAGGGAACGTTTAATCGCGCTGTCATAGATATAGTGACTTTGGAGAATTTTAATAAACTTAAAGCAGATGCGCTCATGGATATTTTGAGAGACAAGATAAAGAAGCTCTCTTCATTAAATTCTCAGATACCTGCGGACCTTATCCGAACCATAGAAGAAAATGATGAGCCTAACCGCATAGCAGATCTTGTTTCCTCCATGTTGAAACTGGACAAAGAAGTGGCTTATGCACTTTATATTGAGCTTAACATAGAAAAGCGTTTGTTGGGACTCATCGATATTGTCACTTCTGAAATAGAAGCTGCAAAAGTACAGCGTGAAATACGTACAAAAGTACATACGAAGATAGAGCAGACCAATAAAGAGTATTTCTTAAAAGAGCAACTTAAAGAGATACAGCAAGAGTTGGGTATGGATACGCAAAGAGAAGAAGAGATCGCTACATTCCGTGAAAAAGTAGCAGCATTGAAACCTCATATGCAGGAAGATGCCTTTAAAGAGATCTCTAAGCAGCTGGATCGTTTTGCACGTATGCATCCTGACTCTGCAGATGCCAATGTGATTCAGACTTATTTGGAATGGGTACTTGAACTTCCTTTTGGAAAGTTGACGAAGAAAAATTTAAATGTAAAAGATGTCTCATTTGAACTTGATAAAGATCATTATTCTTTAGAAAAACCAAAAGAGCGTATTGTTGAATTTTTTTCTGTACGTGAACTGGCAAATCTTAGAGGCATCAAACAAAAAGAGGCGGGTGGTGTGATACTCTGTTTTGCAGGACCTCCAGGTGTAGGTAAAACTTCACTTGCAAATTCCATCGCAACGGCATTGGGAAGACCACTTGTACGTATGGCACTGGGTGGACTTGAAGATGTCAATGAACTTAGAGGGCACAGAAGAACCTATGTGGGTGCAATGCCAGGCCGTTTGGTGCAAGGACTCATTGAAGCTAAAAGTATGGACCCTGTCATTGTCCTTGATGAGATAGACAAAGTAGGGCGCAGTATGAGAGGTGATCCGACTGCAGCGCTGCTTGAAATACTTGATCCCGAACAAAACAGCAAGTATAGAGATTATTATCTGAACTTCAATATTGATCTGAGTAAAGCTATTTTCATTGCTACAGCTAATGATGTGGGGAGAATACCTGCTCCATTACGTGACAGAATGGAATTTATAGGATTGAATTCCTATACACCTAAAGAGAAGTTTGAGATCGCAAAGCGTTATCTAATTCCTCAGGAGCTAAAAAAACATGCTTTGAAAAGAAGAGAGTTCTCTATTTCTGATAAAGCATTAAAAATATTGATCGATGAATATACCAGAGAAGCAGGGGTAAGAAATTTACGCCGCAGGGTAGCAGGGTTGATGAGAAAAAGTGCCAGACAACTTTTGGAAGATAAAACAAAAGACAAGATCACTGTGGGCAAAAATAATTTGGATAAATTTACGGATAAAAAAGTCTTTGAGATCTCTTTAGTAGATAAAGAACCTCAGGTAGGTGTTGTCAGTGGATTGGCATGGACGGCAGTAGGTGGTGATGTGCTGACTATTGAAGCGATCAAAATCAAAGGTAAGGGTGCATTACAACTCACAGGAAGCTTGGGTGATGTGATGAAAGAATCTGTGCGTATTGCCCATTCTGTGGTAAAAATACTCATAGACAATGGAGATCTGGCTATTTCACCATCAGTGATACCGCATTCTATAAAAGAGAGAGAAGAGCGTATACGTGTGGATGCTTCTGAAGTCTATAAACGTTATGATCTTCATATCCATGTACCTGAAGGTGCTACACCTAAAGATGGACCAAGTGCAGGTATCACAATGGTATCTGCTATTGCGTCTATTCTCAGTGAACGTAAAATAGACAATAAAGTGGCTATGACAGGCGAGGTGACACTTACAGGGAAAGTACTTCCTATTGGGGGACTAAAAGAGAAACTTATTGCGGCATATAAAGCTGGAGTGACTAAAGCATTGATCCCGATGAAAAATTATGAACGTGATCTGCAAGATATTCCTGATGAGGTAAAAAACAGTATTAAGATCATTGGTGTATCGCATGTAGATGAAGTATTACAAGAGGTGTTTGTGTAGGGTCTATGACCCTACCGATGAGTTTCTAAGTTCGTTTTATGTCCACTGTACTATTTTTGCAGTGAGTGCATCTTCTTTAACAGGCTTTCGTAAAAAATCATTTGCCCCATTATCAAACACTTCCGTTTTTCTCGTATCATCAGTTGAAAGAACGATCACAGGGATGTGAGAGTTTGCCATGTTTGATCTGAAGATCTTTAGAAACTCTATACCGTCAACAACCGGCATCATTATATCTAACAAGATAAGATCGATATTTGGGTCTTTCTTAAGTTTATCTAAGGCATCAGAACCATTCTCTGCCTCAATCATTTCTGTTACACTGGGGTTCTTCTTTAACAGTGTAGACAATAGTTTTCTGTTGATGAAATCATCATCAACTATAAGTACTTTAAGTGCCATTTATCTTATCCTCTATATTTTGTAATAATGTTTTCTAACTCTTCTTTAGATGCAGTATTGGAGATGTTTTCACCCAATGTAACAGCCACTTCGTGAGGATTATTGGCATCAGTTGATGCAATTATAGCTATATTTCCATTATCATTGCTGATGCTTTCTGTGATAAGATTAGCATCTGCAAAGAGTAGGTCATAATCACCAGATACAAGTGCTTCTTGTAATGTACTGACATCATCCAGGATCTCATAATCCTGACCGAGGTTTTCCAATACTTTTGCAAGGACTCTTCGTGCCAGTAAGAATTTTTTGGCAATAAGAATTTTTTTCTTTGCTTCTATTTCTAATACTATGGCAGGTTCATCAATAGCTATTTCAAGAGATTCTTCTACGATTGGCGCACTTACTTCTTCTGCTTTTACAACAGCAGGTGTTTCTTTTTTTGCCGGGACATCAGTGCTACTACTGGCTTTATGTGCTAAAAATTTATTGAGTACATAGAGTAATTCAGTTGTCTCAATAGGCTTCGTGATATACTCATCCATACCTTCATTGAGGAACCTTTCTCTATCTCCTTTAAGTGCATTTGCAGTTAAGGCAACAATAGGGACGTGTGCCAACTCTTCATCTTCTTCATAGTCCAATATTTCGTGAGTGGCTTCAATACCATCCATAACAGGCATTTGAATATCCATAAAGAGTAGATCATAGTTACCTGACCTTCTTTTCTCAAATGATTCAAGACCATTATTGGCAAGATCTACTGTGATACCATGCTCTTCCAGGATACGCTTAATGAGTTTCTGGTTAATAATATTATCTTCTGTGACTAGAATATGTGCATCAAATCTTGTTTGTTGCGCACTAACAGTCTCTTCAATGAGTTGCGGAGTAATATTGGCTGTGTTACTCAATACCTCTTTAAGTTTACTCAGGGTAACAGGTTTATAAACTACATTACTCTGATCAATACCAAGCTCTTCAATTTTATTACGGCTTGTAACATTTGCCATAACAACAAGTTTAGATTTATCCATATGGTGGATAGCATCTAAAATATTTTGTCTTGCTTTATCAATATCGATCCAATAATTTTTACATACATTATTGGCATCAAGTTCTTTGAGATCTCCAATAGATTCAAAGTGCTTGACAGACGGACCGAAGTATTTGAAGTAGTCTTCTAAATAACTGTCAAGTTTTGTTGGAATATCCTGAGCATATTTACCGATGGTAAGATCGGTAAATGCATGCGCATAATTTACTTCTGTTGAGATTACTTCTTCTAAAGGTAGCGAGAAGTAGAAGGTTGTACCATGATCTTTTGCACTCTCAAGTTCAAGATTACCACCCATAAGTTCAACGAACTGACTGGAAATAGTAAGCCCAAGACCTGTACCACCATATTTTCTTGTTACAGAAACATCGGCTTGGGAGAAGGCATCAAAGATACGTGATTGTTGATCTTTTGTCATACCGATACCATTGTCCTGTACAGAGAATTTAATACGGCTTGTCCCATCTTCTCCCTCAACTTTTTTGATGATAAGGTTGATCTCTCCACCATATGATGTAAACTTAACAGCATTTGAAAGAAGGTTAATAACGATTTCTTTGATCTTTGTTGGGTCACCTTTGAGTTTAGCAGAGATCAATGGATCCATAAAGTAGTTTAAGTCAATATTTTTTTCTGTAGCAGCAACGGCATAGGTTTCAACCGCAGATTCAAACTCCTCTGCTGCATCAAATACGATGTTTTCAATCTCAATTTTATTACTCTCAATTTTTGAAAGGTCAAGAATGTTGTTGATAATACTAAGAAGATTTTCTGAACTCTTATCAATAATAGAAAGGAATTCGTCTTGTTCCTCTGTCAGGTCCGTACTACGTAAGATCTCTGTAAATCCAACGATACCATTAAGTGGTGTACGAATTTCATGTGACATATTGGCAAGGAAGAGAGATTTTGCTTCATTGGCCTGTAGGGCAATGAGTTTATCATCTTTTGCCGTCTCTACAAGTTCTTCAAGGAACTTATAGGCCTCCTTGGTACCTTCATGCGTGTCGAGCTCAATATTTTCAATAGCAGCAGTATCAGAGCTAAGGTACTGGTCACTGCTTTTCATTTCATCAACAGCTTTGTTCAATACCTCTTCAAGCTCTTTAATGTTTCTCGTAATATCTCTTGTCGTGGTGTATCCAAGATATGCAAGGATAAAAGCAAGTATCCAGATCGCTGAAGCAATAGAGAGAAGTAAAAGCTGTTTCTGAAGATAGACTTCACTTTTATTCCATAAAACATCAGAAACGATAAGTTCAGCTTTTGAGAGCAAGGTGATTTTCTTAGTTTGAAGGGCAAACCAGTCGATCGCTTCTTCTGCATAGTCACCATTATCAATATCGGTTTGAATCGCAGATGAAGTCATAGCAAGTTCTTCCATCGTTTCCACGGATTGCTCATTGTTCAATAGCTTTTCAAGCTGTTTACGTAAAAGTGGGTTGGTTACTTGTTTAATATCAAAGATATTTGCTTTTGTTTTGAATTCATCCCATAGTGCGATCTCATCAAATGACATAGAAGATTTTTTGGTCATGTAGTATGAAACAAACCCTCTTTCAAGTCCTGCATTTTCTTTTGCTGTATAGAGTTGGATCAGTGTAGCGATCAGTGATGAAATTTCTGTATCAAGTGAATAGTTCTGAAGGGTGAGAAGCTTATCAATAACAGGCGTAGATAGAGATTCTGTGTAGGTTGTAAAAAAGATATTTTTAAAAT
>Ga0209633_10005649_pt1 | contig 10919 bp, 10 predicted proteins | sample Cruoilmetagenom1_FD_187290 | JGI IMG/M metagenome (GOLD analysis project Ga0209633, IMG submission 187290) | Oil polluted marine microbial communities from Coal Oil Point, Santa Barbara, California, USA - Sample 1 (SPAdes) (version 2) | ecosystem: Environmental > Aquatic > Marine > Oil seeps ... | reverse complement strand
TATCTGCTATTATCATAAATATTAGACCCATTTCAAAAAAACTAAAGGTTACCAATGTTTGTGCAGACCAATCCCTCCTACTGCTGTCCGGCCCTGGTAACTGAAGCCATGACCCGAAGGATCAAGGAGCTCACCGACGTTCCCATTGTTACCCTTACCTACGATGGCACCAGCGATCAGATGAACGATGCCATTGTTCCCTACATTCAGAATGCGATGGCGGAAAAGCCATAGCTTCTCCTATTCTTTATTTAACAAGCCCCTCAGGCGTAGCGTAAGTACAATTCTGAATATACCTAGGATAATAAAGGCCAGTCCGGTCCACACAGCAATGGAGATACCCAGTAGCATGGGGTGCCATAAGAATACAACAGCCAGCAACATCAGGAATACGGCCAGCGCAAATTCCCACATCCAGAAACGTCTCTGATCCTTCCTTGCCCCGGCAGCTTTCATGAAGATGGAGATGCTATTGACAATTAACCAGATTCCCACAAACAGCGTAATCAACTTCAATAACAGAGAGGGGCTGACCACAAGTGCAGTTCCGACAGCAAGGTCAAATAAATCACCTGCAAGCTGGAAGCCCCATCCCGGAGTACCCCTGAGATTTTTAATAGTAAAAAATAGCTGAATGGCTCCACTGATCAGGATAATAATCCCGATGAATTTAGTAATCTTCTCAAAGCTCTCTTCGGGGGATCGCAAAATCCACAAACCGATTAGAATAAAAACAAAGCCAAATAATAATGGGATCCACCAGTAAAGTGGTTTTCTGGAAGTGCTTACTTCTTGATTCATTTGAGTAGAATTTAGTAAAGAAAGATAAGCAATTAATTGACTAGAGAAGGAATAATATATTTTTCCAGAATCTTAAAGGGAGGCCGTTTGCTTACATAATTTCCACCGGTAAATACGACAACAGTATTTACTTCCGGGAGCACCATGATGTGCTGTCCGCCCCATCCTCCGGCCGCATACATATGTATTTTTTTCCCTCCCTCTATATAGTTTTTGGTCCACCAGGAGTATGAATAACCCAGCCTGCCAGAAGGCTCACCGGGTATTTTGATCCCCTGGTTTCCGCGGTAGGTATTTGCACCGTGTGTGATCCAGTCTTCCGAAATGATTTTTTGTCCGTTCCATGTACCATGTTCCAACATCACTGCCCCCAGTTTTATCATTTCCCTGGGTGTAATTCTCAGTCCCCCGGCGGCATGTACTTCTCCTGTTGGATATACCTGGTGCCAGTAAACCGAGTCCATTCCCAGGGGTCTAAATAAATAAGTTTCTGAGAATTTTTTAAAGGACATACCTGCAGCATTCTCAAGGATTACCCCTAGTACATCAAAATTTCCACCGGAGTAGACAAAATGGGTGCCCGGATCTTCAATCAAAGGACGGCTTAATACGAACTCCACCGGATCCTTCTCCTGAAACCATATGGCCACCTGATCATTGGCAACGCTGCTCAGGGGTGCATTCCACTCAGCCCATTGTAATCCACTGGTGCCGGTTAGTAAATGCTCAATGGTAATTTTCCTTTTTTGCTCTGTTTTAAGATTTTGATGGTCAGGAAGGTAATCAAATATGGATTGCTGCACATTATCAATGAATCCCTTATCAATAGCAATACCCACACACATAGAAGTGATACTTTTACTCACCGAATGTGCATAATGCAGTATATCCCGGTCCCAGGATACAAAATCCCCATGATGATGGGGTGCATCCCACTGATGATCATGTCCCTGAAAATACTCTTCCAGAACCAGTTTGCCGTCCTTATAAACCAACATGGAATGTACTTCTGTATATTGTCCTCTATATATTTTAGTCACAGCTTCTTCGATAAGCCTGGTGCTGATATCCACATCATCCAGGGTGCCCACCTCAAAACCATCACTGAGGGAATCCGGATAGTGATAGCTATACTGGGCAGTAGTATCGTACATTTCACAACTGGTAACAAGCAGTGAAAGAATTGCAATTTTTAGCAGTGTTGTTTTCATAGCTGAAGTTTTATTTTAATCCAAACAGAGGTCTTAAAAATCCTACCCTTCTAATGAGCAATTCATAAACTGCAAAGCATCCAATAAAGGTAAATGCCACTATTAGGATGAGTTGAAGCCAGGATGAGATATCCAGAGGCATAATCAGGAAAGAGCCCAGGTACAGAAAGATCATATGAATGATATATACCGGATAGGCTGCCTGTGTCAAATAGCTAAGTGCTTTGCCAGGCCTTTGGAGGTACTTATTGGCAAAACCAAAGGCGGTATAGATCCACATATTTGACTCAATGGCCAACAAATACCTGGGTGCCAGCAATTGGAATTCAATATAACGGAACAGAAAGAGCAGCACAGCAATTGAAAGCGTTAACCACCTCCATTTACGTACGGTATTCCAGAACGCTTCCCCACTGTAGATGAATAAAAACCCAAAGAGAAAGGCCAGCATTCCCAATACAAATCCATGCAGGGTCATTGCATAGGTTTCATAGGTCTGGGGTTTCACTAATATGGTTTCCAGAACGAAGGCAAATACTACCACCAGCAAGCCCCAGGGCCGACTGAACAGCTTTTGCAATCCCATGTGAAACCTGCCATTATAATTTCTCTTCAGATAAAAGAATAAGGGACTTAAGAGGAGCACATAAATAAAAATATTAGCCAGGAACCAAAGATGAACGGGATGGATCTTATAGTCAATCTCCTGCATGTAATATTTTTGCCAGAGGAAAACATGGATGGGTACTATGAAGAACAATCCAAAGAGGAAGGGCAGTAAAATTCTCCTTCCTCTTTCAAGAATAAGCTGCTTCCAGCTCCTTTTCCTGATGGCAAAGCAGACTCCCATTCCGGATACGAAGAACAGAAGAGGAATCCTCCAGATATTGAGCATCGACATAGGAACCCAAAGAGCATCCAGGGATTCATTGCTCTGGATAAATCCAATGAATACTCCAAAGGGCTGGAATCCGATTCCAATGTGATAAATCAGCAGCAATCCAATGGCAATGACCCTGAGCCAGTCTATATCGTATCTTCTGCTTGTATGCGACATCACTCTTTGTTTTAATGGTTTATTAACGCAAGATCTCAGCAATCTTGGGACGGGTTGCTTCCACATAAGCATAGTCGAGCTTAAAGCCCAGGGGTCCCAGGTCCTTGCTAAATTGTTCGTAGATGAATTTGACATCCGCAAACGGAGCCAAAACAGACTGAAGTGCAGTGGATCCATAGTTGTTTAATAGTTCTTTATCGGCACCTTGTTCCAGCAGCATCTCTACAATTTCCAGTCGACACAGAAAGGCCGCAGAATGAAGCGCGGTGGATCCTTCGTTGTTTTTCAGATTGACATCGGCCCCTGCTTTTATCAACGCGCTAGCTATTTCTGTCTTTCCAAATACAGCGGCAGAAATCAGAGGAGTAGAACCAACAGCCGATTCTTTTTCATTGAGGTCCGTGCCAGCAGCAATATGCTGTTTAATGGCGTCCAGATCCCCCATTAGAGTAGCCGTATGGATATCCACATTCGGAGCCTTTACCTCCTTTTTTGTATTCTCAGAATTCTCACTTGCTTCGCTTGTCTTATCAGAGTTTCCCCCGCAGGCAACCATTACAAATAGAGCAGTCATCAGCACTGCGATCAGTGCATTTTTGCTTGAATTAATTTTTCGTGTTTTCATTTTTGCAATATTTAAAATTCGACAATTGTTTGTTGATGTAAAGGTCCGGCAAAGCGTGATGCAACTCTAATCAATGATGCGGCCGATTCTATCAAGTTTGACGAAGCAATAGAAATTATGACGAATGGATATAAATTATGACGCATATGGGGAAGAAAATGTATCTTTATTCACTTGCAAGTTGCTCACATCATGGAAAATGATTTCCTGAACAGGATTACTGAAATCATAGAGGAAAATCTCTCTGATGAGAAATTTGGAGTTTCAGAGCTTGCCCGTGAGGCAGGCATGAGCCGCTCCAATCTGCTTCGCAGGGTCCAAAAACTGACAGACTTATCGGTAAGCCAGTTTATCAGGCAGGTCCGCCTGAAGAATGCAATGGAGATCCTGAAAACGGACTCCCTGAATGTTTCAGAAGTCTCCTATCGCGTAGGCTTTAGCAGCACCTCTTACTTTATTAAGTGTTTTCGGGAACACTATGGATATCCTCCCGGAGAGGTAGGTAAAGGCACCTTCGAATCTCCTTCCTCCCGGTCAGACAATCCCTTCTCCTTTTTCCAGGAATTGAAGCGCAGAAAAGTGGTACGTGTGATTTCCGTGTATGCGGCAGCAGCTTTCGTGATCCTGGAGCTCCTGTCGATTGTTATAGAGCCCCTCAGTCTTCCCGACTGGACCCTCTCCATGGTCATTGTGCTGCTTTGCATTGGTTTTGTAATTGCCGTAGTTCTTTCCTGGATCTATGATGTTAATCCTGAAGGAGGATGGGAGAAGACAAAGGCCGTTCACACAGTTTTGGAGGAGGAGAAAAAGCCTGAAACTAAAGGATGGAAGATTGCCAGCTTTATCAGTTTTGTGGTGATTATTGCCCTGGTGGTTCTGCAGCTGGTTCCCAAAAAAATCCAGGGACAGCCAGCTCCTGATCTTGAAAGATCCATTGCCGTCCTGCCTTTTAATAACGAAAGCAACGATTCCACCAATATCTACCTGATTAATGGATTAATGGAGTCGCTACTTGACAACCTCCAGAAAATTGAAGACCTCCGGGTCATCAGCCGGACCTCGGTGGAGAAGTACCGTATTAATCCTAAAACCACTCCGCAAATTGCCACGGAGCTGAATGCCAATTACCTGGTAACGGGGAGTGGGCAGAAAATGGGTGATCAGATATTGCTGAGTATTCAGCTGATCGATGCAACAAATGATAAACAGCTCTGGGCAGAGCGCTACAAAAGAGAAGCCAACGATATTTTTGATCTGCAGCTGGAGGTGGCAAAAAGTATTGCTGAGGAAATCAAGGCCATCATCACACCCAAAGAAGCTGCGCAGATTGAAAGGATACCCACCCAGAATCTGGAGGCCTATGACTATTTCCTGAAGGGCCTGGAACCATTTCAGCGGGAAACAAGGGAAGGCCTGAAAGCAGCTATTCCACATTTTAAGAAGGCCATTGAGCTGGATCCGAAATTTGCCCTTGCCCATGCCGACCTCTCAATCGCATATGCCTTACTGGATATGAACAAGCTTGAAAAGAAATATACAGAAGAGATTGACTTCCATGCCGATAAGGCCCTCTTATTCGATCCTAAACTCCCTCAGAGCCTTATAGCCAAAGCCACCTCTCATAATATAAAGGGAGAGTATGAACTTGCACTTCCCTATCTGGAGAAGGCATTGGAGTACCATCCCAGCTCTTCACGGATAATTACCATCCTGGCGGATTACTATACCCGCTTTGTGCCCAATACGGAGAAGTACCTGGAGTATGCCCTGATGGGCATTGAGCTGGATATTGCTTCATATGATTCAACGGATGCGGGTTATATGTATATGCATTTGAGCAATGCCCTGATGCAAACCGGCTTTGTAAATGAAGCGGAGAAGTATATTGATCTGTCATTGGAATACTATCCGGAAAACCTCTATTCCGAACTCTTGAGGGCCTGGATCATGCTGGCCAGAAACGGGAGTCTCCTGCAGACCAGGAAGCTCCTGACTGAGGCGCTGGCGAAGGATTCATCCAATTATTATATTGTGAAGGATCTTGGTGTGATCTGCTATTTCTTACAGGATTATGAATGTGCCTATGAATATTTCAGCAGCATGTATGAGATAACAAAGGCACTGGGTCTGGATAGGTACTACGGTGAAAAAGGGAAAATGGGACTGGTTCTGTCAAAACTGGGTAGGCAAGCGGAGTCTGAAATATACCTTCAGGAATACCTTGAGTTTGCCGAAAATGATCAAGGCATTTACAGGGGACTTAGTCTGGCAGCCTACTATTCCTACATGGGAGATTCAGAGAAAGCACTTGAATACATGGATCAGTTTTCCCAGCAGGAGAAATATCCCTACTGGTACATACTTTTTATGGGACTTGATGATCCCCTTTTCGAGAATGTAAATGACCTGCCAGAATTCAAGAAGATAATTAGAGAAATAGAACTTAAGTTCTGGAAATACCACAAACAGATAAAGGATACGCTTAAGGATAAAGAATTGCTCTGAAAAGGTGTAACCTAAACCGGGGAGGGACGTCTATTAGATAAACCCTCATTTGATTCTGACGCTCTAAACTGCTCCCCATGATTAAAAACTACCTTCTCACAGCCTTCCGGAATGTCCTCAGATACAAAGGATTCTCACTGATAAATATTTTTGGGTTGTCTCTTAGCATGTCGGTTTGTATGTTGATCATCGTAGTCATCATGGACCAGTACTCCTACGATGATATGCATACAAAGGGGGACCGGATCTACAGGGTACAGCAGGTGGATAGCCTGGCTAATATTGGCTTGAGGATGGGATCCAATCCTTATGCCCTGGGTATTGAACTTCAGGAAAAATATGCCTTCGCAGAGGAAGTGGTGATTTTGAATAACTCTTTTGGAGGAACGGGGCTGTACAATAATACACGCCTGGATTTTGGCGGTTTATATACCAGTTCGACTTTTTTTGATGTTTTTGACTTCAAGCTGGAAAAGGGAACTGTGAATCAGATATTGGATGAACCCTATTCCATGGTCCTGAGCTGGGAAACCGCCAATAAGTTCTTTGGGGATGAGGATCCCATCGGTAAATTCATTGAAGTCGACTCTACTGCCTATGAGGTGAAGGGTGTGATGGCCAAAACTAAGAAGAAGTCACATATCCAGTTTGAGGCATTGATCTCCATTTCTACCCTGGAGATCAGGGATAAACAATGGGACGTTCCCAGGTTTGTAAACAACTGGGAAACCAGCTACGGAAGCTGGATCTACCTCTTGCTTCACGATGAGGCGGACCTAGAAAACATACAGCAAATACTTGATCAAATCAGTATAGAAAAATACAAGGACAATGAAGATGTTAATTACTCATTTTATCTCCAGCCCTTTAATAAAATTGTTCCGGGTCCTTTGCTGGCTAATGAAATAGGTGTTTTTATGCCCAAGGTTTTCATTCTATTCCTTGGTGGACTGGCCCTTGTGATTATCATTTCAGCTGCCTTTAATTATACCAGTCTCTCGGTTGCACGTTCCATGCTCAGGGCAAAAGAGGTAGGTGTAAGAAAGACCTTCGGGGCCTTCCGCTCGCAGATAATCATCCAGTTTCTGTCAGAGTCGCTTGTGATTGCCGTAATCTCCTTGCTCTTTTCCATTGCCTTGCTGCAATTTCTACTACCGGCATTCTCCGGTATGCAGATGATGTCGCTCCTGGAAATCAGGCCGGAGCAGAACACAAAAGTATATCTCTGGTTCCTGCTTTTTGCCCTGGCTACAGGTCTGATCTCGGGTGCCCTGCCAGCCATTTTCATCTCAGCCTTCAGACCCATATTTGTATTAAAAGGGATCACCAATGTAAAATTCTTTAGCCGCATTGCCCTCCGTAAAATACTGTTGGTCACACAGTTTGTCTTTTCAATTGTTTTCATTATCTCCATTCTATTGATCTTCAAACAGATGAACTTTATGATCAAATCCCATCCGGGTTTTGATTCAGAGGTGGTTTATGATATTAACCTTCAGGGAAAGGATTTCTACAAGGTGAAGGATGAGTACAGCCAATTTCCCGAAGTGGTGAATATAGCTGCATCATCACATATTCCGGCGGAAGGAAATGTATGGGGAGTGGATATCCGTTTGAAAATGGATGATGATAAGTTTAACGCAAATTATTTCTCGGCGGATGAGAATTCCATAGAGACTCTGGGCTTGCAGTTAATTGCCGGCAGAAACTTCCCTGAAAACATGAGTGGGGAAAACGAAAAATTCGTGATAGCCAGTGAAATGACTGTGGACCAGTTCCAGCTGGGAACTCCCCAGGAGGCCATTGGCACTACCTTGATCCTGGATGATTCTACACTGGTAGAGATCATAGGAGTTATCAAAGATTATCAGTACGTGGCCGTTTTCCTTACACTAAAACCGATGCTGTTGCGATATTTACCCAAGAGGTATAATCATGCATTCCTGCGACTGGATTCTCCCAACATGCCAGCTACAGTTAAAAAACTGGAGAATACCTGGGACAAGATCGATCCGGACCACGAAATAGATGGAGATTTTCTGGATGACAGAATAAAGTTCTACTATTCTTTCTTCGAAGATATCATGTATACAGTTGGGTTTGCCTCCTTGCTGGCAATCATAATCGCTGCCTTTGGCCTGCTTGGAATGGCCACTTACAGTACACGCACCCGAACCAAGGAAATAGGCATCAGGAAGGTTTTTGGCGCAGAAGTGAATCACATTGTCCTGCTGATTTCAAAATCATATTTGTGGATGATGCTCATTGCTGCCTTAATTGGGGGCATCATAGCCTACCTGGCCAATAACCTGTGGCTGCAAAATCTGTCCAAAAGTGTGGATTTCGGGATAGGAACCATTCTGGCTGGTGTGTTTATCGTCGTCTTGATCGGATTCCTGACCATCAGTTCCCAGACACTAAAAGCTGCCAGGACAAAACCGGCAACAACACTGAAGGACGAGTAGTGGTTGTGGAAGGGATTATTGCTGGGGCTTGCTGTAGTATGCAGCAAAGCAGCGCCCAATCAATTTCAAATATATGAGCTCCTGGACATTAACAAATTTCCGTGCTACCTGTTCAAGCAGATGTGATCCGGGCATGGTTTTTGGTACTTTTACTTAACTATTAATGCACCATAGCTAAAACACCACAAATCATGAAAGCTATCGCACTCCTGACCCTTATGCTTTTAATGGCCTCCCTGACCCAGGCCCAAACCAGGGTGGTGCATGGCACCATAACAGTATTTGAGAGCTACCCGGTACAACATATCGAAATCAGTTCGAAAAAAGCAAAGGCGACTGCTATGACGGACTCGCTGGGACAGTTTTCCATTGTATGCATGGAAAAAGACATAATAAAAGTAAGTCCCCTGGCCTTCAAGCCTAAGAAAAAAAAGGTGCATGCAGATACCGATTCAGTGCATTTGAATCTCGAGTTCATCGATTCTGATGAGAACAGGGAAATAGCCGTAGGATATGGTTATATAAATGAAAAGGACCTGAGCTTCGGCGTGAGTCACATGGAAAACGAGAATGACAAGTTCTGCAGCTATACCAATATTTACGACCTGATACGCGGACAGCTGTCCGGTGTCACCGTCCAGGGAAGAAGTGTGTATGTGAGGGGTGGCACCAATTCTTTTTCCCTTTCTACTACAGCGCTTTATGTGGTAGACGACCAAACAACAAGCAGTATCGATTGGGTCCAACCCTGCCAGGTGAAATCCATTAGTGTATTAAAAGACGGCAATGCTGCTGTATATGGATCCCGGGGTGGCAATGGCGTCATATTGATTGAGCTGGTAAAGTAGCAGCACTCATAGCAATTATTATACTTTTTGCTTCAAGCGTAATTGCCCAAACCAGGGTGGTTAATGGAACACTAACAGCCTTTGATACCTATGCGGTAAAAAACGTTGAAGTTACTTCTAAAAAGGCCTTTAAAGCAGTTCACAAAAAGGTTCAGAAGGATACTGAATCTGTTTGTATGAATCTCGAGTTCATTGACTCAGAAGCCAACAGAGAACTGGCTGTTGGATATGGTTATCTCTCCAGGGCGGACCTGAATTATGCCCTGAGTTATCTGGAAAACAATAATAACGAGTTCTGCAGTTATTCAGACATTTTCGAACTGATCCGGGGCCAGTTATCCGGGATCACTGTAAGCAATAACGAGGTCTTTGTAAGAGGTGGCCATAATTCATTCTCTCCCGATGCTACAATGGCCCTTTATGTGGTGGATAGTCAACCTGTAAGCGACCTGGAATGGCTTCAGCCCTGCCAGATTAATTCAATCAACGTATTCAAAGATTCAAATGCTGCCATATATGGTACACGTGGCGACAATGGTGTAGTATTAATAGAAACTATGAAATAGCATAAAATCAGATTTGCAAGAAGCCGTCTCACCAATCAGGTGTGACGGCTTTTTTTATGCACCTAATCTTCAAAGCTTTTCCTTCTCAGAAGGATCTTACTATAACTCCTGCCAAGTTTATCATCATAATATTCGTAAGACTTCTTCGCCCATTCCAGGGCAAGATCCGTGTTCCCCAGCACTTCGTTGGCAACAGCGATATTCAAACAGGCCCTGCCTGCTGTTTTTTGCTTCTCATTATCTGAGAGCTCATCCCATATCTCAATAGCCCCTTGCCAGTTAGCCACTTCGGCCCGTCTGTACCCAGCTTCAAACTGATTTTTAGCTGAACCGCTGGTTCTCTTGTATAAATCTCGCCTTTCCACATAAAAACCCGGCAGGAAGCGCTGAATATACGCGATACCAGCTTTATAAGCGGTTTCAGGAAGAGCTGTTGGCGGAAGAAGCCCTCCATTGGTTTGAAAGCTCAGGTAAGTGGAGTGCTGGTATTGATCGATGATTGACCTTGAAGCGGGATGATAGAGACGCCAGTAACAAACAACATTCACATTTATCTGGTTGGGAAGGGTAGTTTTTGGTGAACCTGTTGAAAGGATCGCTGCAGCCTGTTCTGTGGCGGTGGATAGCAACAGGTCAGTGTTGGAATCGAAGGTTTCAAGCACCAGGAGTGCATCTGTCCCTTCGGCTTCACAAATCCTGGCAACCAGATCCCAATCCAGCAGCTCAGGCATTTCGCGTGTTCCGGTACCATACATTCTCACCTTCCGGGGAATGATCAATTCGGTACTTCCCATTTGTTTAACTGCTTCGAATGCTCCCTTAATACATTCATCGGATGGTG
>Ga0209633_10005648_pt1 | contig 10920 bp, 12 predicted proteins | sample Cruoilmetagenom1_FD_187290 | JGI IMG/M metagenome (GOLD analysis project Ga0209633, IMG submission 187290) | Oil polluted marine microbial communities from Coal Oil Point, Santa Barbara, California, USA - Sample 1 (SPAdes) (version 2) | ecosystem: Environmental > Aquatic > Marine > Oil seeps ... | reverse complement strand
ACATACCACAGCAACTGATGCACCTTCCATTTCCAATGCATGCGCTTTAAAGGTTTCGCTTATCCAGTCTTTTCTCTCCGTATTTGCTACAAATTGGTCACCTGTGGCAATAATACCTTCCACCAATTTTAAGCCTTTCTCTTTAGCCACTTCTTTAGCAATATTCCGTAAAGAGACATCAGTAGGGATACATACTTCCCCCTCCGGTACATAACCATAAGGGTGACCAAAGGCTGTAATATCAAGATCATGCTGGCAAAGACCATCTGCGATGATCAGATCACCAATATTCAACTCTGGAGAGATCGCCCCTGCAACACCGGAAAAAAGCAATGTATCACATTCAAATTTTCCTATAAGACTTGTTGCAGTCAGTGTTGCAAATACTTTTCCTATTTTAGAATAGGCTACAACCACTTCTTTTCCATTATAAGTACCCTCATAGTAGGTATTGGCTGCATACGATGTCTCTTTGAGATCTTTTAATTTAGAGATGATAGGTTCTATCTCTTCAGGCATCGCACCCATGATCGCTATTTTACGACTTGACATCAACTATCCTAATTTTGCTATCTCTTCAATAGCAGTAGCCAATGATGCCATGTCTGAGACTACAAAGTGCGGTTTTGTTGTTGCTTTACGGTTCAAGCCCTTTAGTACACCACCATGTCCAAATTCAACATAACAATCTACTTTATCATCAAAATTTGCGATGGACTGTTTATACAGTACAGGAGATACCAACTGCTTAGGAAGAAGATCTAATGCTTCATCTTTTGTATTATAAGTTTTAGCCGTTACATTTGAGACTACCGGTGCGATAAACTCATCTTTAAGCATTTCAGTCAACTTAGCTGCCAAAGGTGCTATTGCTGATTCCAGTAATGGACAATGACTTGCCACAGACATATTGAGAAGCATCGCTCTTTTTGCTTTGGCTTCTTTTAAGATAGGTGCCAACACTTCAAGGTCTGGCTTGATCCCTGCAATTACTATCTGTCCTGCAGCATTATAATTCACAGGCCATACTTTCAACCCTGCTTCTCTTTGTGCATCACATATCTCTTCCACTACTGCATCATCAAGTCCTAAAGAAACCATCATTCCTACATCTTGACCTGCACATGCTTCAGCCATAAGCTTACCACGTAAATTTACAAGTTCTACCGCATCAATGGCATCAATAGCACCAACAGAAACCAATGCAGAAAACTCACCTAAAGAGTGTCCCAAAGCATATACCGGTTTCATAGGTAATTCATTTTCAAACAACTTATGGGCTATAGCAGATACAAGTAAGATAGCCGGTTGCGTGTACTCTGTCATCTCAAGCTTATCATTCTCTTCAAAAAGAAGATTTTCAAAATCGATACCTGTTCTTTCACTGGCATCTGCTATCATTTGCTTAGCAATATCAGAATGATTAAAAAAGTCTTGACCCATCCCTACAGCTTGGGATCCCTGTCCTGGAAATAAAAATGCACATTTGATTGACATACGTTATCCTTAATTTTATGATTATCGTATTTTACCATTTTAAACCCGAATTATGCATTAGGGTTATGCTATGATAAGAAAAAGGAATATAAAGGATATATTATGAGTCAAAAATATATTTGTATCGTATGTCAATACATTTATGATCCGGTGTTAGGGGATCCTGACGGTGGTATTGAACCAGGAACGGCATTTGAAGATATTCCCGAAGATTGGGAATGTCCAGACTGTGGTGTACATAAAAATGATTTTGAAATAGTTACAGAGACCTAAGATTTAATGCCTAAATGCTTTCTTATTGCTTCAAGAAGATTTTGTAGCTCTATATGGTATCTTCCAGGATAGATAGGTAACATATCCAACTTCTCATAGACAAAAATAAGGCTGACAATATCTGCAAATCTCATCATACTTTCAGCCCCGATCAATTTAGATTGTTTCTCAAGATCAATACAGAAATCTTTTATTTTATTGCTTGCTTTTTCATTGACAATTTGTCTAAAATAGATATCTGAACGATCAAAAATCTCTAAGAATTTTTTTAACTCTTTCGTATATGATAATCCCATTTTCTTGGTATTTTCTTCACCTAATTTAGTATTTAAAAGAGGAAAACTAAGCTCTTTTTTCTTTTCAATAAGATGATTAAGATTGTCACCTGAAAAATTATCCGATGATAATATATCCTCTGTAACACTTTTAGATAATATTTTTTCAAGATCAACAATACACTTGGTAACTTCTGACCTTTTTACTACAAGCTGAATATCACTATGAAACAATGCGGCGATCAAATCAAAAATACTTTCCTGGGTTACAGGTTTGATCAAATTTGTAGAAACTATGTCTGAATTCTTCACTTTTGTGGTCTGAGAACCTCTCAGTATGACATATTTAATAGGTGTCTTTTTTTGTATTTTAGCCACTATCTGTTCAAATGTATCTGTCACAAAGCTATCATCTATGACTAAAATATCATATTTAGAGAGATCATTCCCCTGCTTTTTAAATGCTTCAAAGCCTGTATCGACTTCATAGAGAAAATATGTAAACATTTTTTTGATGCTTTGTGTGATCTTTTCACTTTTAGAGATCAGTAAAACCTTTTTATCTAACATACCAATATCAGGTAGACGATAATGGCGTCGATAACCTAATTCATTGATTTGAAAAGGTATATTCAGGTAAATATCCGAATCTTTATCATCAACAATCTTCCCTTCAAGTATTTCAAGCTCTTTAATCACATTATTTTCTAAATAGTCTTGAATTTTTTCTTTTGCTATATAAGTATCATTCATTTTAAAAGAGATAAACTCTTCATATAAAAAATCTTCTGGAGCATGCAGAGACAATACGATCTCTTTTATCTTCGTATTTTGAAACACAAAAGTTAGTACTTTTGAAAGAAGTCGGCTAAATACAGCTACATCACCCTTTAAATCTTTGGGTATGCTTGCTTCCATTTCATAAATAAGTTCAATCTTTCTTTCATTTCTTATAGATTCCAATGAAGAAAATACTTGTAAGAGTATTACATTTATATCAAAGGTTTTTTCTATTTTATGCATGCTACTCCCAAAATAACTAGTAAAACATTCTTTTTTATATCATATCAAAATAAGTATATTTGTAAACTGTATCTTCTTAAGAAGCAGAAAATTCGCTAACAATGAATTGATAAAGTGAAAAAAATAGAGAATGAAGAAAAAAATAAGTAAGTTGCGCCAAACTTCAAAATGAAGTTGACGCTTAAGCGATCAAAGGATTAGTGACACCCACATCCTGTACCACAGCTTCCACCCTCTTCTGCTGGACCACCAACTACACCAGATGTTGCTTCATCTGCTGTTGCTTCTCTTGCAGTAATTACTGTCACTGAGAACATAAGATCTTTACCAGCCAATGGGTGGTTAAAGTCTACTACAACTTCTTTATCATCAAATGATTTAACTGTTACTTGTGTTGTTTGACCATCTTCACCTTGACCATAAAGTGTCATACCTTCAACAAGATCAACACCTGCGAATTGATCTTTTGGAAGTGTTTGAATAGCTTCAGGGTTTACTTCACCATAAGCATCTGCTGAAGATACCATAATGTCTCCACTCTCACCTTTAGCCATACCAACAAGTGCATTTTCAAGACCTGGGATGATCTGACCTTTTCCAATGATGAACTCTAGTGGCGCTGCACCTTTATTGCTATCTACAACATTTGTTGAACCCGCTTGTTTTACTTCGTACTCAATGCCTACGACACAGTTTTCATTTGTAATTGTCATGTTGACTCCATTTTTTGTTATTTTTGTTATTTTAGCCAAGCAAACTTTAGTGAGGCTTAGGCAATAATAATTTTTATCTTATCTGTCCTGAACCATACACTTTAAACTTATATGTAGTCAGACCTTCTATACCCATCGGTCCTCTAGCGTGAAGTTTATTTGTACTGATGCCCACTTCTGCCCCAAAACCAAAAGCACCACCATCGGTAAAGCGGGTGGATGCATTCACATATACTGCTGCGGCATCAATACTGTTTAAGAATACCTCTGCTGTTGTAATGTTTTCAGTAATGATCGCCTCTGAATGCCCCGAACCAAAATGCACAATATGATCGATGGCTCCATTGACACCATCCACTACTCTAAGGTTTAAAATATTGGCTAAATATTCAGTATCATAATCTGCCTCAGTAGCGCTTGCCACTTCTATACTCTCTTGGGTACGTACACACCCTTTAAGCTCAGTATGGGCTTCATCAAAAGCCTCTTTGAGTTGTGGCAGTACCTCTGCTGCGATAGCCGCATCCACCAAGAGGGTTTCCATAGAGTTACATACCCCCGGTCTTTGTACTTTTGCATTGATGGCTATAGCAATAGCATTTTGCACATTGGCATCTTCATCAATGTATGTATGACACTGTCCTTTGTCATGTTTAACCACCGGCACAGTAGCATTCTCACTGACATAACGGATGAGCCCTTCTCCACCACGCGGCACGATCAAGTCTACATATTTATCCATTCTGATCAGTTTTGCAACCCCCTCGCGTGATGCATCAGGAATCAAAGAAATCAATGACTCAGGCAAAGCATTTTCTTTCAATACACTTTGTAATACTTTGGCGATGGCCTCATTAGAGTTTTGCGCCTCCTTACCACCCTTAAGCACACAGACATTTGAAGATTTAAAACTTAATGCTGCCGTATCAGAAGTAACATTCGGGCGTGACTCAAAAATGATACCTATCACTCCTATTGGCACTGAAACTTTTTCAATTTTAAGTCCATCTTCAGTCACCCAGCCATCCAATACACGTCCTACAGGCTCTTTGAGTGCAGCGATCTCTTCGATCGCAACAGCCATACCATCCACACGACTCTCATCTAAGAAAAGTCTGTCTTTTAGAGATTGCGCAAGATTGTTTACTTCTGCATCATCCATATCTAAAGCATTTGCTTTTAAAATGTCTGCAGTATTGGCACGTAATGCTGTTGCCATTTCTTTTAAAATTCTATTTTTATCTGCCCCGCTCAAAGTAGAGAGTACCCTGCTTGATGCCTTGGCTTCTTGTAAAAAGTCTTCCATTTTTTATCCTAATAATCTATCATTGGAGATATTTTAACAGATAAATACTAATAATGGTATAATTCATCAATTTAACACAAGAGAGTGACATATGCAAACAATCACATTTATTGGTAACGGAAATATGGGGCTGAGTATTGCACAGGGCCTCAAAGGCAAATATCATCTTGAAGTTGTAGGTCGTGACATGAACAAACTTGATGATTTTGAAAAAGCACTTGATATCCATGTTGACAAATATTTACTGGATGATTTTGATATGACAGATAAAACTGTACTCCTCTGTGTCAAACCGAACAATGTAGAAGAAGTTGGTAAAAAACTTTCAGGCAAAGCAAGGGTGCTCTTCTCTGTTTTGGCCGGTACAACGGTGGAAAAACTGAAACATAACATTAAAAGTAAAGCCGTAGTTAGAGCTATGCCAAATTTGGCAGCTTCTGTAGGTGCTTCTATGACCACACTTACAGGTGACTACCGATACCAAAAAGAAGCTTCTGAACTTTTAGGTGCTGTAGGCGAAACACTTTGGTTAAACTCTGAAAAAGAGATAGACATTGCTACTGCACTCGCTGGCTCTGGCCCTGCCTACTTGGCACTCATCGCTGAAGCTTTGGCAGACGGTGCGGTCAAACAAGGTTTAAAAAGAGAAGACGCTATGACTACGATGAGAGGTTTGTTTTCAGGATTTGCTGCGCTCATACAGGATGTGCATCCTTCACTTCTTAAAGACGGTGTTATGAGTCCGGGAGGCACAACAGCTGCAGGTTATGGTGCACTAGAAGAAGGTAACGTAAGAGCATCTTGTATGAATGCTATAGAAGAAGCCTATAAAAGAGCCAAAGAGTTATAATAAATTTTAGGAAACTTCTACTACTTACTATAGATTTTTCTAAGATCTTTTGTAGCAAAAGGCATATACGTATGCCTTGTAATGACAACTTTTGTTTTAAAATTTGACCACTTATAAATGACCGGTACATCTTTTGGATCAATGTGAATACAGCCATGAGACATCCAGTCAACACTCCCTTCATGTAAGGCATGCCCACCGTTTGTAAACTTCATCATGTAATTCATATTGTTTATACCGCTTTCTTCAGGGTATAGTGTTGACATATGGTAACGCTTTTTTTGAATAATAGTAAAAATACCTGACGGACTTCTATATTCTGGTGCACCTGAAGTCACCGCACCGCTCCACCAAACCGTACCGTCTCTGTCTACCGCATAAAATCGCCCGTCACTACCACGTTCACGTACGGATACCACAATGAAGTTTTTTCCTGTAAGATCTACTGTTCGTTCACTGTCACCTTTGATCAACTTAAATACAGTTTTGGAAACAGGTCTTGTCTCTGTACCTTTAGGAGGTAAATATACGTACTCAGCATTTGCCACTAGCGTATATAAAAATGGGATGCTCAACAGTACATATTTAAACATGGTCTATCCTAAAGTTTTTCGAGTCTAAATTTGGCTATTTCAGCAGACTTCTTTCCCTTATAATTTGCAATGATATTTTCATAAAATGCTTTTGCCTGACCTCTATCGCCAGTCTTTTCAAGTGAGACCGCCGTATGTAAAAGCAGCGTGTCTATATAACTCGCCTTATCATACAAACCTGCGCTTTTTTTAAAGTAAAAAATAGCATCTTCATATTTCTTTGTATAATATGCGATCTCACCCAGATAATAATTTGATGCAGCCGGCTTATATCGTTGTGTATCTGTTATTGCAAATCTCTTTTGTGCTTCCGTATAACGTTTTTTTACAAAAAACCTGACACCTTCACTGTAGAGTGTTGCATTACTTTTATTTGCAAGTGAATCGTTCCCTTTTTGAGAAGATTTTACTGTACTTTTTTTAGTCGTTGTTTTTTTCTTGGATGCTGCCTTGAATTCTTTTTTACCTAATACCGCTTGAAGTTCTTCTTTGCTGACATAATTTGCATTAATTTCATCTATCATGCCCGCTAACTTTTTAAGTAGATCATCGTTGGGTAGATTTGTATTTACAGAAGAAGAGCCCTGTCCTTCTCTCATTTGTAATTCATTAAGAGATGCACTTAATCCTTCAATGATCGTAATTAATCCATCTATACGCTCATCCTGCTGTGCTATTTTTCGTTGCATTACCGCTATCGATCGCTTAGAAGAAGATGAGGAAGATTGTCTCTGCTGTGTAGTATCACTGCTGCCAAACCCATAGACAGAGGGTTCTGCATGCAGTATCATAGAACTCATTGTCATCATCAAAGCCATAATGACTAAGTATTTACTTATTCTATCCATTGTGTATCTCATTTGTATCCTACTTAACTAGACGGATATCAACTCTTCTGTTTCTATCGTAACAACTATCATTGGGTTCAGTACATACCGGACTGCTCTCACCAAAGCTGACCATGACTGTTTTACCAGAAGTGAGACCTTGTGATACAAGACTGTCTTTGACCGCTTTAGCTCTTTTAAGACCTAAGGCATAATTATATTCATCCGTACCGAATTCATCACAATTACCTTCAATTTTGATCTTAGAAGAGGCAGCCATAGCTACTTTAATATTGTTATTCATATTATTTTCCATATTTGAAGAGATCGCATAATCTCCAAAATCAAAATAGACAGATCTAAAACCATCAGTACTGCTATTGTAGTTTCCTTCAGATTCATTACCGTAATTACTCTCATCTATACTTACTGTATCGCCTGAAATCGCATTTGCGTCTGAAATATTATTATTACTACCATTCAGATTGGGTGCTGTTTGTCCACATCCACTCAAAAATAGTGAAATAACTGCTGTGAGTGTGAGTAATTTGTGTGTCATTTATATCCTTTTTTTATTCTTTAAATATACTACCAATCTATTGATTGGACTTTTTTATCATTAAACGGGAAAAGTAAACTTTGAGAGCTTGTCAAATTGATATATCCTATGGAGGTACTATACTCATTTTGTTTAAGATAAAGTATGATCGAACCATCCATTGAAAAACGTGGGAACTGGTTTGTCCCCGTTGCAGTAAGAGGCCTTGTGCTTGAACTTCCTGAAGTGGCAAGATAAAGATTAAATGTATTCTTACCAAAGGCATTATTGCTTTCTCTGCTCGAATAGACTATTTTATTTCCATTGGCATCACAGGCATTGTTATTTCGTCCACGATACACTACCTGTGAAGTCGCTGCTGAATTGATAGACTTTTTAAAGACATTTGGATATCCCAATCGGTTAGAGATAAATACAATGCGACTCTCATTGTCAACATATCTTCCATTCACATCGATCCCTTTAAAATTTGTCACTCTTTTTTTAGATCTTGAGGCAACATTCATTTCAAATATATCTGCCTGCCCTTCGGGTGCCATGGTCAGTAAGATCTTTGAACCATTTTTACTGACATCCGAACAGACCATCATTCCCTGAGAACTTGCTATCTTTTGTTTTGAACCATTATAAATATTGAGTTTATACAAGGTGGGGATCAACTCTTTATACGAAGTATAATAGATAGCTCTCTGCTTCGCATCTGCCCACTTAGGAAAGAGATTTAATCCACCTTTAATAATCGTTTTCTTATACGTCATCGTATAATCAGCCAAACGTATTTCACTGCGTCCAGGCGTTGTATAAACAGCATAGACCACATAACGGTTTATCCAGGAAATATCTGGATATTTTAACACATTATTCACATCATTTATTGCTTTGTGTAGTAAAAATGGCATCTTTGCTTTAGAGGGAACAGCATAACTTTTTTTAAAGACCTGTGTACCGTCAGACGCTTTTAGAAGACGTATTAAAAGTTTTGAACCTGAGCGTTGGTTCATACTGTATTTCAGTACATACTCCTGTCCCTTGAGTGCAGGCGGGATAAACTTTCCTGTAATATCACCCTGATGATGCGTAGTGTCCGGAATAAAATGTCCAGAGATCTTAAGATCAGAGAGTAAGATATCAAAGACCCTTTTATTTTTAACAGCTGAGCCGTCAAGAAGCGCTATGCGGGAACGATTCTCTACGTCCTTCTCAATTTTGAGTGTTGCATCTACCCCAAAAAGGTTTAAAGTAAAAAAGTGTAGTGATAGAATAATGATTAATAAATGTTTCAAACTATTTCCTTGGATATTGAATACTATATAAGCTTGTATTGTATCAAGGCAGTCTTGAAATCTGCATTAATTAATATCAAAATGATTTTTTTGATTATTTATATTATGCTAAAATAAAGTATAAGGAGGATCTTATGACTGATATACTCATATCTCTTGCTAAAGCCGCTATTTTAGTTGCCCTCAACCAACCTGATACATTTGATTTGGAGCATGCGCTTAAAACAACCCCTGCACTACAGGAAAATGCTGCGGTTTTCATCACACTTACCACAGACCCCAACGAACAACTACGCGGATGTATCGGTTCACTGCAAGCCTACCGGCCTCTTTATAAAGATATCATTGCAAATGCGCAGGCAGCTGCCCTGCGTGATCCACGATTTAAACCCCTGACTATGGACGAGTTCAAAGATGTAAAAATAGAAGTTTCTATCCTCTCAAAGCCTAAAATACTCGAATATGATGATATCAAAGATTTAAAGAGCAAGATCACTCCTCTGCAAGACGGTATCATACTTAAATATGGAGATAAACAGGCAACTTATTTACCTGAAGTCTGGGAAGACCTTCCTCACTTCGATGCTTTTTTTTCCTCTTTATGTCAAAAAGCCAACCTGACAAGTGACTGCCTCTCTCTACATCCGGAAATCTTAGTTTATCATGCTACAAAATACAAGGAGAAATGATGTCTAATGCTACTAGAAAAGCTGCCGTTCGAGGTCTCTTTTATCCACAAGCGTGTGCAAAAATAGAAGCATATTTTAAAGAGTTCACTCAAAGTTTTCAGAAAGTAAACATTTCAGAAGAGGTGCAAAGTATTGTACCAAGAGCCGTGATAGTCCCTCATGCCGGATATGTATACAGTGGTTTCACGGCCAATTTTGCCTACGAGTTTTTACAAAAAACAAAAGCCAAACGTCTCATCATCATAGGTCCCAGCCATCATCACTACTTTAAAGGTATCTCTGGCTCTTATTATGAAAACTATGAGACACCTTGTGGAGCATTAGAGATAGACAGCCCCTACCTTTTTGCACTGGCAAAAAAGTTTGACATTGGCTTTGAACCCAAAGCACACGAAAAAGAACACTCAACTGAAGTACAAATGCCTTTTATAAAACATTACTTCCCTCAAACAAAAATCATAGAACTCATCTACAGTGACACCACAGGAAAAACCCTGGCACCACTCATCACAGCACTTCTACAAAATAAAGACAATGCCGTAATTATCAGCTCAGATCTCAGTCATTTTCACTCTTTAGAAGAGGCAAAAGCATTTGATGAAAATTGTTTAAGAGCTGTTACCAAACTAGATCTAAATGAAATTGAAAAAGGATGTAAGGCCTGCGGTCTCATAGGCATTCAAGCTTTGATACTCGCATCACAACACCTGAAACTCTCATCCAAACTACTTGACTACCGTACTTCAGCCGATGCCAGTGGTGACAGAAGCTCAGTAGTTGGATATATGTCTGCGATGTTTTATTAAAAGTTCTACTTAAGCGTCTCGGGTCTATGTAAGTATCAAAGGAATATTTTATAAGGTTTTATCTCCGGCTATATGATTATCTATCATATAATCACCCCAGTCTTGAATAGCTTGCAATATAGGAATAAGTTTTTCAGCATTATTTGTAATAGAATATTCCACTTTTGGAGGTATTACCTGATAAACTTTTCTGGTAATTAATTTGTGTTTTTCCAGATCTCTTAAA
>Ga0209633_10005647_pt1 | contig 10921 bp, 10 predicted proteins | sample Cruoilmetagenom1_FD_187290 | JGI IMG/M metagenome (GOLD analysis project Ga0209633, IMG submission 187290) | Oil polluted marine microbial communities from Coal Oil Point, Santa Barbara, California, USA - Sample 1 (SPAdes) (version 2) | ecosystem: Environmental > Aquatic > Marine > Oil seeps ... | reverse complement strand
GAAGATTTTGCATAAACCTCGTCCCCACCCAACCACCCAAATCTTCTTCGAAGATTTTGCATAAACCTCGTCCCCACCCAACCACCCAAATCTTCTTCGAAGATTTTGCGGGGTATCAGTAAATCTTTAGGTAAAGATTTACGCTTTGAAATAAAGGGTAAAAAATCTCTGTTAAAGAAATAACTGATTTAATAGATCAACATTTAAGACAAAACCCGTAAGGGTTTGGATGGCTGGGTGGGGGCCCCGTGTATGCGGGCAGTAAAAAGCAATATTTAAACTTAAAGAAAAACAACAAAAAAAGGTGTTAAATTATAATAAACAAATGCAACCAAAATCAAAGAAAACTTGGATGGATGGTTTCTATTATGACAATTACAGGTAAATGATGAAAATCTTAAAGTGGACATTTCTACTTTGGTTTGACATAATATATTAATTGACTTCACTAAAAATACATTATAATGTATACGGTATACGATTTTAGTGAGGTGTATTTTATGCTAATTGATAACAAAGAAATATTTAAGAGTGCACATGGTGGGGAGTTAGTTACCAATCAGAGTAAAAAGCTAAATGTGACTGAAATTAAAAAATTAGAAAATCTTAAAGTGGATATTTCTCAAAGAGTTCTTTCTGATCTGGAATTAATTGTTAATGGCGGTTTAAGTCCATTAAAAGGTTTTATGAATGAAAATGAATATAATAGTACATTAGAATCAATGCATCTGAAAAATGGAGTGTTGTTTCCTTTTCCAATTACTTTGCCAGTAAATCATGAAAAAAAATTTAAAAGTAGTGATGTACTTGGTCTTTCTTATAACGGTAAAATAGTGGGCTATGTTGAAGTAGAAGAAGTTTATAAACGTGATAAAATCAAAGAAGCAAAAGCAGTTTACTTAACTGATGATGAAAAACATCCTGGAGTTGCTATGCTCCTTAGTGAGAGTGATTTTGTTATTGGTGGTAAAACATATGCTGATTTAAATTTAATGCCTAATCATTTTAAAAAGTATAATTTAACTCCTCTTGAGGCAAGAAAAACATTTAATGAAAGAGGGTGGAAAAGTATTGTTGGTTTTCAAACGAGAAATCCCATCCACAGAGCCCATGAATATTTAATAAAATGTGCATTAGAAATGGTTGATGGTGCCTTTATTCATCCTTTGATGGGTGGAACAAAGGCAGATGATATCCCAGCTAAAGTGAGACTGCGGTGCTACGAAACATTGATAGAACATTATTTTCCAAAAGACAGAGTAATTTTGGGTAACTTTCCTGCTACTATGAGGTATGCTGGCCCGAAAGAGGCACTATTCCATGCAATTGTCAGGAAAAATTATGGCTGCACACATTTTATAGTAGGTAGAGACCATGCTGGTGTTGGTAAATATTATGGGACTTTTGATGCTCAAAAATTGTTTGATGAATTGCCAGAGGGTTCAATTGATATAACCATTCTTAAATTTGATAATTCATTTTATTGTACCAAATGTGAATCTATGGCAACTGCAAAAACATGTCCACATAGTGATGATGTACACATTTCTCTTTCTGGAACAAAACTAAGGAAAATGTTATTGGAAGACACAGTACCAGATAAAGCAATAACAAGAGCGGAAGTTGCAGAAGTATTAATAGAATCAATGAAGAGTAAATAATAAAAGTTTGAAGGAGATATAATTATGGAACAAGGTCAAATTGAGAGTATTAACAAGGAGTTAAGTATAAAAGAACCAGTTGAAATTGTAAAGTATGCAGTTAAGAATTTTCCTGGAGTATACATTTCTTTTTCAGGTGCTGAGGACGTTGTTCTAATTGATATGGCAATGCAAGCAAAGGGAGATTTTAAAGTTTTTACACTTGATACTGGCAGACTTCATCCAGAAACTTACAGATTTATAGATACAGTGCGTGAACACTATAGAATAAAAATTGAAGTAATGTTTCCTGAAAAAGAAACATGTGAAAAATTAGTAACAGAAAAAGGGTTCTTTTCATTCTATAAAGATGGACATAAGGAATGCTGTCAGATTAGAAAGGTTGAACCATTAAAAAGGAAACTATCAAACATTACAACATTGATTACAGGCCAAAGACATGATCAGAATCCTGGAACACGTGCAAATATTCCAGCAATTCAAATGGATCCCACTTTTTTCAGTGATAGACTTATTAAATTTAATCCACTAGCAAACTGGACATCTAAACAAGTGTGGAGATATATAATTGATAATAGCGTACCTTATAATGAGCTTCATGACAAAGGATATATTTCAATAGGTTGCGAACCCTGTACAAAACCAATTAATCCGGGGCAGCATGAAAGGGAAGGCCGCTGGTGGTGGGAGGATGCCACTAAAAAAGAATGTGGTCTTCACCTTGGTAATATAAAAAATAAATAATTCTCTTGTTGCTGTATTAATTAAAAAAAATATTTTGGATTTTCATTGAGTACATATTTACTAATAACCATATTAGCTTATTGTATCCTGGGGTTAATTACAGGTCTTTTTAAGGGCATGTTTGGTATTGGTGGTGGTATAGTAATAACCCCGGGATTAATAGCTATTTTTAAATTGTTGGATGTACCAGAAGAGTATCTAACACATATGGCTATTGGGACATCTCTTGTTTATATGTTATTTACTTCATCTATTACATCATATTTTTATTTTAAACTGCGCTATGGTAAGATTATACCTAAACTTGTTTTATTTATGGCTGCACTCATAGGAGGATATTTTGGGAGTAAACTAGCACTAAAATCTTCAGGGGAAAGCCTTGAAATAATTCTAGGAATAATTGAACTGGGTGTTGGTTTTCAAATTCTTATATTTGGGTATTTGAGGGGAAAGGAACCAGAAGCCAAAGAAAATTCTGTAGTTTTAGGGTACGGATGGCTTTTATTTTCTATATTAGGTTTTTTTTGTGGTTTTATTTCACCCTTAACTGGTGTCGGTGGTGGAGTAGTTGCTGTACCAGCATTGTTATTACTCTTTAGATTGCCTTATAAAGAGTCAGTTGGTTATGGTGCTTTTATGGTTATAGGTCCCTCTTTGATAGGAACAATTTTCTTTGTTATTGAAGGATTAAAGCAAGATGTTATAAACACTCCTCCTGTTTTACTTTCAGTTCTACATTCTTCAACAGGATTAATTTCACCTTTAGCTTTAATATTTTTAATTCCATTGGGGTCAGTCGGTGCGTATTTAGGAACGCTTATTGTTAAGAATAGTGATGGAAACAAAATGAAATTTTTACTTGCTTTAGTTTTGATAGTAGTTGGTTCCTGGGTATTGATAGATGCCATATTATGATTTTAAGAGCATATATAAATAAGAAAGCTAACATTATAAAAATATCTTTGAGTGATGTTATGTTTATATCTCAATTGGTTAACTTAAGAATTATGACGTACCTTCAGGAATTGCTACACCATCTTTGCGAGGGTCCGAAGCCCCAAAATTTACAGAATCTTTAAAATCTCGCATTACAGCCTGACCACCACCCATTAATTGTGAGTAATTTCCTCTCAGTTCAATATTATGTCCTTTTTCTCGTAATTTGTTGATTATATCTTTTTCAATTCTATTTTCTAACATCACATCGTTTCCTTCAAAATTAAGTTTAGTAAATCTTGGTGATTCCAAAGCAAGCTGTATATTTTGTTTGAAATCCACAATGTTGGCCACAAACTGTGCGTGTGCCTGGGCTTGATTAAAACCTCCCATAATACCAAAGGCAATTCTTAAATTATCTTTAACCATAAAGGCAGGTATTATTGTGTGTAATGGTTTTTTACGTGGCATTAAACAGTTGGGGTGTCCTTTAATTAAATTAAAAAGAGCTCCTCTATTATGTAGTACAAAACCATAATCCTCAACAACAATGCCAGAACCAAAGGTTGAACTTACAAAGTTACTCTGAATTAGTGAGACCATATTGCCTTTTTTATCAACTGAACATAGATATACTGTGTCCCCTTTAAGATTTTTGATTAATCCTGGGTTAACATTGTTTTTTGCTTTATTTTGATCAATCTGTTTTGCTCTATTTTTTGCATATTCCTTAGAGAGCAGGTCTTTAACTGGTATTGAAATAAAATCAGGATCTTCAATATATTGCATTAAGTCAGCATAAGCTAATTTTTTTGCTTCTATCATTATATGTAAACTCTCAGTAGAATTATGACCAAAATGATCTAATGAGAAATTCTCCATAATGTTTAGCATTGAAAGTGCAGCAATGCCCTGTGTGTTAGGGGGCATTTCATAAATATCCCAGTTTCTGTAATCAGTATGTATCAATTCAACAAAAGTGCTTTTATATTCCGATAAATCATCTAAACATAAAACGCCTTTGTGAGATTTTATCGTTTTTATTATATTTTCACCAATAAAACCATTATAAAAAGTATTTTTGTCATTTTCTGCTATTAGTCTATAAGCTTTTGCGAGAGCATTATTTCTAAAAACTTCTCCAGTGTTTGGTATTTTGCCATCTAAAAGATATGTATTTGCTAAAAGATTATTATTTTTAAAGATATTTTGAGCTTCATGCCACAAATAAGATACTTGTTCAGTAACAGGAAAGCCATTTTCAGCGTAATATATTGCTGGCTTTAATAACTCTTTTAAGTCAAAAATTCCAAATGTTTCTAATAATTTTGACCATCCATCAACTGTTCCTGGAACTGTAACTGTTAAAGCTCCAGTATCAGGCATCTGATTGTAGCCTTTCCTATATAATAGTTCTACTGATAAATCTTCTGGTGCATAACCACTGGCATTTAAACCTGATAAAGTGTCTGTAGAAGCATCATATACAATAGCAAATAGATCTCCTCCAATGCCACAACTCATGGGAGCAACAACTCCCATTACAGCATTTGCGGCAATTGCAGCGTCCACTGCAGTGCCACCTTTTGCTAAAATTGAAGCTCCAGCCTGACTTGCTAATGGGCTTTCAGAGGAAATTAGACCTTCTTTGCACATTGCAATAGACCTTGCTTGATTACGATCCAATAAGTTCATAAATTTATTTTACGATGCTGAAGGTGATTTTCTTTGTGAGCCATTTTTTCAACATCTGGATCTATTGGGACATTTATAAGCGTTGGTTTATTCAATGTTTTGGCATGTTTTATTGTTTTTATTAACTCTTCTGGAGTTTTAACATAGAAACCATAACAACCCAATCCTTCTACAATTTTTTCATAACTTGTTGAAAGCAATTTTGTTGCAACAGGTCTGCCATAGAGATTTACTTGAGGTTGTAAAACCTGTTTCCACTGTGCATCGTTTGCAACAACTCCTATAATTGGTAGATTGAATCTTAAAGCAGTATCAAATTCAAAGCCGTTCAACCCAAAAGAACCGTCACCATAAAGAATAATTACATTTTTATCAGGATTTAGCCATTTTGCAGCAATTGCAAAGGGTGCACCCACTCCAAGGCAACCCATAGGACCTGGATCTAACCAGTGACTTTCCTTATATAAATCTATCCTTTTAGCTGCAGTGGTGACTATTTCACCGCCATCAGCAACTATTATATCATCTTTGTCTAACGCACTATTAAAAGCTTCTATAAATAAAAATGAGGACATAGGTTTGTGTGGTTTTTTTGCTTTATCTAACAATTGATTTTTCATATCTAATTCAATATTGCGTAAATTATCAATCCAGCCTCTTCTGTCAGATTTTTTTGTATTACTTAAAAATTCAAAAATTAAATGGAGATTACCAGATAATCCCTCTAACGGGTCTTTATTCTGACCTAAAATTGTGGGGTCATTACTAATCATAACAAAATGGACATTTGATGGGATAGAGGCTCCAAATTTCAATCTAAAATCAAGAGGTGTGCCTGCTATTATAATTAAATCAGACTCTTGAAATGCTTTTTTTCTACATAAGTTAAAGTATAAAGGGTGATCATTTGGAACCATTCCTCTTGCCATCCCATTTAGAAAAGTGGGCATATCATTTTGCTCAACAAAATTTTTTAAGCCTTTATCTGCTTTGTCCCAATATGCTTCACTGCCACATAATAAAACAGGTTTCTTACTTTTTTCAATTAAATGAACTAATTTTTTTAGGCTTCTTTCTTCTGGTATTCTTTCATAAGGAGAAATTGTAAATAGTGGTATAGTTGCATCAGAAGTGCCTTCAAGAATATCTTTTGGTAAATCTATGTAAACTGGCCCCATTGGTGGAGTTAAAGCAATGCGTATTGCATGAGTTAACACTCTTGGGATATGTTCAGTTTTATAAATACTGCCTGCCCATTTAGTTATTGGTCTATAAATACTTATCTGGTCCATTTCTTGCAAGGCACCTTGACCTGATGTATTAAGTGGTGCAGCTCCACCCAGGCATACAAGGGGACTCTTTACAAAATATGCGTTTGCAACACCAGTAACGGCATTTGTAACGCCTGGTCCACTTGTAACAGCACATACTCCAATGTTTCTGGTTAGTCTGGCATAGGCGTCAGCTGCGTGAGCTGCAGCTGCCTCATGACGAGTGTCAATAATTTCAATATTTTCTGAAAGACAACCTTCATATATAGGAAGTATATGTTCTCCAGATAGAGTAAATAGTGCTTTTACACCATTTTGCTTTAAAACCTTTGCAACTAAACGGCCACCATCTGGGTTCATAGTTTACCCTTAAATATATTTGTTAGTTTTTTTCTCTGGATTTTTCCTGTCGCATTTTTGGGTAACTCATTAAGTATAAAAATTTTCGAAGGTACTTTAAAGCTTGATAAATGTTTACTACAAAAATCCAATATTTCCTGCTCATCCATGACTTTTTTTAAGACTACTGCGGCTGCTGGTACTTCGCCATATTTTTTATCAGGAAAAGGAAAGGAAGCAGCTTCTTTTACAGCATTATGTGATAAAAGAACATGGTCAATTTCTATGGGTGAAATTTTCTCTCCACCTTTATTAATTAATTCTTTAATGCGCCCCAGAAGTGTTAAATATCCATCTTTACTAAGTACTCCAATATCTCCCGTTCTAAACCATCCATCTATAAAACTGCTTTTATTAGCTTCAATATTGTTTTCATAGTGGTCTATAACATTTGGGCCTTTTATAACAACCTCTCCTTCACAATTATGTGGTAGAATCTTGTTAATATCTCCTATAATTGAGATATTAACACCATAGCCCATACCCACTATTCCAGCTTTACGTTCATTAGGTGGCAGTAGATTAGTTGTGATTTGATGTGAGGCTTCAGTCATGCCATAGGCTTCAATTACCGGGCAACCAAAACGCTCCTCTAAAGCTTTAAAAGTGCTTACAGCAAGGGGAGAACTGGATGACCTAATAAACCTCAAAGGTGACGGTTTTGGTGCACCATCCTCATCTGCTCTACTCAATAAAACTTGATGGATTGTTGGAACTGCAGAATACCAGTTAACTTTGTTGTCACACACCCATTTCCAGAAATTACTTGCACTAAATCGTGGGGCAAGAACAACTGTTCCACCAGTTGAAAGTGGTGTAAGTAGACTTACCATGAGGCCATGTATATGAAATAATGGCATGACACAAAGGCTAGTATCATTTTCTTTTAACTTTAGTGCCCCGCTTATATTTTTAATGGATGCAGCCAAATTGCGATGCCTTAATGGAACTCCTTTTGGTCTACCTGTAGTACCACTTGTATGTAAAAAAAGAGCTGTATCATCTGGTGATGGGTTATCTGGTAAACTTCTGGTCCATGAACCAACTGGCATCAATTTTAAAGAGCTATCGATCAATAAAAGAGGCAAATGTAAATTATTAGCAGCAATTTTTATTCCATCAGGTGTATCATATGGTACTATTATTAATTTAGGTTTAACAACATCTAAATAAAATTCGAATTCTGATGGGATATATGCTGGATTAAGTGGAGCCAAATGTGCTCCAATGCGCAGTGCTGCAAAAAATACTGTAGCAAAGGCATGGTCTTGTGGATGAACAATAGCTAATCTATCTTTGTGTCCAATTTCTAAGTTAGATAATTCTATACTTAAATTGTTAATTTTTTCTTCTAATTCCGTATAAGTCCAATTAATACCAGCTGGAGTGATAAGTGCTGATTTTTTTAAATTTTCTGGAAAAATTTTATCAACTTTAAACATTTTGTGCACCGTGTTATGTATTTAGAAAGTTATTTTATGTTTATAAAATTTATAGGTCAATAGTTAAAAAATTACTGATTTTATTTATATTCATAAAATTACTTATGTTTTTATTGGTGCTTTTTAAATTTTAAAAAATATGCTTCTATTTCTTCTAATGTTTTATTTTTAGTTTCAAAAATAAAAAATATTGACATAATAAGCATAATTATAGAAAAAAATGCACAGAAAATAAAGTTGCCTGAAAACCTGCGATTTTAGATATAACCTGAAAGGATGAAGAAAGAATATAAGTAATTAAAAATACCGAAAATAAACATATAGACATACCTTTTGATCTTATTGGTGTGGGAAGCATTTCTGAAATTATAAGCCATAAAATCACACCAGGGCCCATTGCAAAAAAGAATATAAATAACATTAAGCCAATTAAGCAAAGGTAGCCTCTAAAAACAGAAGGAGCTATAAATAAGAGTACGAGTGCAGAAAAAATATGTGCAACGACAATACCAGATGAACCTATTATAAATATTGGTTTTCTGCCCAGTTTGTCTATAAGAAAAAATGCTAACAGTGTGGATAATAAATTTACAAGTGTTATACCGCTTGTTCCTAACATTGAAATAATATTTGATGAAAGCCCTGCCTTTTGCAAAATTATCCTGCTATACTGTAAGAAAGCGTTAATGCCTGTTAATTGAGTTAGACTTGCTGTGATTAATGCCAGTAAAAATGGGTAAAAATACTCCCTCTGGGAGAAAGATTCTTTTATTATTGAATCTTTCTTGTTCTGAGTGGTTTTTTCCATTTCTTTTATTATTTTTTCTAATTCAAGTTCAGAATATGTTGCGTTCAAAGAACCCAGGACTAAATTTTTTTGGCCTTTTTTAAAAAGCCACCTTGGAGATTCCTTTAATAAGAAAATACCAGAAAAAAAGATTAGCCCTATTACTAATATAATAGTAAAAACAATTTTCCAATTTTCAGTTGAAGCAAAAAAGATGACAATGATAGCACCAATTAAAATTCCTGCAGTTACTAAAAGCTGAAAAGTGGTAACACCTCCACCCCCTATTGATGATGGTATAGATTCTGAGATGTAAAGAGGGGCAACAATAGCAATAATCCAACTCCTATTCCTTCTATAATTCTCGACACTAATAGTATTGGAAAGCTTTTAGATGTAATTAGAATGGTAATTCCAGTTATGAAGAGTATTGCACCAACATGCAACATCTTTTTCCTTCCAAAGATATCTGCGGCCGTTCCTGTTATGAGTGTAGCAACTGTGCAGCCACCAAAGACTGCAGATATTATAAATGAAGTTTCATTGTCTGTAAGAAATAATTGTTTTTTTATAAAAAGAATAGTGCCTGAAATTGCACCTATGTCAAAGCCGTATAATAATCCACCTAAACTAGTAAAGATAATAACATAAATTGCAAAAGGTTTGTAATCTTTACAACTATTTGTAATATTTAACTCCTAAATGAAGCTAATCAATAAAGAAATTATAATAAGATTATACCGTCTATATAATTATTTCAAGTTGAATAACTACATAATATCAACCCAAAATAGAAATGTCCCCTTTAAGTTTTTCATCATTTATCTGTAATTGCCAAAGTAGAAATTATCACGTTGTAGAGACAGTTGTAGAGACATATGTTACAAGACAAAATTGTTATTTTTCCCTTGTAACATTTAAAGACGTGTGCTATCATGTCAGACTTATGTTTGTCATGTTTGTCCAGATAGAATGTTATTTTAAAAATGAGAAATGGGGGTAGTTAAATGCCAAGAAGTGATTTGATTTCGTATCAAAAAAAAGTCTCATATCATAAACATCCAGGTACGATTGCCTGGCTTTTACACAGAGTGACAGGCGTAGTAATAGGGTTTTATCTGATCTTCCATATACTTGCAACGACTGGCGTACTGGGCTGGTTTAATTCAGTGTCTGGGAACCAATGGGTAAAAGCTTTTATTTTACTTACCATTCTATTTCACGCTTTCAATGGGGTAAGAATTATTGTCGTGGATTTTTTCACAGGCTATGATAAAACGCTGTTTTTTAAACAGGTAATGGCTGTTACGTTTCTCGTAATAATCGTATTTGCTATTGGGGTTATCCCAATATTTGTTTCTTAAGGGGGGTTTTGATGAATCCATATAAATTTTCAGCTACCGCTGATAGAGGTGTTTTTGAGTGGTTGATACAAAGAATTTCTGGGATTATTTTGGTTTTAGTTATTTTAGTTCACTTTTTTTCTATGATTAAAACGGGTAGCGTGGGAGTAAATAAGTTGGTTTTGGGCCCTCTTTTCGCTTTTGGCCTCTATCATGCCTTTAATGGTTTTAAAATGATTACTGACGACTACGTTTCTTCATCTTTCTGGAGATCAGTTTTGTTAGCTATTTATTGGATAGCAGGTATCATATTAATGATCTTAGCACTAAGTTTAACAGTAATGTTTTAACTAATTAAAAAAGGAGCATGCGCTATGTCTAAAAAAATAAACTATCATAAATTTGATGTTATTGTGTTGGGTGCGGGAGGCGCAGGTTTAAATGCTGCACAGATTACATCACAAAAAGTAAAAACTGCAGTCATATCTGAAGTTTATCCAACAAGGAGCCATACTGTTTCTGCACAAGGCGGTATCTGCGCAGCACTAGGTAATATGGAAGAAGATCACTGGATATGGCACATGTTTGATACAGTCAAGGGAGGCGATTATCTTGGCGATCAAGATGTGTGTGAAATACTATG
>Ga0209633_10005646_pt1 | contig 10921 bp, 8 predicted proteins | sample Cruoilmetagenom1_FD_187290 | JGI IMG/M metagenome (GOLD analysis project Ga0209633, IMG submission 187290) | Oil polluted marine microbial communities from Coal Oil Point, Santa Barbara, California, USA - Sample 1 (SPAdes) (version 2) | ecosystem: Environmental > Aquatic > Marine > Oil seeps ... | reverse complement strand
CAAAAATGCAAAGCTAAATGATGATTATTTGCAATATAAGGACAAAATACAATCTTATTCAAACTTATATACATATGATATTTATTTCAATATTAACACTTTGGAAAAATCATTTGTGAGTCTACGGAATAATCTTTCAGGTAATCCTAAAAGATATGAATATTATTCCAAAAATGGAATGAGACACTATCCTGATCTTAGATGGCAGTTTGAAAATGGAAGTTTAAATATTGATAACAATATTAAAAAACATATGAAAGCTTATTTTAAAAAGACAGGTATATATATTGATTATAAATACTCAGATGTTTACATGAAACAATTTGCAAAAATAGTGAAACATTGTAAAGAAAATGGTATAAATATATATGTATTTATACCGCCAATGTACATTGAACATTTTCATGCCTTAAAAGAAGCAGGCTTAAAAGAAGCATTTAAAACTTTTAAAAGAGAACTCTTAAAAGTCACTGATTATATTGATTTTACTGGTGAGAGTAATCTCACAATCAGTAAATGTAACTTTTGGGATTCGTCACATTTAAGAAGTGAAAATAGCTATAAGGTACTAAAAGAGATATTTGAAGAAAATGGTATGAAAAAAGAGATGACTCTTGGTACATGGGTTACAAAAACGAATATAGATGTACATTTAGAAGAACAGGAAAATCAATATAAAAATATTGATTTGACTAATATTATAGAGACTAAATATTAAATAGAAAAAGTGGGAGAAGAGAATGAAAGTATCAGATTATATTATAGAGTGTTTGGTTAAGAATAAAATTACAAAAGTATATGGATATATTGGAGGAAACAATGCGCATATTATGGATTCAATAGAGAATCATAGCGATATTGAAATGGTTAATACTATACATGAACAAGGAGCTGGTTTTGCTGCAGAAGGTTATGCAAGATCTTCTGGTAACATTGGTGCTGCGACAGCAACAAGTGGTCCAGGTGCAACAAACCTTATTACACCAATTGCTAGTTGTTTTTATGATTCCGTACCTGCCATATTTATAACAGGACAAGTCAATACCTATGAATGTAAAAATGCATCAGAATGTGAAAATAATTCTCCTGTACGCCAAATCGGTTTTCAAGAGGCAGATATTGTTGCAATGACAAAAGCTATCACGAAATATGCAGTCTTGGTCGATACTATTGATGATATACGATATGAACTTGAAAAGGCACTCTTTATATCAGAAGAAGGTAGAAAAGGTCCAGTACTTATAGATATTCCTATTGATCTACAATATAAAGATATTAACCCAGATAAAGAAAGATCTTTTTATGGTAGTAGTGAACATAAGTCATATGATGAAGATATGAAGATTAAAAAAGATAGTATAGAAAAGATAGCAACCTTAATAAATAAGGCAAAAAGACCAGTAATATTATTAGGTGGTGGCATAAGAACTGCTGGTGCAAAAGATGAATTAGATATTTTATTAAAGAATAGCAATATACCTGTAGTATACTCTTTGATGGGGAAAGATAGTATTGAGGCAAGTTATAAATATAATTTAGGTTTTATAGGTGCATATGGAAATAGATGCGCAAGTTTGACATTAGCAAATGCCGATTTACTTATTATATTGGGAGCGAGACTTGATGCACGTCAAATAGGTAGACAGACTAAAACATTTGCAAGAGAAGCAACTATTGTTCAAGTTGATATAGACAAACATGAAATCAACAGAAAAGTAAAAGTAGATGTGCCAATTCAAGGGGATGTAAAATATTTCCTTGAGCAGTTAAATACTATAAAACTTACTACTAATGTAGAAGACTGGCAAGAAAAAGTGTTGACGTACAAAGAAAGTTACTCTTCGTTATATACTATAAAAGATGAAGAAAAAATGCCAAATCAAATAATTTCTTTAATTTCTCAATATTCGAAATCTGGTGATCAGATCTGTGTAGATGTTGGGTTACATCAGATGTGGACAGCACAATCTTTTGAAGTTAAAGAGGGACAAAGAGTACTTTTCTCAGGAGGGTTAGGTGCAATGGGATGTGCCTTACCTACAGCCATAGGTGCGACAATGGGAGCTAAAAATAGAGCTATAGTCATTGCCGGTGATGGTGGTTTTCAGATGAACATTCAAGAATTAGAAGTACTTAGAAGAAGAGGGCTTGCTATTAAGATATTTGTCATGAATAACGCATTTCTGGGTATGGTAAGGCAGATGCAAACTGAATTTTTAAATAAAAATTACATTGGTACACAAAATGATTATAGTGTTCCCAGTTTTAAGAGTATTGCAGAAGCATATGGTATAAGAAGTCATGCTGTATCAGAAATGAGTGAGATAGAAACGGTCATTAAGTCTAGTTTAGAAAATGATGAGTGTGAACTCATAGATATCCACCTAAGTGATAATAAACAATTGGTAGAACCAAGATTAGCAGGAAATAGGCCTATGGAAGATATGGCCCCCTTTTTAGAAAGGGAAGAATTGGAGAATCATATGGTTATTAAACCTATTGAAAATTAATATAGATTAATGGGAGATATGATGATATATATACTACTTACACTTGTTGTATTTGCTTATGGATATGGAGTAGGGAAGTACAAAGTATTCCCCTATCTGTTGATAGAGTCATGTATGGAAAAAATTAAAAATATATTTCAAAAAGAAGATGAACCTCTGATGATGTGGGGATATTATGATATCTCTGATAAAGAAGAAGTTAACTATAAGACTTTAGATAAAAATAGAACAATGGTTCTTTTGGTGTATGGACAAGGTAATGCTGCAAATGGGGGAGAGGTAAAATATAGACCCAAACATAATGTTTTAAATGCATATAAAGGGAAATGTTATAAAGCAATAGACCCACTTTTGGGTGCAACAGATAATAAAGGAACTGTTTGGAGTAGACTTGCAGATAAAATCATAGAATCTGGTGTATATGAGAATGTCATTATAAAGACAATTGCAGTTGGCGGAACACCTATAGTATGTTGGACGGTCAACGGTATGGGGATAGGCTATAAGGGAAGACTCTTTGGTAATTATCATTCTAAAATACTGGAGGCACATGAGGAGATGAATGCTATGGACATACCTATAACACATATATTATGGCATCAAGGAGAGAGTGATACCATTAATAAAACTACTAAGATAGAATACAAAGAAAGTTTTTTAGATATGTTGAACAATATGAGAAAACATGGCATAGAAGCGCCAATTTATGTTGCGCAAGCAAGTAGGTATGGAAAAAAAACGAGTGAAGATGTTGTTCAAGCGCAAGTGGAACTTTCGTTAGAATGTGAAAATGTGTTCGCAGGTCCAAATACAGATATCATTGATAGTTTTGATGATAGAACAGAGGATGGGCAACGTTTTTCAGAGTTAGGATTAGAGAAACATGCAAGTGGATGGCTAAAAGCTTTAAAAAGTGCAAGTTTTAATAGATAAACAGATAAAATACTAAGATAATTTATAAATACTAAAGGATTAAAATGATACCTATATCAAAAGTTTGGTACCCTAAAAAAGAAACATTACTTACATATATAGATAAAATATATGATACGGGTTGGGCAACTAACAATGGGCCGTTGGTACAAGAATTTGAAAAGAGACTAGAAGACTATTTAGGTGTTAAGAATTTATTATGTGTTGCAAGTGGTTCAATTGCACTAGAAATGGCCTATACTTTGTTAGGTCTAAAAGATGAAGTGATCACAACACCATTTACTTTTGTATCTACAACTGATACGCTTGTATCAAAGTGCCTAACTCCGGTATATGCAGATATACATAAAGATTATCTCACTTTAGATCCCAAAAATATTGAAGATGTTATTACTGATAAGACAACAGGTATTGTACCTGTTCATGTTTTTGGTAATGCGTGTCAAGTTGATGAGATTATGGATGTAGCTAAAAAGAATAATCTTAAAGTTGTTTTTGATGGGGCACATGCATTTGGTATAAATTATAAAGGACAAAGTGTTTTAAACTATGGTGACATATCTACACTTAGTTTTAATGCGGTAAAGTTATTTAATTCTTTTGAAGGCGGTGCAATTATCATCAAGGATGACAAGTTGTATGAAGAAGCAAAAACCATGAGACAATATGGTATTACAACATTAGATGGTGTAGGAAGCCAACCAGGTATAAATGGAAAAATGAATGAGCTTGAAGCAGCGGTAGGACTCTCGGTACTGGATGAAATGGAAGAAGTCCAAGATGAAAGAGCTACTGGTTATAAGCATTATACAAAACATTTAAGTGGTTTAGTACAGATGCAGAAAATAAATGAAGATGCAAATTATAATTATAGTTATTGTCCTATTATTTTAGAATCTGTAGAAGAGATGCATGTTGTGCAGGAAGAACTTATGAAGAACGGTATAAAACCGCGTCAGTATTTTGCACCCTCATTAGATATTTTACCTTATGTAGAACAGCGAAAACCAATGACAATTTCACGTGACTATACAAGTAGGATTTTGGCATTACCATTGCACTCAGGAGCAGAAGTGAAAACTACTGAAGTCATTATAGAAACACTTAAAAATTATCGTAAGTAATTAGTTAAATAAAATATATAAATTAAGGGGAAAGATTTGAATATATTATTTTCAACTGTAGGAAGAAGAGGTTATATTGTAGACTATTTTAGGGAACAATTACCTAAAGGGAGTGTTCTTATAGGAACATCAGATAGAAATGATTGTAATTCTGAATTTACATCAGGATTTTCTCATTGCGATAAGAGTTATATCGTACCAAGTATAAAAAATGAACGAGAGTATATAGATAAACTATTAGATATCTGTAAAAATGAGAAAGTTAATATATTACTTTCATTTTATGATTATGATACTTATATATTGTCTCAATACTTAGATGAATTTAATGGCATTGGTGTTCAACCTGTCATTTCTTCTCGTGAAGTGAACACAATTGCTTTTGATAAAATAGAGACATTTCAATTTTTGACAAGAGAAGGTTTTTATACACCTTGGACTATGACAGCTGAAGAGATAAATAAAAAAGAGATACCATCTTATCCTGTCATTGTCAAACCTAGGTTTGGGTTTGGGAGTAATGCTATTAGTTTAGCGCACAATAAAGAAGAAGTAGATTTTTTCTTGAAGTATTATGATAATGAAGAGATGATGGTACAAGAATTTATAGAAGGTGCTGAATATAGTTTTGATATTTTGAATGATTTTCATGGTAAAGCTGTGACAGCCGTAGTAAAAAGAAAAATGAAAATGCGTTCTGGGGAGACCGACCAAGGGTATGCCATTAAAAGTGTACATTATAGAGATTGGGCGCTTAAACTTGGGAATGCACTTAAACATATAGGGCCATTAGATGTTGATTTCTTTATTAAAGACAATAAACCTTATATTTTAGAACTTAATCCACGTTTTGGTGGAGGGTATCCTATGACACATCTTTCAGGGATAAACTTTCCTAAGTTGCTTATTGATTTAGCAAAAGGTAAATTGAAGCCTTCAGACTATCTATTATATAGAGACTATGATGAAGGCAATGCTATGGTAAAAGATATGGTTATTTTAAAAGATAATTGTGAAGTCGATAACCAACTTCTGTAATAAATAAATGGAAAAAAACTTAAAGTCAAAAGGCACTGTAGCTTTTCTATGGGACTTTTTTGGAAAAATGGCAAGACATGGAACAATATTTATTGTTACAATCTTTCTTGCAAGACTATTAGAACCATCAGAATTTGGACTTATAGCTATGATTATGGTTATAGTCATGGTTGCCATGGTCTTTACTGATGTTGGACTAGGTGGAGCCCTGATCCAGCGACGAAGAGTTTTACCCATACACTATAGTTCCGTTTTCTATTTTAATATCCTTATTGGTGGATTATTGACGATGATCACCTTCTTTTCAGCAGGGTGGATTAGTGAATTTTATAATACTCCCGAACTTCTTCCTATTACTCAAGTTATTTCTATACTTTTTTTTATTACTTCTTTTTCTAGTGTACAAGTTAGTAAATTACGAAAAGAACTAAACTATGAAGCGCTTACTAAGGCTGATGTAGGCTCAGCAGTATTAAGTGGTGTACTAGGTATCGGTTTAGCATTTTACGGTGCAGGTGTTTGGAGCCTAGTAGCACAGGCACTTTCTAGAGCAGTATTTCATAACTTATTTCTTTGGAGTGCATCTAAATGGATACCTTCATTACATTTTTCTTTTAAAGCACTGACTCAATTATGGGGTTTTGGTTTTCGGATGTTTTTGTCTGGCTTACTTGAAGTTATTTTCACACGTTTAGATATTATAATTATTGGTAAACTTTTTTCGCCCACTATATTGGGTTTTTATGACCAAGCAAAAAGACTTAATGATATGCTTATCCAGTATTCTTCAGGAAGTATTATGTCAGTTTTATTTCCCGTATTGAGTAAGGTTCAAAATGACTTGCCAAGATTTCAAAATATCACTATCAAAACATTAGGCATTATTAGTTTTATTGTCTTTATTATTTTAGGTAGTATGTACCTTGTTGCTGAAGAACTTATTGTACTGCTCTTTACAGAAAAATGGCAGGGTGCAGTCATCTATTTTAAGCTTTTACTTTTAAGTGGTTTTGCATATCCTGTGAGTGCACTACTTGTAAATATATTGAGTAGTCGTGGAAATTCAAAAGCATTTTTAAGATTAGAAATATATAAAAAAATATTACTCGCTATAAATCTTTACATAGGTTTTTTGTGGGGAATAGAAGGTTATCTATATGGTTTGGTAGTTGTCTCTATATTGGGTGTTTCTTTAAATATACTCTTCGCATCCAAAGAGATTAAACTACCTTTTTATGCCTTTGTAAAGCCCATAGTAACTCAAATGCTTATTGCTGTTCTTTCTGTTTTATTAGTCATTTTACTCACAGAAAATATAGAGATGTATGCTATAATATATATGTTTATAAAAGGTGGATTGTTCATTACATTATATTTATTGATTAATAGAATTTTTAAAACACCGTCTTCTGAGTATTTTTATCAACAAATATTCCAAATACTTAAACGAAAAAGATTATAAGAGAGAAGAAATAGATGCAAAATAATAATATACTTCTTTCAATACTAATGATAACCTATAATCAAGAGAAATATATTGCACAAGCTTTAGATTCTATATTGATGCAAGAGGTAGATTTCAAATATGAAATTATTATTGGTGAAGATTGTTCTACTGATACTACAAGAGAGATACTACTTCACTATAAGGAACAGTATCCTGACAAGTTAAGACTATTACTACATGAAAATAATGTAGGCATGCTTAATAACTGGAGATCAGTACTTGAAGCTAGTGATACAGAATATAATGCCATTTTAGAAGGTGATGACTATTGGATAGATAGAGATAAATTACAAATACAAGTAAACAGTATGCGTGAATATCCAGAGTGTCATATGAGTTTTCACCCAGCAGAATTGAGGTTAGGGGAGAATGCATTTGGTGAACTTTATGCAAAACAGTCAAATGAAACAAAGGTTTTCACAGCTTCTGAGGTTATCTTGGGTGGAGGTGGCTTTTGCCCAACGGCATCTATAGTTTTTCGTAAAGAGGTACTTGAGTCGCTTCCAGATTTTTATTATGAGATGCCAGTAGGTGATTATATACTACAGATTTTTGCTGCTTTGCATGGTGGTGCACTTTATATTGACAAAGTAATGTCAGTCTATAGAAAAGCTGTAGAAGGTTCTTGGTCAAACCTCATGGGAAATGAAGATAAAAGAGTTAGGTTTTATGAAAATAAACTTGTAGCCATGGATAAACTAGATGACTACCTAAATTATAAGTATCAATATGAGATAAATCATGAAAAGTCTAAAGAACATTATGCATTGGCGGTATTTTATTTATATAATGAGATGTTTGATAAATTCAAGTATTACATAGAATTAAGTTACCAAACTTTTAACCTAAATACTATGTTTTATATCATAGATTATAAGTTAAGGTTTTTCCCAAGAGTATTGCTTTTGCTAAAAAGGCTAAAGTCAAAATGATAACACAAACAAAACAATATAGTTTTCTTGAGTATATGATGAAAAAACCTCTTTCATTTCTAAATGATATGCTCATTTTTATATTTGTATTTAGTTTCTTTAATGACAATTTCTTTGTTGAGCATCTCGGATCAAATGCACTAAAAGCATTTTTTGTGCTCTTTGCTGCAGCAAATGCAAAAACAATGATAGATAATTTTACTAAAATGACCTTGAAACATGATAAATATTTTTTCTTATTTATTACAACTTTATTTGTTGTTTTCCTGCTCCAAACTATACACGGGCAGCAAACAGATTTTATGAAATCACTCTTTAAATTCTTGAGTACATTGATGGTCATTTCTTTTTTTAGTCGTTACCCACTAAAGAAAATCCTTTATTTTATATGGGTTACAATGATGTCTTCTGTAGTGATATGTTATTTTAATGATTCACTATCTCCATGGTCGTTTAGAACTTCAGGTGGTACTGGTGATCCCAATGAATTTGCTGCGCAGTTACTTGCATTTATGTTTGTTTCTATATATCTTTTTAAAAAAGATAAAAGTCTAATCTTCATTGCTATGACAATTCTCTTTTTTCTCTTTGGATTGTTTAATGCTGGTTCAAAATCGGCTTTTGTAATGCTTGCAGCTGTATTACTATTTGTTAGTATAAAGTTTTTAATATACAATTATAAAAGTATTTTTAATTATAAGTTATTTCTTGTTTTTTCTCTGTTACTTGTGGCAACAATACAAGTAGATTTTACTAAAATAGAAGCAGTACAAAATATGCTAGAAAGAGCCAAGAACAATAAAACTGCAGAGTATAGGATGCAATCATGGATGGCAGGCAAACATATGATAGAAGCTCATCCTATAATAGGTGTTGGTCTTGGTGAATTTGAAGCTAATACAAATAAATATGCAGAAGTATATGTTCATTCTCCTGCTCCACATAATATCTATATACAACTTTTGGCAGAGACGGGATTTATAGTTTTCTTTACTTTTATGATATTTATAACCAGATTAGTGGTTCAAAATTTTAAAGCTTTTATTTATGATGATGAATTGTGGATATTTTTTGCCTTTGTATCATTGCTGTTTATGGGTATGACACTTGGATTTGGATTTGATAGATATTTTTTACTCTTTATTGCTATAATGATGAAGATTTATAATTTAAAGAACCCACACAGTAAAGATAATTTAAAGGATAATTAATTGTGAAGATTTTACATATTATACCAAGTTTACATGGAGGGGGTGCAGAAAAGTTTACTATTGACATTTGTAACGAACTTTCCAAGGGTAATGAAGTAGTTGTATGCTCTATGTATAAGGTCACTAAAGATATGTTTATGGCAAAAGCTTTAAATGAGAATATTAAACTGGTTACTTTAGATAAGCGCCTAGGTTTCAGTCCTTCAATGTTTATTAAAGTATACAAAACTATTAAAGAAGAAAAGCCAGATGTTGTAAATACACATTTAAATGCATTTTTTTATTCATCTTTGGCTGTTATTTTTTCAAAGATAAGATTTTTTCATACAGTTCATAATTTAGCAAAGAGTGAAACACGAAATACATATAGAAAAATATATAAAGTATTTTTTAAATTTTTTAGTGCTACACCGGTAGCCATCTCACAAAAAGTTTTAAAAAGTATACAAGATGAGTATGGTAAAAGTTTTAATTTACTTATAGAAAATGGAGTTAAAAAACCTATACTCTCAAGTCACTATGACCAAGCCAAAATACTTGTAGACTCTTATAAAGAAAATGAGGAAACAAAAGTATTTTTGACTATAGGACGTATCTCAATACAGAAAAACCATAAGATGCTTATTGAGGTTTTTAATAAGCTTATAACTAAGGGTGAAAATATAGTACTACTCATAATAGGTGATATATCAGATGAGAGTACAAGGGTATTGAAAGAAGAACTTTTGTCTTTAGCAAAAGAGAGAGTACATTTTTTAGGCTTACAAGAGCATGTTTCAGACTTTTTAGCATGTTCAGATGCATTTTGTCTTTCATCACTTTATGAAGGTTTACCTATTACACTGTTAGAGTCTTTATCTATGGGGGTAGTACCCATTTGTACCCCAGCTGGTGGCATTGTAGATGTAGTGAACGAAGAAATAGGATTTTTATCCAATGATTTTAGTGCAGATTTATATAGCGCAAATATAGAAGCATTTTTAAAACTTTCGCATTCTGAAAGAGAAGATTTAGAATTTAATGCGAAGCTACTATTTGAAGAAAAATATGATATATCTAAAACATCTATTCAATATCAAAATGCTTATAAAGAAATTTATTAGCATGAAAACTTATTAGGATTGTAGTCTATGTCTAAACTACTTTTAGTCGGTCCAAGAAAAAATATAAAAAATCCATCTAAGACGGGTGGTGTCATTGTATTATTTGAAGATTTATTAAATTATTGTGATAAAAATGATATTAAGTATGAAGTTATTGATACAAATAAAGCTAATTATTCAAATATAGTTATAGCATTTTTATTTATTTTATTTTTTAGTATAGTGAAAACTTTAAGAGTTTCTCATGTTTCACTTCATGGTACTGCAAACGATTATATATTTATAGCTCCAGTTATTGTTTTCTTTTCAAAACTATTGAAGAAAAAAGTAAGTTTACGAAAATTTGCAGGTAATTTTGATCTCATATATAATGATGCATCTTATATTAAAAAAAGAGTAATTGAATATAGTTTAAAAACGTCTGATGCAAATTTTTTCGAAACCAAATATCTAATTAAAAAATTTAAATTTAAAAATAAATATACTTACTGGTTTCCAAATGTTAGAAATAAAACAAAATATAGAGTAGATGAAAAGTATCAACGAAAAATTATTTTTTTAGG
>Ga0209633_10005644_pt1 | contig 10924 bp, 2 predicted proteins | sample Cruoilmetagenom1_FD_187290 | JGI IMG/M metagenome (GOLD analysis project Ga0209633, IMG submission 187290) | Oil polluted marine microbial communities from Coal Oil Point, Santa Barbara, California, USA - Sample 1 (SPAdes) (version 2) | ecosystem: Environmental > Aquatic > Marine > Oil seeps ... | reverse complement strand
ACATTGCTGGTTGTTGCACGAAGTAACGATCCTCTTCAACTTTTCAGGATTCAAGAACAGTGATATGAAAAAAACAGTTTTTATTTTTCTAGCCCTTTCTCTTACACTGGCATGCAAGCGTCAGGAGAGCAACACCCTGTTAACAAAGCTATCCCCTTCCTATACCGGAATTGACTTTGAAAATAGCCTCAACGAGACCGAAGCATTTAATATCATCGAATACCTCTATTTTAACAATGGGGCAGGAGTGGCTGCTGGCGATATCAATAATGACGGACTTGTGGATCTCTATTTTTCAGCCAACCAGCACGGGAACAGCCTCTACCTGAATAAAGGGGAACTGAAGTTTGAAGACATTACCTTTCAGGCAGGAGTAGCTGGAACGGGCGACTGGAGTACCGGGGTAAGCATGGCCGATGTGAATGGGGACGGCTACCTGGATATTTATGTCTGTAATGTTGGAGATTATAAAGAACTCACCGGCCATAATCAGCTCTTCATTAACCAGGGCGACCTCACTTTTAAAGAAGAGTCGGCGGCCTACGGACTTGATTTCACCGGCTTTTCCACCCAGGCATCTTTTTTTGACTACGACCTTGATGGCGACCTGGATATGTACCTGCTGAACCATTCGGTACACAGCTCCCGCAGCTACGGGATGTCTGACCTGCGTCACGATGAGGATTCACGGGCAGGTGACCGGCTCTATAGAAACGAAAGCACAGAACATGGAAGGATCTTCCAGAATGTGACAGCCGGGGCTGGTATTTACAGGAGCCAGATTGGATATGGACTTGGGGTCAATACCAGTGACATCAACAAGGATGGTTATCCCGATATCTATGTCTCCAACGACTTCCATGAAAATGATTACCTCTATATCAACAAGGGGGATGGCACCTTCAACGAACAACTCACTACTTCGATCGCCCATACCAGCCGCTCCTCCATGGGGAATGATGTGGCCGACTTTAATAATGACGGACTTGCAGATATTATGGTGCTGGATATGCTGCCCGACAATCAACAGATCCTGAAACAATCTGGAACTGAAGATGAACTGGAGCTTTTTCGGATGAAACTTGAAATTGGATATGCCCCTCAGTATGTACACAACACCCTGCAGCTCAACCTGGGCAATGGTCAATTCAGCGAGATCGCACGTCTGGCAGGAGTCCACTCCACCGACTGGAGCTGGTCGGCCCTCTTCTGCGACCTGGACAACGATGGTTGGAAGGATCTCTTTATCACCAGCGGGATCTACCGGCGACCCAACGACCTCGACTATGTAAAGTTTCTCACAGGGGGAAGCCGGTATGATCCCATAAAAGACAACGACAGCGTCTCCAACAAAACCCTGTTTGAACAGATGCCGCTGCAACCCGATATCAACCACCTTTTTCAAAACAAGGGCGACCTCACCTTTGCCAACATGGAAAAGGCCTGGGGATTCGATACACCCGATTACTCCAACGGGTCCACCTATGCCGACCTGGACAATGATGGTGACCTGGAACTGATCGTTAACAATATAAATGGTCCCGCCTCTGTATACCGCAACAACGCCGACAGGCTTCCCGACCGTAACTTCCTGACAGTTCAGCTGGAAGGCAATGAGCTGAACCTGAAAGGAATCGGTGCAAGTGTAAGCCTTTACGCCGGTGGTCAGCAACAAATGGTCCAAAATGTTTCCACCAGGGGTTTTATGTCCTCCAACACTGACAGGCTTCATTTCGGACTGGGCAGCGATACCCTTGTGGATTCAATAATCGTAAGCTGGCCCGGACTACTTGAAGAGACCATATACAATGTAAAACCCAACCAGGCTCTTGTGCTGAATATCACCAGTGCTACTGCGATTGCGCCGGTATTTGAGGATTCCCCTTCACAAACCATCTTTACCAGTACATCAAAGCCGGGACTTCAATTCAGGCACAGGGAGAATGACTGGGAAGATCTGGACCGGGAGGCTTTAATTCCTGCCAATCTCTCCACCGAAGGTCCGGCACTTGCAATTGGTGATGTGAATGGAGATAAACTGGATGATATTTTTGTGGGCGGAGCAACTGACCAGGTCTCGAAACTATTTATCCAACTTCCCGGGGGAGGTTTTTCTTCTGCCTCAGTTCCAGAACTGCTGAATGATCGTTATACAGAGGATGTGGATGCCGCATTTTTTGATGCAGACGGGGATGGGGACCAGGACCTCTATATAGTTAGGGGAGGAAGTGAAGAATTTACCGGCAGTCCCATTCTGGCAGACCGGCTGCTGCTTAATGATGGACTGGGACAATTTGAACACAGTCCCCCTGGCGCTGTTCCGCTTTTGATGCAAAACAGTTCCTGTGTCAGGCCGGCAGATTATGATGGCGATGGGGATATAGATCTGTTCCTCGGCACCCGCTCCATACCCGGAGCCTATGGTATCTCACCAGAACAATTCATTCTCGAAAACACAGGTTCTGGCCATTTTATTCCGCTTCCTCCTGAAAAAATGGGCACGCTGTATAAGGCGGGAATGGTAAGCGATGCCTGCTGGTTCGATCATGATTCGGATGGAGATCCCGACCTGCTGGTGGTGGGTGAGTGGATGAATATATCTCTGTATCGTAATGACATGGGTACGTTTACAGATATTACTGCTTCGAGCGGACTAAGCAATACCGAAGGATGGTGGAGCTCTATCGAGGTCACAGACCTTGATCTGGACGGCGATATGGACCTGGTGGCTGGAAACATGGGAAAAAACAGCATGCTGAAAGCTTCACAGGAAGAGCCGGTTGAGCTCTATCTAAATGACTTTGACCACAATGGTATCCCGGATCCCATTCTCTGTACTTACTACGATGGGACCAGCTATCCCATTGCCACCCTCGACGAGATGAAGAGGCAGATCATCGGAATTGAAAACAAATATCCCTCTTATGCTGACTTTGGCGGACAAACTGTGACTGATATTTTCGGACAGGAAAGCATCTCTAAATCACTGCACAAGAAGGCTGTAATGTTCGAGAGCGCCCTCTTTATAAATCAGGGGGATGGCAGTTTTGCCTTAAAGCCACTGCCCATTGAGGCACAATTCTCTCCCATCAGGGATATCCAGGCCGGAGATTTTAATAAAGACGGGATTCCCGATCTGCTGCTTTCGGGAAATAACTTTTCCACCAGGCCCTCCTTGGGACGACAGGATGCATCTCACGGTTGGTTCATGCAGGGAAAAGGGGCTCTTGAATTCAAAATACTCATGCCAGTTGACAGCGGTTTTTTACTGAACGGCGATGCCCGAAAAATGCATCTTATTGACATAGAGGGCGAATCCTTTATTGTAACCCTTCCAAACAATGAAAAACTCCAACTCTTTACATACGGAAAGTAAGGTAAACAGGCGCTTTAAGCACTATTTTGAATGGTTCTAAATTGGTAATATCACCTCGAATTCAATAAAAAATAAGTTATACTTGTTATGAATTGTCTTACCCGGGCAAATCACAACTGACTTCTGACTAACACTAAGTACTAAATATAAACCAACTTGTATTCATTTTTAACCTTAAACTACTTCTATTATGCGTAGATCTACATTGTGGAAGAGTGGCGTATTATCGCTACTCCTCCTTGGCTTTGCGCTGAGTGTTACATTTGCTCAGCAAAGAACGGTTACAGGTACTGTAACTTCTGAGGATCAAGGAGCGCTTCCTGGAGTTAACATTGTGGTCCAGGGAACCACACAAGGAGCCGTGACTGATGGACAGGGTAATTATACTATCTCTGTTCCCGGTGACGATGCTACCCTTGTTTTCTCATTTATTGGTTACTCTACCCAGTCAATTCCCGTTGGGACTCAGACCACCATTAGTGTGACTCTGCAACCCGACGTTACCTCACTGGATGAAATTGTGGTAACAGCTTACGCCACCCAGAAAAAGAAAGACCTGACGGGTGCTGTGGGTGTTGTTAAATCAGACGAACTGACCCAGATGCCCCAGGGCAACGTCACCCAGCAGATGCAGGGACGCGTGGCCGGTGTGACAGTCACACAGGACTCCAGACCCGGACAATCTGCCAAGGTACGTATCAGAGGATTCGGTTCCTTCCAGAACAATAATCCACTTTACGTTGTTGATGGTGTTCCCACAACGGATGTGTCCAACATCAATCCGGAAGACGTAGAATCAATGTCTGTTCTGAAGGATGCTGGTGCTGCTTCCATTTATGGATCACAGGCTTCCAACGGTGTCATTGTAATTACCACCAAGAAAGGTTCCGCAGGAGCCATCAAGGTAAATTACAACATGTACATCGGAACACAGAATCCCGGATCAGGACCCGATAACCTTGCTAATACTCAGCAATATGCCGACCTGAGCTTCCTGGTATGGGAAAATGATGGTGCTGACTCTGAAGATCCGGCTCATCCCCTTTATGGACCTTACACAGGATCTCCTACACTTCCCGCATGGGCAGCTGATACCGACTGGTATGATGAGATCTTCAACAATGCCATGATTCAAAATCATGACCTGAGTATGTCAGGAGGAACCCAGAACTCAAAATACTATGCCAGTTTTGGTTACTTTGACCAGAAAGGTGTTGTTACGGATAACTGGTACAAGCGTTATAGTATCCGTTTCAACTCCGAATTCAAAGTGAAGGACAGGATCACCTTTGGTGAAAACATTTCCGTGGTACACCGTTCCGACAATGGTATCTCCGGAAACGGTTCAGAAGGGACTGCCCTGGCCATGGGTGTCTATCGCACACAGCCTATTATTCCTGTTATTTGGGACAAGGGTACCTTCGCCGGACTCTCCCATACCTTTGAAGATGGCGACTGGGGTGGAACCGGTATTGCAGAAAGACTTGGTAACGGAGACAACTATGTTGCCAACCAGAACAGGAATTCGCTGGACAAATGGTCCAATATCAGGATCATGGGTAGTACTTATGCCAATGTGAAGCTTATTGAAGGATTGGACTTCAGAACTACATTTGGCGGTTCTATCTATAATACCTACCAGACCAACTGGAACAGCTCAACCTATGAAAGTGCAGAAAACGTTGCTACTCCTACCTACCAGGAAAGCGCAAATATGGGTGGAGACTGGACCTGGACCAATACCTTGACCTTCAACCGTCAGTTTGGTGATCATACCTTGATGGCAGTAGCTGGTTATGAAGCAGGGAAATACAGCATGAGGCGCGATGTTAACGCCACAGGTGCCGATTATTTCTCATCAGATTTCGCTTACAGAACTGTTAGTACAGGAGCTTCCCTTCTTGGAGCAGGTTCCGGATACTGGACACCACGGACACTGGTATCACAGTTTGCACGGGCCGACTATAACTTCCGCGACAAGTACTACCTGAGTGGTACGGTTCGTAGGGATGGTTCTTCTGTATTTGGTGCTGACACCCGTTACGGTGTATTCCCATCTGTTTCAGCAGGTTGGAGAATCAGCGATGAGTCATTTATGGCCGGGCTTGATTTTATATCCGACATGAAGATCAGGGGTGGTTATGGTACCATGGGTAACCAGATCGCCGTATCTGCCAGCAACCAGTACTATCTCTATGGTGGAGCTCCCAACAGTACATTCTATGACCTGAATGGTACCACCAATAGCTCGATTCAGGGCTTCCGTCCCAACAGGATCGGGAACCCCGATGCCAAGTGGGAGACCCAGGTAACTGCCAATATTGGTTTTGACGCTGTTCTTCTGGACCGTAAGTTCGAACTGGTATTTGACTGGTACACCAAGCAGAGTTCAGATCTGCTCTATAATCCTGAGCTACCTGGAACAGCTGGTGGAGCTTCCGTACCTTATGTAAACATTGGGGAGATGAAAAATACGGGAGTTGACCTCCAGTTGATTTATCACCAGACATGGGGAGACTTTAGTTTCGAAGCCAATGCTTCCATTACCACTTATAGCAATGAGATTGTCTCCATTGCTGAAGGGTATGACTACTGGGATGCAGGTGGATCACGTATTGGTTCTTTTAACCGCAACGAGGTAGGTTATTCCATGGGTGAATTTTTCGGATATAATTATCTTGGACTCTTCGAAAACCAGGGTGCTGTAGATGCTGCTGCTACCCAGGATGGTGCTGAGGCCGGATTCCTGCAGTTTGCAGATGAAGATGGCAGTGGTGCCATTGATGACGCAGACCGTATTCATATTGGTAATCCAAACCCGGACTTTACCTATGGCCTGAACCTTGTACTTGGATATAAAGGATTTGACCTGACTGCCTTTTTCTATGGCTCACAGGGCAATGATATCTTCAACTACAACAAGTGGTGGCTGGACTTCTGGCCCTCCTTCCAGGGACAGAAGAGTGCAGACTTGCTGACCAGTAGTTGGACACCGTCCAATACAGGTGCCGCTTTACCCAAGGCCTCCAATAAATCCAATTTCTCTACCAACCAGGTATCCAACAGCTACTATATTGAAGACGGATCGTTCTTCAGGCTTAAGAACCTGCAAATAGGATATACCTTCGACCATGCTACGCTCGGCAATGTTTTCTCGAGCCTTAGGGTATATGTACAGGGAACCAACCTGCTTACGCTCACAAGCTATACAGGTATGGATCCGGAACTTGCCAGTTTCAACGACGACTTTATGGGCGTTGATGAAGGTAACCTTCCTGCTGTTCAGCAGTTTCTGTTCGGTGTGAGTCTTGGATTTTAATGTTAAAAGAAAAAATTCAACAGAGATATGAAAAAGATAAAATTTTTATCAGTATTCGCAGTTATCGCAGGACTTCTGCTGATGAACTCCTGTAGTGAAGAATTTTTGGAGATTACTCCAAACGGTTCTTTGGATCAAACTGTACTTGCGACCTATAACGGTGTGGATGCACTGCTTATTGGTGCGTATTCTATGCTTGACGGTGTTGCCGCCGGCTATGGCTGGAATGCAGCCTCCTCCGGTTGGGTATATGGAAGCATCAGAGGACTGGAAGCCAATAAGGGCACAGACTCCGGCGACCAGCCAGCCATCAATCCGATTCAAACCTATTCAGAAACAGCCACCAATAGCTATCTGAATGGAAAATGGCGCTCCTGTTACGAAGGAGTTTCCCGTTCTAATTCAGCCATTCTTCTTGCAGCTGAAGCTCTTGCTGCTGAAACTATTACTCAGGATGAGTACGATAGCTTCGTCAGTCAAGCCAGGGCCTTGCGTGGTGTCTATCATTTCTGGGTATGGAAGCTTTGGGCCGACAGAGGTACCAATACCTTTGTTCCTTATGTGGATGAGACCACCGATGCTAAAACTGTAACCAATGACCAGGATATCAGGGCCAATATTATTGCGGACCTTGAAGCAGGTACGACCCTAGCCCTGGATATGGGACAGATTGGACGCTTCAATAAGACTGTCTGCGAGGTATTTCTGGCCAAGGCTCAGATGCAGATGAATGGCGACTATGGTACTGCCCGTACTCTGCTTGCTGATGTTGTTGCCAGCGGAACTCAACCTTCAGGCGATCCCATCGGACTGACCCCCAAATATGGTGACATCTTCGATATTGAGTTCAGGAATGATGTTGAAGCAGTCTATACGGTGCAATACTCAGTGAATGATAACTCAGGTGGAAATAACGGTGGTAGTGGTGAAGTACTGAACTTCCCCTACAAATCGGGCTCATCTCCGGGTGGTTGCTGTGGTTTTTTCAACCCAACTCAGGAGTTTGTGAATTCGTTCCGTGTGGATGCCAATGGCCTGCCAATGCTCGACGGGTCCTATAACAATTCGGGAGAAGAGTTGCTCAGAGATATGGGTATTGCTGCAGGAGGCTTATGGGTTGTAGACGATGGCGATGCTGAAACCACCGTTGGACAGTATCTGATTAACGATGTTGTAACTGCATACGATCCTGCAAATCCTTATATCGACTTGGCTTATAGATCCCTAACAGGGACCGAAGCCTCTCCGAATGTAAACAACGATCCTTTGACCAGTGCATCTGACTGGGAATTGATCTGGACAGAAGACAACTCACTTGCATTGGACCCACGCCTTGACTGGTCAGCTGGCCGTCGTGGTATTCCTTACTGGGACTGGGGTATTCATACCGGTTCCGACTGGATTCGTGACCAGAGCTACTCCGGACCTTACAGCCCGAAGAAGCAGGTTTACAAACAATCGCAGGAAGGTACCTATACAGAGGTGGGTAACTGGACATCCGGTTATACTGCTAATGGATACCGCATGATTCGCTACGCAGATGTACTGCTGCTTTTAGCTGAATGCAAGGCCGAAACCAATACCGGTGACCTGGGATTTGCTGAGGTGAACCTTATTCGTGAAAGAGCTGGTAATACTGCCGGTTTTGTATATGAAGAAGACGGAACAACTCCTGCAGCCAACTATATGGTCAGTGAGTATACCACTCCCTTCGCCAACACTGCCGATGCCATGGAGAAGATCATGATGGAGCGGAAGCTTGAGCTGGGACAGGAAGGCCACAGGTATTATGACCTGCAGCGCTGGGGCAATTTTGTAACAGAGGGTAACCGCATCCTCGATTATGAAAAAACAATGCCCTGGGGTAATGCTCTTTATGGCGGTGCTACCATTGGATCTGAAGATGTTAACTTCCCGATACCACAACGTCAGATTGACGTTAGTAACGGTATTCTACAGCAGAACAGGTAGAGCGCACTAACTTTACATAGATTAGAAAAAAGAGGCCGATCCGCCGTTGCGGATCGGTCTCTTTTTTTCTTTGAGGAGGAGACTTTTTTTTGTTTCTTTGGGCTTCTCACAATCTGATAATAATTTGAAATGCTAAGATGAGGTATCTGCTTTTAATAGCCCTTTCAATTGCTGCGTTTTCCTGCACCAAAGCTCCCAGATTTAAACTTCTGGATCCTGCCAAAACAGGAATCAACTTTAATAACGTGGTGTTGGAGACCGACTCGGTGCATGTACTGAATTTTGAGTATATATACAACGGAGCCGGGGTGGGCATAGTGGACCTGAACAATGACGGGCTGCAGGATATTATCTTCACGGCCAACCAGGTAAGCCCACGGATCTACCTGAACCAGGGGAAATTCCGATTTACCGATATCACCTCCAGTTTTGAAGACATAGACAATGGTCAGTGGTACAGCGGCATCACCTTTACAGATATCAATGAGGACGGCTGGAAAGATATCTACCTGACCTGCACAGCACTCCCCGAAGCTGAAAAAAGAAAGAACCGCTTCTATATCAGCCAGGGCATCCAGAAGAATGGAGAGCTTCTGTTCATCGACAAAGCCGAAGAATACGGTTTGGCCGATGAGAGTTATTCAGTACATGCCGCATTTCTGGATTATGATAATGATGGGGACATGGATCTCTATCTGCTGAATAATTTTGTTACCGAAAGGCTCTCTGCAAGCTACCGGACCAAGATCAATGATGGTAGTGCTGTTAGCAATGATGACTTCTACCGGAACAATGGAGATGGGACTTTCTCCAATGTAACCTTCGAAGCGGGGATCGTATATGAGGGTTTCGGACTTGGACTGGCACTGGGAGATGTGAACAAGGATGGCTACCCTGATCTCTATATCTCCAACGACTATATCTCCAATGACGTGCTCTATATTAACCAGCACGACGGGACTTTTAAAAACGAGATTGCCACTAAAATGTCCTACCAGACCAAATCATCCATGGGGAACGATATGGCTGATATCAACAACGACGGTTATCCCGATATGTTCACCCTGGATATGATGCCCGAATACTATTATAAGAAGAAGAAGACCATTAATGGTTTTGGCTACATCTACTATATCAACGATGAGAAGTATGGCTACGAGCACCAGTACCTCCGAAACATGATGCATCTACACAACGGGATGATAAACGGAGAGATGGTTCCCTATAGCGAGGTGGGACAGATGATGGGAATCTTCCATTCAGAGTGGAGCTGGTCGCCCCTCTTTGCTGACTATGACAACGACGGCGACAAGGACCTGGTGATTGCCAATGGATATCCGCGCGATATGACCGATAAGGACTGGACCCGTTACAAGGCCGAGGTCTACGGTCATGTGGCCGATTACAGGCACGTGATCGACAAATGTCCGCCTTCAAAAATGTACAATTTTGCCTATGAAAATATGGGGAAATACCATTTCCGGAACAATTCCCCGGATTGGTTTGAACCTGTGGAATCTTACTCATACGGTGCCGCTTTTGCCGATCTTGATAATGACGGGGACCTGGACTACGTTTGCAATAACCTGAATGATATCGCTTTTGTTTATAAGAACACCACAGTAGAACGTGCTAAAAACAGAAGCAATTACCTCCGTGTGAGACTAGTGGGGGGAAATAAAAATCCCATGGCATTTGGGGCGAAAATTGAGATCTGGAGTGAGGGTAGTTACCAGTTTCAGGAGAACTTCCTCTCCAGAGGGTATATCTCTTCTGTAGATCCGGTCACCCATTTTGGACTTGCGAGAAACACCATGGTTGACTCGCTTAAAATAACATGGCCCACCAATGGAAGAGTAAGTGTTCTGACAGACCTTCATGTAAATCAGGAACTGGAAATTGAGGAAGTGAATTCCAGACTTCCGGGCGTTCCTTTACCGGAGCCGGACAGACTCTTCTCACCAGAGAAAGAACTGCTCTCCTATCTCCACCCACAAAACGATTACATAGATTTTTTCTACGGACAGAATATTCTGCCCCACAAATTTTCCCAGATAGGACCCTGCATCCAAAAAGGTGATCTGGATGGAGATGGTCTGGAGGACCTGATCATCGGTGCTACAAATATTGACCCTACCCGGGTATTCCTGAGGAAAGCTGAAGGCTTTCAGGAAACTACCATTGAAGGTCTGACCGGCAAGAAGATTTTTTCAGAGGTTGATTTTGCCATATTTGATGCTGACCTGGATGGAGACAAT